>OCHM01000250.1_pt1 | contig 42097 bp, 38 predicted proteins | sample 1538901 | NCBI WGS metagenome assembly OCHM01 (sample SAMN04571734, study PRJEB22368) | human gut metagenome | biome: human gut; material: stool | host: Homo sapiens | place: Luxembourg | collected 2012-11-08 | reverse complement strand
AAACAAACACCTCTACTTCGATTTAGAGGACACGTAGCGCAAGCCTGGCTTCGTCCGTTGGCTTGCTTTGCTGCTTTAGTTATTCCTTTCATAATTTCGACAACCATTGTTCATAAATACGTGTGGCTATCTGAGCCATCATTACGGGTGGAACACTCATACCACAAATGTAGTGTGGCGATAAACCACAAAAATTATAATCTTGTGGGAACGTGGATATATTACATACCTCAGAAGTGGATAGATAGACGGGCTGCTTAAATGGTATCAATGAATCCAGGTGTGCAGACAATGTATAACAAACTCTATCTTCATAACAGAACTGCTGATTAAAAAAGCCACGTTTACCAGTGAGTTTTTTATAGGCTTCTGATAGTGCTATATCCCCTTGTTCCCTGAGTTCAAAAAGTTCTCTCATTCTGCCTTCATAGGCTCTTCCTTTATAATCCGCAAAAGCACCATATACTATAGGATCCTCGTTAAACTCCATGTTTATATATGGCTCCACGTTAAACAGATTAGATACCTTCAAAAAATTGATCCCTAAATCATGTCTAATGCAAATAAAGAAGATCCGTTCTCTTTTCTGAGGAACACCCATTTTTGACGCATCAAGAAGGAAATGCTGACAATAATAGCCAGCGTTATCAAAATCTTTATATATGCGCCTAACATAGTCTATTGCACTTCCCATAAGTAAACCTTTCACATTTTCGGCTACTACAACTTTTGGTTGTAATACCCTTGCTAAAGCTATGAAATCAAAGAAAAGCGTATCAAGAACTTGTGCAGATTGCCCCTCTCTGAATTTCTTTTCTTTACCCCAATCCTTTTCACGATTTCCGGCAATGGAGAAGGTGGAGCATGGGGGAGAACCGTCCAAAATATCCAAATTGTAAAGATCGGGCGGTAGCTCTCTCTCTCTCTCTCTCTCTCAATGTTCGTATATCTTCCAAAAAATTATATCGGGGTGAGTGGTTAGCCACATAGCACCGATTAACCTTTGCGTCTATCTCATTGCAGCCAATTACATCAAATCCGGCTAACTTGTAACCCATTGTAGAGCCACCACCACACGCAAAGCAAGAGAATACTTTGCCTTTATCTTTCGTGAATTTGGCTTCTGAAAGCCTCCAATTATAGGGGAATTTATGTTTTTGCATTTCCATATTATTGAATATTTTGATTTATGTAGTTCACAATCTTTTCCAACTTGCTTGAAGCAAACAAACGATTATTAAGTTTTCGCTTGCCTTCTTTCCATTCGTGGAATAATTGGTAATATGGTGGATTTAACGTCTTATTAATTTGTATGCAATACCAATTAGTGGCGTATTCAGTTCTCAGGTTTTCTATGTATTCGTCTGAATCTTCTGAATCAGTTACAAAAACCATTTTGTCAGTAGAAAGTATCATAAGTCGTTTAACGTTTATCAGTAGGTACTTTTTTACTCGGTGAACGCTTTACAATTATGGGAGAAGAAAGCATTATCTTAAAATACTTAGTACCATCAACTGTAATAGGCTCCTTCTCCATAAGGAAAGAAGCGTTATCCTTTACTTTTGCACAATCAAGTATCTTATTACTTAGGAACTTATTCATAAAACGAATACCGCCTTTGTCATACTTGATAGAAAAGCCTTGTTCGCTATCAGTTTTGCAAATAAACCAGTCCTTTGTATTTTCTTCATCATTGGCAAACTGAACTTTATCTATATCCTTAATGCCTAATTCAGAAGCAAAAACCTTAGATATGTAGATCATACCATTTTCACGATTAAATCTTAAAGTCCTTTCTCCGTTGCGTTGTCCTATTGGCTGGCTGTTTTCTTTGTTGTATATTACAAGTTTCATAATTGGTGAATTTTAATATTATACGATTGCTATACATGAATATCGGTTTACAAAACTTATATTACTTCGGATAGCATTATTTATTGAATTGATTTTACGGTATATGGTGCTTACTGAAACACCCGTATAATCTGAAAGATCCTTATAAGAGCACCCGGTATCATAAACTTTTAACTTAAATAGCCTATAATCATTTTTCGGGTATTTATGCTTAATGAAGGAAAGAATATCTTTTGCAAGTTTATCCGGCTCTACAAGCTCCTCAACCGATAAACCTTCTTCCATGCTTATTAACTGGAAAAATATTTCATTAGGTCTGTAGTATCGGTTTTCTTTAGCTATGTTCCGAAGCCTGGCTCTTTTATAAATTCCCCAAAATAAAGGCTCAAAGTCTATTATTGGCAAGTCTATAAATAGTAGATCCTTTCTCAGAAGCAAATAAGTATCGTGAAAAACGTCCTCATTTAGCTGCCATCCTAAGATACTTCGCAACCGTTTATAATTGAAAGAAAACCAGTAATCAAACCTCAAAACATTGCTTTTCATATCTCTATTGGCTTATACATACGTTTATAGGCACGATTAATTTATAAGTCGCTCCATTGGGGAAACCGTCTTTTATGGCTTCTTCAATCTCGCTGGCTGATGGTACACTTATTCGTTTCCCAAATTCAATTTTGCCCAAGCGTTTTCCCTTGTGATCGAAAATTATATATGTGTATTCATTCATAGGGCTATAATTATTTATTTGGGTAAATTGGGCGTATCACTTCCAGCGTGTCCGCACGAACAATAGCAATACGTTGGTAATATTTCTCACAAGCAGCTTTAAAACCACCGCACCAAGCGCACTTTGCTTCGTATTGGGCTATTATGTCCTTTTCTGCCTTATTCAAGTCTGTAGCAGGAAAGGCTTCACCTATCCGTATCTGGTCGTTCTTATCGTGCTGTAGCACTCTGATGTAAATTGTATTATTCATATTCGGTGTTGCATTATGGTAGCCCGAAGGCTACCTGATTATTATATAGTAAATTCACGTTTGAAGTCTTCATCATCTTTAATGTATTCACTCAATGCAGATAATAGCCCACGTTTACTTCCACATTTTGCAATACTAAATAACCCGTTATTCTTCTGTTCGTCTGTTGTGATGAAGATGTAGCCATCTTTAACCTCCGGCTTGAATGGCTTAATTTGCGATTTTAATTTTCTGAAATTAATAGCCATATCTTATTTTCTTAAAATTTCGTCTAACAGTTTTTTATCAGCATCCCAAAGGTTGTACCCTTTGGCGATCTTTCTTCTTAGATACTCTTTTTCCCCGATCATGGCGATTGCCTTTTCTCTCAAATCTGATGCGCTCCACTTTTCAGCTTGATCTATCAGAAGGTTTGTAAGGCACTTTCTTTCTTCGTAAAGTTCACGTACTAATACCGTCTTTCGCTCTATCTCTTTTAGGGCTGTTGGGTTCTCCATCCACAACTTACAAAAAGCGTCTTTATCAAGTTCTGTATTCATGTAGCACTCTTCTACTTCCGTATAACCATCTGCCGATAGTTTTAAACCCGTTCTTTCTTCAAATTCTTTCTGTGTCATATCTGAATGTATTTAGTTTTATATTCTTTTCGTGTAACTGTTTTTATTACGTTGCAAATATATGTAACATTGGTAATATTACCAAATGAAATAGGTAATATTTTCAAGTGATATTACCAACATTTACCAAGTAAAACATAGAAATATTATCATTATCAGATATATAGCTTTTCAAAAACACTGCAAAATAATTTCAGAAAAAGCATTTTTTAACATTGCGAAAATCTATGCTCTTTAATTTATTCTACTTATTAAAATAGATATTTTAAGATTACAGCTCTGATTTTGAAGAAAACAAGTATAAAAAACATTGGTGTACATATACACCGTTATTGAAAATATTACCTACATTTGCAGTATAACTAAAGTAATATTGATATGAATAAGACACTCTTTAAGAAAGTCAAAGACTTATGTAAGGACACTGGTTTATCAGAGAAGTACCTTACTGCGATAACCGAAAAAATGGGTGGCAGCATTGAGGATGATTCTACTGATGAAGCGGAAATCGAAAAAGTAGCAAACCAAATAGCGGATGTGGCAAAAGAAAGTCAAGGAGAAGCTACCAGGTGGGCTAACAAAGCGAAGGAACCGAAGGAACCCAAAGAACCTAAAGAACCGAAGGAGCCAAAGGAACCTGATAACGATCCAAACAAACGGATCTCCGAACTTCAAGCGGAAATGGATAAAATGAAACAAGAACAAGCTAAGAAAGATCGTGAAACAGCCGTTCAAGCAGCTCTTAACAAGCATGGTATTCCCGAATGGAGAAGAAAAGGTTTGGTTATTCCTGATGAAGAGGATCCAGATGCTTATTGCGCTGGTCTGAAACAAGACTTAATAACTCAAAACCTTATTTCGGAAGATCCAGAGAGTGTAAAAACAGCAAACGCAAAGAATGTTGAAGAGGCTTCTGATGCGTTGCTGGAATCAATTATCGTTAAATAAATCATTTTACAATGAAACGAACAAAAATTTCATTTGTCGGTGAAAAACCGATTTTCACAGGCAGTCCGCAAATTGTACCAGGCGGTTTTAATCTGGATCGGGAGAAACAGCGTTTTTCTGTAGGTGATATTATCCCTGCCGGAACACTCGCTATTTTCGATGAAGTTACAAGAAAGGTACAGATTGTAAAAACAGCGAAGGTTAAAGCTATCGGCACAAAGGATAAGAAAGTTATCACTTTGTATTCAAATGGCTATTGTTCACCCTGCTTTTCTGTTGGAGATAAGCTGTTACAAGCTAAATCCGTTAGTGGAACTTTTGAAGATGCTCCTTCTATTGTGTCTATTGAAAAGCCTGGTGTGTCAAACGCTCCGTATGTAATTACACTTTCTGCCGAGATCTCAGGTTTGGCAGTAGATGATGTGCTTGTAGAGGTTGTTGAAAGCTCTACTAATGCTGCTGTTATTGGTGAACCTAACTCTTTAACAATCGAAGAAGTTACTGTAAAAGAGTTTGAAACAGCCATAGATGTTACAGAGGACACTATGCAATATGCTGTAATGGAAAGACGTGTTTTGCCTATTCCCGACAGCATGAAGGATAGCACGAAACGCTATTTAAAAGCGAACTCTCACATTCGATTGTCGCAAACTTATTAAAAGGAGGTGCTAAATGAAATCTATTTATTCAACTTTTACTGGTTTGTTTAAAGATGGCAAACCTATTGATTTTCTCGCAACGTGGAAAAAGACACTGGATAAGGCTTCAGAACGTGAAGTAGCATTGTTCCAGAAAACTTATTCGGATGAGTGGTTTGATTGGGAGGCTCCGCAACTCTCTTTGAGAGCTGAGGGTATTATGGGCAAATATCATTTGCGTGTGATGGCAACCCTGATCGGTGATGAATCCCCCACTCCGTTAAGACGTTCTGACGGTTTTGATATTTGGAATGAAGAAATTCCACGTGTCGGACATAAGTTCTTTATGAAGGCTTCCACTTACCGCAAGTTGCTGGAAGTTTATAAATCTCCGTTCTTGAAAGACGGTCAAAAGGTTAAGCAGATTGAAAAGACTTTGCGCAACGATGTGGAAAACGCTTATCTGGGCTGCAAAGATACTGCTGATTTTATGATTCTGAAAGCTATATCAAACTTCGGTGTTTGTCGTTTCATTCCTTCTATCAACAACCCTGGTGGACGTGAGTTTGAAATTGATTACCTGATGGATGAAGCTAACAAACTCGTTTCAGCCTTATTGTGGAATGACGCTAACTCAAAAGCTGGCAAGTTGGATATTATTCTAACTCTTACCATGATCGTTACCTTGTTCAAAAACAAAGGTGTCGTATTTGAAGAGTTACTGATGGCTCCTGAACTGCTTGCATTTATCCGAAGAGATATTACAATTCGAGAAGCAGCCTACGGTAAGGACAAATCCGGCAAGGTTGTTACTATCCCGGACTTGAACACCTTGTTTGCTGATAACGGTCTGCCTAAAGTTCGTGAGATCACCCGTCTTGTGGGTATTGAAAAGGACGGAGAACGTGAGCCGTTAGATCCCTGGAATCACAATATGATTGTATTTAAACCTGCTGGAAAGATTGGCTTTATCCAGCCTTCTATTGAAGATAACGAGCTGTTTGAAGAGGACAATGTAGATTACATGAATGCTGGTAACGGTATTCGTATAGCCAAATGGCGTACTGGTGAATCTACAGGGCAAAAGGCTGGTGAATATACACAAGGATCTGCCCGTTTGATCCCGGTTATCACTGAAATTAACGGTATTGTCTGCTTGCAAGTTAGAGGCTTTGAAGAGCCGGAAGAAGCAGTAGAGGGAGTAACTTTTTATACGAAAGAACAATTCGATCAGAAGGCAGCAGCAGCTTCTTTGGTCGGCTAAAAACGATGCAATATGGTAACATTAAAAGTATTAAAGAAGTTCCAAGATAAGGACAACAAGGAGAAAATTTACCAAGTCGGTGAAACTCTATCAACAAGCGATTTGGATCGTGTAAATAATCTTGTTTCACGAGGAATTTGCAGTATTTCTGCTATCAAGGAGGCTAACAAAGAAGAAAATAAACCCGAAAAAATTAGCCTTTTTGATAAAGAGTTTGAAATCGGTGCTGTAAAAGGTGCTTTGGCTGAGATTGGCGTTTCAATCAATAAAAATGCTGGCGTTCAAGCAATCACCAACAAACTCGGTGGACTTACAGAAGAGCAAAACAAGGCTCTTTCTGAAATCTTATGTAAAGAGTAACCTATGACGAATTTAGACGCTATCCGTGCTTTATGCACTAAAATATGTTCCGGCTTCTACCCGGATCAGAATGTACTTGAATTTACCCTTTTGGATAATGGTATAGATCCTTCTAAAAACTTCATCCCCAAAGATGTTGAACTGGTGAAGGCTGCTATCAGTGTCGTTAAGGGAATGACTGAAAACAGCCATTCGGAAAGTGGAATTTCTGACGGGTGGGATGCGGATCGTATTAATAAAAGTATCTCCGCTATTTGTAGGGAGTACAATATAGATAGCTCTGATTTTGTCGAGGAATCTTCTGTATCAGACGGTTCTAACCAATGGTAAGTTATGCAATACAACGGAACAATACAGTATAAGGTTTTATCTGGTGGCGGTTTGGATGGTAACGGTGAGCCGATTATCTCTACCGTATCGTGGAGTGAGCCTATACGGTGTCTGTACAAAACGGTAAAGCATAGTAACACAATCTATCAACAAGGTAAGTTTACTGATAGAAGCTATGAGATCCTAATTGAAAGTATGGATTTTCAAGCTGATACGGTAAAACTTACCAATGATAGAACACAGTTTTTGGGTGAGTTTGAAGTACAGGATATTGAGTTTGTTGATCGCTCAGGAAGAGTAAAGATTACGGTTTAATGGGATTCACGAAGAAAACGCCGGATAGTGCTTTTAGCAACTTTCTTGATGATACCAAGAAAGCCGTTATTGGTAGAGCTGTTAAGGCTTTTATCTATGTCGGTGAAGCGTGTCTGAAAGAAGCCCGTTTAAACGGTAACTATACAGACAGGACGGGAAACCTTAGAAACTCTATCGGTTATGCCGTACTTTTTAATGGTGAAGTTATGGAAGAAAGTGCTTTTGCCAACACAAAAGGTGGGCAAAACGGAAAGAAGCATTTGGATAGCTTGAAAAAGAACTATCAAAACGGTATTGTCTTGATTGTATCTACTGGAATGAGTTACGCTGCTTATGTAGAAGCTCGTAATTATAATGTCCTTACTTCTTCCGAACTGCTGGCTAACAAACTTGTACCTCAGATTATGAAACAATTAGGCTTTGAAATGAAATGAATAAGACAGGTGATGAAATAGAGCTGGACGTTTTCAATATTATCACAAACAGCCAACTTTCAAAGGAAATAAAAGGTAATGTTTATCGTGAAGGAACACGAGATCTAAACCCTATGGAAGAGGATATAATTGTATCGTTTCTTACAGGTTTGGATGGGCAATTTCAAACTGGCTCTGTAACGGTAAATATTTATGTTCCAGACAAAGACAATGGCAGTAAGGTATTGGTTAAAGATGTTGGCAGATGCCGTTATCTGGCACGTAAAGCCGATGATGTTGTTAGATCCTTAAAACCTACTGATTACAGATTTTCTTTAGGTGCAACAATTAAAAGCTACAAAGCAGAAAAGGTAGCTATGCACTTTGTAAACGTAAAGATCAATTTTGAACTAAAAACATTTTAAGTTATGGCAAACAGTGGTATTACATGGGGTAAACCCCTGGTCGAATTTGGGCTAACAGGTGCTAATGATGAAGCTCCTTCCAGTTTCAAGGCAATGCCCACAGCAGAAGAAAATACAGTTCTTCTTACAACTGTAAAAGGAAGTGCACAAGAATTGTACGGAGAAGGGCATGAACTGGTAGCTCGAAAAATGCAAAAGTCTTATAAACAGCTTGCTATGAGTGTGTTTATTCCTTCTGGTACAGAGGATCCTATTCCAGAAGAGGACGGAGTTATAAAAGATGAATATGCAGTACGCCTTACTCCAGAAGATGATACACTGGATGGATTTATCATGCGTAAATGCTCTGTTGAAGTCGAGGAAGAATGGTCGTCCGCAAAAGGGAAGGTGTTAAAATACATCTTTAGCTCATTAAAGCCCAAGACGGGTAAAATGATTGAGAAGTACAAAAAGGCAGATTCATTAGCTGTAGGTTGATTGAACTATGAACAAGGAAAAAGAAAACATAGAAGGGCTTGTGTCTGATACGATCTTACAAAAGCCGTATTCTATACAGATAGGACAAGAAACATACGAGGTTGCACCTCCTTCTATTGCTACTCTTATCCTTGCTTCTGAACTTATTTCTCAGCTTCCTAAAGTAGAGTTAGATAAAAGCCTGGTTACATTTGAATCGCTCCGTATTGCGAAAGATTGTAAGGTTTTAGGCGATATTGTAGCTACTCTCATTTTAGGAGCTGAGAATATAATAACAGAAGCAACCGTAGTTCAAAAGTCTTTATTCGGTTTGGTACGCACACGCAAAAAGGTTACGATTGACAACAGGTCTGTTTTATCCGATAAGATCTTGAAACAACTTTCACCAAGTAAAGTGAACGCTCTTACCCTAAAAATCATAAACAGGATGGAGATAGGAGATTTTTTCGGGCTTACCGCTTCCCTGATAGAGATAAACCTTCTCAAACCGACAAAAGCAGGAGAAGCGGATCCGAAGGAAACGATAGCATCTGGGCGGTAGTAGCAGGAATGGCAAAGGCTTATAATCTGACTTTTGATTATATCCTATACAAAATGAGTTTTGCGAATGTTCGTCTGTATAATGCGGTTCTTCCTTATTTCTCAGCAAATAAGGATGGGAAAAAAGATACTGGCATTATTCTAAATGGTGGTGATCCTAATAATCAGGATGCAGTAAATAACGCAATATTTGACGTAAACGAAGATGAATAACAACGAAGGTACAACATGGTGGGCTTTAGGATTGGATAACGCCAAATTTGAAAGCGATGTGGCGAAATCTAATTCTCTTTTCCGAAGCATAGGCAACACAGCCGAAAAGGAAGGTAGCAGGATAGACAATATTTTCCGTAAAATAACAGTCGCTGCAACTGGATTTTTCACGGCTCAACAAGCGTTGGGATATGCTCAGAAGATAGCTCAAGTAAGAGGCGAATACCAACAGTTAGAAGTAGCCTTCAATACCATGTTGGGCAGTAAGGCTAAAGCTGATGCTTTAATGACACAGCTTATTAATACTGCTGCTAAAACTCCGTTTGATCTCGTTGGTGTATCAAGTAGCGCAAAACAATTACTTGCTTATGGTATAGCTGCTGACAAAGTGAATGACACTTTGGTACGGTTAGGAAATATCGCTGCTGGCTTATCTATTCCATTACAAGATATAGCCTGGTTATACGGTACAACTATGACACAAGGCAGATTATATGCTGAGGATCTTAACCAATTTACGGGTAGAGGTATTCCGATGATTCGTGAATTGGCTAAAGAGTTGGGTGTAGCTGAAAATGAAGTTAAGGCTTTGGTTGCCGAAGGAAAAGTAGGATTCCCAGAAGTTCAGAAGGTTATAGAAAACCTTACAAATTCTGGTGGTATGTTCTACAATCTGATGGAAGAGCAAAGTAAGACTATTACAGGTAAAATTTCCAATATGGAGGATGCTATTTCTGTAATGCTTAATGAAATCGGTCAAGCTAATGAAAGCATTATAAATTCTATATTGGAAACTGGTGTTTCTGCTATAGAGAATTACGAGGCTATCGGTGCAACCATACAGGAATTGATTGTTACTTATGGCTTATACAAAGCTGCTGTAATTTCGGTTGCTGCTACAAAAAATGCCGTTACTACAATTAAAGCTACTGGAGAAGCTGAGGAACTAAACAAATTGCTTACTGTAGAGCAGCAAGCCGCCATTTCAAAGAAGAATCTAACCAAAGGCACGTTAGAGTATGCAACAGCCGTAAAAGCTGAAATGGCAGCAAATATAGAGGCTCAAACCGTAGCGTTAGCCAAAGCTCGTACAGAGGTTTCAGCAGCCAGCCAAGCCGTAGCAGCCAAGAAAGCCGAATACCTTGCTGCTAAGGAATTGGAAAAGCAAAGATTGGCAGAACTTATGTCTATCGGTGCTACTGGATCAGCGAAACAAGTAGAAGCAGCAGAAAGAAAATTAGTCGCAGCCGAAACAGCCAGAGAAACAGCAGCCTTACAATACCAAGCAGCCACACGTGATTTTAGCACCAAGAAAGTAGCGGTAGAAACGGCTGCTAAAACATTGAATACCACTCAGACAGCAGCCAACACCGCAGCACAAGCAGCCAATGTAACTACAACAAACTTGTTGGCAACTGCAAAGCTCAGACTTACGGCTGTAGCTACCAGGTTGAAAGCCGTTATGCTGGCAAATCCTTATACTTTGGCAGCAGCAGCTATAGCAGCTCTCGGTTATGGTATTTATAAACTTATCACTTATCAGACTGACGCAGAAAAGGCGCAAGAAAAACTAAATAACGCCATATCTGAAAGTGAAAAGGTTATTGGAGCTGAAAGATTGCAAATTGATGCGATGTTTGCACGTTTGAAAGCAGCCAAAGAAGGTACGGATGAATACCGTTCCGCAAAGGAAGCCATAATGAGCAAATACGGTGAGTATTTGAAGGGGCTGGGGGATGAAAAGAATGCTTTGGATGATCTGGCTAAGGCTTATCGTATCATTACGCAAGAAGCCGAAAAATCAGCTCGTGCAAGAGCTATGGATAAAGCGGTTAATGAGGCTTCTAATGACTATATGGATAAGGAGGTAGAAGCCAAAGAAACTGTAGAAGAGCTACTAAAAGATAAGTTCAAGGGGAAGAAGGATAAAGACGGTATCGACCTTGCAGAAACTTATTACTGGAAGATTAAGCCAGTGTTGGAAGGTAAGGGCGAAATTACCCAAGAAATCCAGGATATTATAAAGCAATTTGATAAAACAAAATACTTGCCTGGCGATCCCATGACTGGTATAGGTGCGCAAACCTACATAGCTAATGACTTGCAAGATGAAATAACCAAAGTATTCAAAGCTCGTGGCATTTATAATAATATCATAAAAGAGGCTCAAAAACGCTTTGGGGAGAATCCTAACCAAAATCAGAAAACAGGTAATCAGGAAGAGGTATTTTATACCAAAGGCAAATCCATTTCTGAGATAGAAGCAGCCATTACTAAAGGTCAAGAAAAACTGGAGGCTTTCAAAAAGGCTCTCAAAGATAACAACGGCTTAATGTCTGATGGCAAAGTAGTAACCGATGCTGTTGTAAAAGGGCAGGAAAGCTATATAGCTAAATTAAAGGCTACCGTTCTTGAACGTGAAAACGAGCTACAAATTATTAGCCAAGTAGAGAGCCGTATTTCTAAACTGAAACAGGAGCAGAAAGAAACCGTTAAGGGTAGTGCTGAATACAACGACTATCAAAGACGTATAGATTCACTGAGTAAAAAGTTACCAGATAGAAAAACGTCCTCTTCTCAAAAGGATTATTCCGATGAGATAAAACGTAATGCACAAGAGCAGATTCGTATTGAAAAGGATATGGAATTTGCTGTAAGGCAAGCTGAGATCAACACCCATAAGGAAGGACTTTCTAAAACATTGGAACAAAACCAGCTCAACTATGAGCAGGAAATGGAGCAGATCAAACGTCAAAAGGAGGATAAGCTAACAAAAATTCAAGAGTGGGAAAAAACTATATGGGAATCTCAGGGCAAAAAAGGTACATTTAAGCCAACTACCAACCAATTATCAGAGCAGGATGAGCAACAATTTAAGGCTCTTGAAAATGCTGCTGGAAAGAAATTATCTACTGGCAACCAGACTGCAATAGAAGAAATGCTAAAGCAGTATCAGACCTATGCGGAAAAGCGCAAGGAGATAGAGGAAAAATTTCAGCAAGATATTGACGAAATGAGAGCTGTTAATGAGAAAGATAAGAAATCCGGAAGGCAAGTTACTTTCTCCAAAGAAAATATCGCTCAGGCTGAAAGTGATAAACAAGATGCTTTGGACGCTTTAGATCAAGAGATAGCTACTCGTGAAGCGACTTTTAATGTATGGGTAGAACAAATATCCTCTATGGGGTTAAGACAGCTAAAGGAGGCTTTACAAACAGCCCAAGACACACTGAAAAAAGAAGGTGGCAAGCTGGATGATAAAGAAAAAGCTACTCTTCGTGCGCAAATTAAAACCCTGGAGAAAAAAGTAGAGGTTGCTGAGGCAAAAGACGCAAGCATTTCATCTGCTGAAAAAAACAAAAAGAAGTGGAGCGATACCCTAAAGGTTATGAATGAGGTAGATGATACTGTTAATAATATCATTTCAGGATTTGACGGAATGGATGATGCGACCAAGGCTGCTTTGTCTGCTGCTACCAATATTGCAGGAGGTATAATTTCCATGATAACGGGTATTCAAGCGTTGGCGGTTACTGGTGCAGAAGCTATCAAAGGAGTAGAAAGAGCTTCGGTTATCCTTTCCATTGTAGGTACAGCCGTTTCCCTTATCACTTCCTTGTTTGGGTTGTCCTCTAAGGCTGAAAAGGAACACCAAGAGGCACTTAAAGAAGTAGCCGAAAACAAACTGGAAATGCAACGCCAGTACAATTTATTGCTTATGGAGCAAAATCTACTTCTAAAAGAGGCTACATCCATATTTGGCGAGGATCAGATAGAAAAAGCAGCTAACGCTGTAAAGGTATATCGTGATGCAATAGCTGAATATAAAGAAGTTCTGAAAGGGGATAAGCCGACTTATCAGTTTCAGTTTAACCCTAAAGGGAACTGGGGACTTGATGAATACAATACAAAATTAAATGCGTACAATCATGGAATAGGTGCGCTTAATGATATAACTATAAAAACGGGAAGTTACACTACTGGAGCCTGGTTTTGGAAAAAGCAGCATGATATTTATACTTCGGTACTCCAGGTTTACCCGGATTTGATATATGGGGAAAACAAACTGAATAAAGAAAGAGCGCAAGCAATTCTTGATACTCAAACAATGAGCGATGAGAATCGGAATTTGTTGCAAAACCTTATAGATCTTCAAGAACAAGCGGAAGAAGCCCAACAAGCACTAAGAGATTATTTAGAGGGTACTTTTGGCTCTTTAGGTGATAGTATAATGGATAGTATCACTGATGCTATTGAAAATGACGGTGTAGATGCGTGGGAAAAGTTCGGTGAAAAAGGATCTTCTGTGTTGGAAGATTTGGGTAAACAGATTGCCTACTCTTTATTCTTCTCTGATAAGTTCAAAAGACTACAAGCAGATCTGGAGAAAATATACGGATCAGGCAAAACAGAAGAAGAAATAGCTAAGGAAGCAAGGGATTTGGTTGCCTCTTTCTATCAAGGTATCGGTACGGATATGAATAACGCCCAACAATGGATGGAGCATTGGAAAGAAGAAGCAAATAAACAAGGCTTTCACCTTTGGGAAACAGAGAATCGTGAGGTTTCCAGCAATAACGGCATAGCAGCAAGCCAGGACAGCGTAAATGAGCTGAACGGAAGGACAACTGCAATTCAAGGGCATACCTATTCTATAAATGAAGGTATTAAATCATTGGTTAGCCATTGTGCCAAATTTCTTGAGGTACTAACTGGTATCAGAGAGAATACAAGCTATTGCAAGAATCTGGAATCCATCAATTCCAATATAAAGGAAATGAAAGAAAGCATAGGTAACATGAATGATAAAGGTGTAATAATGAGGAAATGAAAAATAATTTATACATAGACGGTACGGACGCTTTTACTCGGTTCGGGGTTTTTATTGCTGAGGGTGGGCATAACGAAGTTGTTGCTTTCCCGGCATTAAAAGCACCAGAAGTTTCTAATGATTGGGCTGAGTGTGACGGTATCGAAGTGGATTTGTCGGATCCTAAACTTGATACTAAAGAACTTGAAATAAAGTTCAACGCAGTAGGTATGTATCAGACTGGAGATTTCATTTCTCTGTTGTCCGATGGAGCTTACCATACCTTTGAGTTTAAAAGAATCGGATATACTTGTAAACTCCGATTGGTTTCAGAGCTAAATGTAGCTCTGTATATCGGTGCTAAAAGTTTCTCGTTAAAATTCGCAGATGATTTCTCTTTGAGAGATTATAAATATACGGCTCCTTTATCGACAACCAATATACCTACGCAGGGGTATGAAATAGACGGGATAGATTTCTCCGTTTACGGTATTCGTGTATTGGAAGGAAGCGAGGCACAAATACTTAAAGCTCCAGCAGTAAAGAAAAATATGTTGCGTAACCTTTCTACTCAAAATGGGGCTATTTATGATGGTAAACAAGTAGTGTACCAACATAAAGAGGCTACCTTGAATTGCTGCTTAATCGCTAAGAATCTAACGGAGTTCTGGAGAAATTACAATGCTTTCCTTCACGATCTGATAAAGGTGGTGGAAATAGACGAAGGCGATGGCGTGAAGGTGCAAACTGCTGAAAGATCCTTGTTCGTTGAAAGCACTTACGAGGAATACCCATGTTACTACAAAAGCTCAAAAGTAAGTCTGTTTTCCCCTGACGATCAAGTCTGGTGCGCTTTTACCCTAACGTTGGTATTCACTGTATTTAGAGTTGGAGAGGATGAATATTTACTTGCTTCTGAGAATGGAGAATTGATAGTTACAGAAGATGGTGAGTTTTATATAGATCTAAAAAGTTATGGCAATTAGAAAAAAGAAAATCAGTGAATTAACGCTTTCTGATAGCTTAACAGGGCTGTACACTATTGGTGTAAAGTTGATAAACGGGGTACAAACGAGCGTGAAAGTTAGCCTGGGTGTAATACAGACAGCCTATGAAAATATGCTGAGAGTAACCCAGGAAACTATCACTGCAACCAGTAACGCTATTACTGCTACCAATAATGCAAATACAGCTACCCGTAATGCTGTTACTGCTACTGAAAATGCCAACACAGCTACGGCAAACGCAAATGAGGCTACTCGTGTTTCTGGAGTTGCAACCCAGAGAGCCAATGAAGCGACCAATAAAGCTAATACGGCTGCTGATAAAGCTGATGAAGCACGTGTAGGATTGGATAGGATCAAGCAGGAAACAATCACGGCTACCAGTAATGCCAATACTGCAACCAGTAACGCAAATAAAGCTACAGATAATGCTAATAAGGCTACGGATAACGCCAACACTCAGGCTAACAGGGCTAAGGAACACGCAGACAATCCTCCAAAAATGGGAGAAAATGGTAACTGGTGGAAATGGGATGAAACGCAAAAGAAGTATGTAGATACCGGGATTTTGGCAAAAGGCGGTATTCTCTATCCTACTTTTACGATTGATCCTAATACAATGGAACTAATCATGTATTACCAGGATGATATAGCTGCTGATATGTTTGATATTGACAATGAAGGATTTTTAATTTTTAACCCCAAGTGATATGGCAGAAGGAAACATAAGATTAGGAAAGGTTGCTTTCGTGGATAAGGGAACTTATTCAGCAGCTACCACATATAATACATTTGATTTCATTACTACGGATGATAGTTGCTATCTCTGTATCAAGGATGGGAATAAAGGACACGCTTTAAGCGAAACTACCTGGTGGAAATGTATAGCTCGTGGAATAACGGCTACAGCAGCAGCTAAAAAGGCTGAGGACGCTGCTAAACTGGCTAATGAAAAAGCTACAGCAGCCGATAGCGCAGCAGGTAAGGCAGTAGAGGCTACCAACAATGCCAACGCAAAAGCTAATGAAGCTCACGAAAAAGCGGAAGAAGCCAATACTGCTAAAAATAATGCAAATGAAGCTACTGGCGATGCGAGGGTAGTTATCGCAAGGTTGGAGGAACTGGAAGAATCGCTAATCTCAAAATACAAGCTGATCCCTACTTCCATGAAGCTAAACTACCCGAAAAAAGTTACTTACAGGAATACCCAGCCTTTCAAAGTTGAGGTAGAATTACTTCCCGTAGATACTGGTAGGAATGTATTGTTTCTCGGTGATGATCGGGCAGTGTCTATCACTCCTGATGGCGTATTTATGATTAACGGTGTAGGGATGAGTAAAATTCACATTATCCCAACTGAAAATACAGCATTATACCAAACAATTCAGATCATTGTAGAAGAGCCAGGAATGAGGTTTATATCTGGTATGGGTATTCGCTTCTCTGGATCTGGTGGTATCAGATTAACTTAGTAAAAAAATGAATGTTGAACTATTAAAAACTTATTAATTATGGCACTTACAGCAGATGAAGAAGTAAAGGTAAGACAAATTATTGCAGCTTACAATAATGGGAAAAGATTGAATGAACTTCCTGTAGCGGATGGCTCAAATCCGTTTGGTTTTATCACTGAGGTACTGGATAGTGATGGAGAATCAAAACAAGCAGGTTTGGCTGCTATGCTTCCTTATGTAGAAGAACAGTGTAGCTATGGTTGTGAATTGGATCTTTCTGTTTCCTCTTCGGTACTAACCAGAACGGGGAATGTCACACTGCATAAAACATTACCTATCCATAGTAAAATGAGAGGCTGTTTGTTATCGGATAATGGTACTGTTATAGAATACCTAAATCCAAACAGTTGGAGAGCGCACAAGTTGGATGGCTCTAATGGTATGGTAATGGTAGAAATTCCGGATCACTGGAGAAGATTCTATTCTAATGGTAGCAAAAGAGGTGCACGGATCAGTGAGTACCCGTTACCGGGTTATCATTTCGTGAAAAAATGCTATATCTCAGCTTATGAGGCAACAATCCAACGTAGCACTGGTAAACTGGCTTCTGTAGTAAATACTTCGGCTGATTACAGAGGTGGTAATAACCAGGCAGATTGGGATGCTTTGCCTAAATCTCAATTAGGCAAGCCAGCTACATCTACAAGTAGAACAAACTTTCGTGCTGCTGCCCGTAAAAGAGGTGCTGGTACGCAATGGAACTGTATGGATTATAATGCCTACATTACTTTGGCATGGCTTTATTACATAGAGTATGGAAACCTTAACTGCCAGTTGGCTTTCAATGCACAGAAAGATAGTAACGGTTATGCTCAGGGTGGTTTGGGTAATGGTGTAACCACATGGGATGGTACGAAGTGGAACAACTTTAATGGCTATTATCCTATCATTCCTTGCGGTACGAGTGATGAATTGGGAAATGCCTCTGGTGAAGTTGCTTACACTTTAGAAAATGCAGAAGGAGAAAACAGTAAAGTATTTACCGTACCTCGTTATCGTGGTATTGAAAATCCCTTCGGGCACGTCTGGAAGTGGACGGATGGAGTGAATATAGAAGTGAAAACCAATTCAGACGGTGGAACTTCTAAAGTATATGTTTGCAATGATCCTTCTAAATACAACGATAGTAACTACACAGGCTATACGCTTAGAGGATTGGCTGCACGTGCAGAAGGTTATGCAAAAGAAATGATTTTCGGTGAATTTGGCGATTTGATTGCTTCTGTAGTCGGAGGTGGATCTACTACCTATTGGTGTGATTATTTCTATACCAATATAGGATCTAACGCTCTCAGGGGTGTCCTTTTCGGCGGTGATACGCTTAATGGCGATCGTGCGGGCTTCGGTTGTGCGAATGCGAATAACGCCCCCTCGTATACGGATGCGAATGTCGGCTCTCGGCTTTGTTTTATTCCTGAATCGTGAAGCGAGCCGGGTTTAGACTGCAAAACTTAAATGATTAATAAACAAATAAATATAGGTTGGTTGCTGGTGGGTGTCCTTTTCAGCGGTAATACGAATAATGGCGATCATGCAGGCTTCGGTTATGCGAATACGAATAACACCCCCTCGAATACGAATGCGAATGTCAGCTCTCAGCTATGATTTTTCAAAATTAACTCAACATACGAAGCAACGACCTTACCTATTGGTAGAAGATAACATAACTCATAAAGGTGCTGGTAGGGAAACCGAAGGCTCTGAGTACGAAAAACAAAGAATATGAAGAGATTAAGTAATTTATACAAGCAAATTATTTCACTTGACAACTTGCGCCTGGCTGATGAAAAAGCCAGGAAAGGCAAGTTACGTTCTTATGGTGTCAAACGGCACGATAAGAATAGGGAAGCAAACATACTGGCTCTTCACGAATCTTTGAAAAAAAAGACTTTTGTAAATTCTAAATATGAGGTATTTATAATCAAGGATCCCAAAGAACGGCTTATTTACCGTTTGCCTTATTATCCTGATAGAATCTTACACCATGCCATTATGAATATCATGGAACCTATATGGGTGTCATTATTTACAGAAGATACTTATTCTTGCATTAAGGATCGTGGTATTCATAAAGCAGCTGCTAAAGTAAAGAAGGCTTTGAAAGAAGATCCGGAACACACTACTTACTGTTTGAAAATGGATATAGTGAAGTTCTATCCAAGTATAGATCATGATATTTTGAAAACAATATTACGGAAGAAAATCAAAGACAAAGATTTGCTTTGGTTGCTTGACGTGATTATAGATAGTGCCGATGGCGTACCCATAGGAAACTATCTAAGTCAGTATTTTGCTAATATTTATCTGGCTTACTTCGATCACTGGATAAAAGAGGTTAAGAAGGTAAGATATTACTTTAGATATGCAGATGATATTGTGATTTTAGGCGATGATTCTAAACAGCTTCACAAACTCCGTATAGAGATTGAAGAATATCTGCATGACAATTTAAAGCTATCACTTCGTAAAGTGGATCCTAAAACTGGAAAAAAGAAATGGAAGTTTCAAGTATTCAAAATTGATAGCCATAGAGGTATTGATTTTGTCGGGTATGTCTTTTATCATACACATACCCTTATTCGGAAGGGAATCAAAAAGAATCTATGTAGGAAGGCTGCCAAGCTGAATAAGAAAAAGCACATTTCCGATATGGAATATAAGCAAATTATTTGCAGTTGGTTTGGCTGGGCTAAATACAGTAATTCTAAACATCTATTAAAAACAATAATTAAAAAGCAAGTATATGATACATTACGATTTTAAGCCTTCTAAGTTAGAGGCTAACGGAAATGGTTCTTACACATACCGTTGGGATATTCAGGAAGTTCAAGTAGAAAACCATTTTGGAGAAGCTGGAGATAATGAACAAACGGAAGCCGGGCAAACTACAAAATGGACTTGTAACGAAGTTGTTGTTTGGGGAATGGTTACAAATGATAAGCTGAAAAAGGCAGTTATTACCCATTTGTGGGATTCTGATAAAGAAGCCAAGATTGTCAATGATTATAACGCTGCCCAGCTCGGTATTCTTACTGAAAGATCAGCTACCGATGATTACAAGGAGTATTTGCAAAAGAGAAAAGCTATCAAAGAAATGATAGATAACGATTGTAAGGAACTTAATATTATATTGTGATGAAAAAGTTTAGTGAGTTAGGTGTAACCGTACAGGATGAACGTAAAATGTTCAACTGTAGTCAGGTTTCTATTTCGGACGTGCTGAATTGTGAGATCATTGTAGAAGATTTCATTCCAGATGTAAAGACTTCGCACGGTGAAGGAAGATACCTTGTGAAATTTAAACATAGCAATGGTGCGGATGGTAAGTTTTTCACAAACGCAGCTTCTTTAAAGAAAACTTTGGATCAGATTCCCAAAGACGCTTTTCCTTTCAGCACCACGATAAAAGGGATGAAATGCGGAAATGGTAAGATCTATCAATTCACTTAGTAAACATGAAAATACATTTCAACAACAATGAGATTGATATTCTGGTAGATACAAGCAGCTACCGATATACGGCTTTACAGAATGTAGGCACTCTTTATCTGTACTTTGCCAGTGAAGAGTTCATAAACATTCCCGTAGGAGCTTATTGTATCTACAAGAATATCACTTACTACCTGATGAATCCTAACGACTTCAAGAAGAAAAGCAGTCGGAATTTTGAGTACACCCTTGTAATGTATGATATAGGCGCAATATTAGGTAAATACAAATGCCGGGATATTGTTTCTAAGCGTTTGAAGTTCGATTATACTGCAAAGCCTCACGAGCATCTACAGTTGATTGTAGATAATCTCAACATGAGAGATGGCGGTTGGAAAGTTGGCGAATGTATCGAAGCTGAGGAAAAGACTATTAACTACAATCATACGTTTTGTAGTGAGGCTTTGCCTACTATTGCCGATACATTTAAAACGGAGTATGAAATAGATCCGGCTATCAAAACGGTACATTTGCGTAAAGTTGAATATAACAAGGATGAGCCGTTACCTCTTGAATATGGAAAAGATAAAGGTTTTGTACCTGGTTTAGGACGCTCCAACCAGAACGGAAATAGACCTGTTACCATATTGTACGTTCAAGGTGGGGAGCAGAATATAGACTTTAGCAAATACGGATCTAAGGAATTGCTTTTGCCAAGAAGTCAAAGATTTGAGTATGAAGGTCGTACTTACGTTTCGGATGCGGAAGGCTTGTATATAAAACGAGCTGATAAAACCCTTACGGATATTCAAGAGGATAGTTTGGATTGTTCTCATATTTCACCTAAAAGGGTAGGTAGTGTTTCTAATGTTGTTGTTTCCGATAGAGAAAAGAATTTCTATGATTTTATAGATAACTCTATTCCCGATGATCTGAATTTTGAGGATTACGTGATAGAAGGTAATAACATGACTGTTATATTTCAGTCTGGTATGCTCGCTGGAAGTAATAAAGAGTTTGAAGTTAAATACGTTCATAAAGAGCGTAAATTCTTGATAACGCCACAAGAAATAGACGGTCAGATTATGCCCAATGACATATATAAGCCTAACCTGGGGGATAAATACGCAGTATTCGGAATACAGTTGCCGGATGCCTACATTTGCAATAACTCAACGAAAGAAGGTGCAAGCTGGGATATGTTCAGGGAAGCTACTAAATATCTTTATGAGAATGAAGATCCAAAATTCACATTCAAAGGAGAATTGGATAGCATTTATTCCAAAAAGCGTTGGCTCTCTATTGGTGGCAAAATAAAATTGGGCGGTTATATACTCTTTAAAGATCCGCAATTCATACCAGAAGGAATAAAGATAAGGATCACCAGTATTAAAGAGTATATACACAGACCTTACAGCCCAATTATTGAATTATCTAACACGACTACTGGAGCTACTATTTCAAGTGAGTTAAATAAGATAGAGAGTAATGAGATCAAGACTGATAACCAGTATAAAAGCTCTATCCAATTCACTAAAAGACGTTTTAGGGATGCAAAAGAAACGATTTCAATGCTGAATGATGCGCTTTTGCATTTCTCAGGTTCCATTAGTCCAATCTCAGTACAAACAATGAGTTTGCTTGTTGGTGATGAAAGTTTGCAGTTTCGTTTCGTGAACAACAAAACCAATCCGACACAAGTAGAATACCTTGTTACCTATGACAACGCAAAGAAAGTGCTTTCGGCTCCAGGAGGAATATTACAACACATGACTATTGGGATTGATACACTTTCTTCTGAGCATAAAGCCAGTGAGTATAAGTTTTGGGATATTGAGAAATATGTTTCTCCTACTTTGACTGAAACCGTAGGGTATTATCTTTATGTAAAAGCTAACAAAAATGGCACTACAGGCTCATACGTTTTAAGCAAAAACGCTATCAAGCTGGAAGGTGTAGAGGGTTATTATCATTTTCTTGTAGGCATTCTAAATAGCGAATTTGAAGAGGAGCGATCATTTGTTGAATTATTCGGATTCACAGAAATACTTCCTGGAAGAATAACAACAGATAGGATAGTTTCAAGCGATGGATTAAATTTCATGGACTTTGTGAATAATGCCTTTCGTGTGGGAAATTCAGATAGCTATTTAGATTGGAATACCAAAGGTGATAGAAAATTACGTTTGAAAGGATCCATTGTACAAAGTGAAAGCGGTGATGAAAGCCCTATTGGTTGTTTCAGAGGAGTATATAATAACCAATATACCTATTATTGGGGGGATGAGGTAACTTATACCACTGCAAATGTAACATCTACATACCGATATGTAAATACAGTTCCCAGTAAAGGTAATGCTCCTACCAATTCTTCTTATTGGATTATTGTAGCGGAAGGAGTGAAGGGAAACAATGGAAATTGGAACAAGCTTATTTATAGATACAGTGTAGATAAACCTAATGTGCCTATAGGCAACGATCCTATAGGATGGAGCGATACGCCAGATAAAGAAGTAATATCATTTGTACATGGTTCCACATTTTTGAAAAAAGATGGGTATTATGTTTCTCCTGTTATCAATGATAGCCAGATAGTCAAAAACAGAATATCTTTTTCTACTCGTAAACCTAATCAGGTGGTAGCGGTTGAATTAGTGGTTTCTTCCGAACCTAATTATGATTTTGCACTATTAGGACTACTTGACAATGAGAATGTAACGATAAATTCTAATTATACAGCAAAGATAAGTGGTGTAGCATCTCAATTATATTATCTGGAAGTACCAGAGCCAGGATCTCATTTCTTTTATGTTGGTTATGCTAAAGATTCTTCCAATTCCCAGAATGAAGATCATGGGAAATATCGTATTGTAGATATTGAAAATTGTTGGATCTGCACAGGTAATGTAGATGGTGTTACTGGAAATGTTGGTAGCTGGAGTGAACCACTTCCGTTTTCATTAGACACAAATGATACGGAAAGGATATATTTTTTGTCTGATGAGGATTCTACACCAGCCATACCCAAAAGCGACATTTATGTAGATGATTTTATTCCTCTTATTAGTTATGTGGATTACAATTCAGATAATCCTTATATTGTAGGTCGTATTGTTCGGTACAATAGCAGATATTACAAGTGTTTAAGAGCCAATAACAGTAATAATGTTCACGTTCCAACCGATACCGAATACTGGAAACAAGTAAAAACCTGGACTGATAACCCTACTGGTGTTTCATACGAATATCCTTATGAATATGAAGCTATACGCCATAAACTAAATGGAAAATGGGGATCTTTTTCTACCCCTGTTTTATGGATGAGATATTCCACAAACGGAGATTATTATGAGTATCGCTTTGCAGTTAATGGCTCACGAACAACACCTCCTGATTTAACTGAAACAAGTAGGAATCCTTCGGGATGGAGTACCACCATGCCAACCGTAGGCTCTCTAAAATATTTATGGTTTACTGTAGCAAAAGTCAATGGTGAAAACAATTCATTGATACAGAACTGGAGTACACCAGTTCGGCAAACCCCGTATGATGGAGTTGATGGTAAGATAGGCGCAACAATGGTTTATCGTGGAGTGTATGACAGTTCAAAAGTTTATTATGGAACAGATAAGCGTGTAGATGCAGTAAAATATAATGGGCATTATTATGTAACCAGGGTGGATGCTGGTGATGGCTTCCAAAATCAAATTCCAACTGATACAGATTATTGGAATGACTTCGGAGCTGAATTTGAAAGTATTGCAACCAATCTTTTACTGGCAGAAGGAGCAAATATTGGTGATTGGTTTATGTCTGAGGGAAAGATTGTTTCTACACTTTTGGACGGTAATAAGATCATTCTTGATGCTTCTATGGCTCGTATATTGATAGAATCCAGCCGTTCCGGTGGTGATTATTCAGAAAGCCAATATCAGGGATCTAAAATTACGATAGATGCGAATAACGGCTTGATTGAAGCTCGAAGTAAAAGTAACAGCCGTGTTGCCTATATGTCGCCTACGGGTATCTTTTGTAATAATGCGGAAACACAAGCTGTTTCGGCTATATTAGGGGTAACACACAAAGCAGCTATAGTAGGACTTGGATTTGGTAATGTGTCTAAAGATCAATGGGATAATGAAAACTTTTTAGCTGGCGTATATGGTAGAGCTTCAAACAGTGGTACAGCTCCGGCTTATGGTGGATTTTTTCAGAATTTGATGGCTGCGGGATTGTTTTTACATACAAAAGCCATTGAGGAACAAACTGCATCTGTTTATTTGTCAGAAACTGATAGCTTGGTTATTGGATATTCAAGAAACCAACAGATCGTTTACCTTCCTTCTGATGGTGTAATCGGAAGAACTATATTTTTTAAGCAGTGGTGGACTGGATACATGAGAGTTTATCCACGTAGCGGTAATGTGTTATATGATGATCATACCGTAAATGATTATTATGATATAGGTGAAGGTCAGGGGGCTATATTCCACTTCACTATAGGTTATGTAGATGGTGTAAAAAAATCGGCTTGGTTAGTTTGTCGATATAAATATTAATATTATGGTTGAATATGGTTATATAAATGAAAATGGATCTCTTGTTTCTAAATTCTTAGAGGAATATAATGAGAAATATAGAAATGAAGATACTGGAGAGATTGAAACGAGAACTGTATCAATCCAGCAACAACAAATAGAGTTGGCTGCTTTAGGTTGGAAACCAGTAGAACTTGTGGATGAAACTAAATTGCAGTGCCCAGAAAACTATAGCGTTCGTATTATCCCTTATGATGTTGGTAATAAGATATGCTACAAATATGAACAAAGGTTCAATGCTAAAATTGTTCAGAGTAAGATAGATGAATTAAAATTCTCTCTTACCAGTAATGATAGTAGTATAGGTGATTATCGAATTACTAAGTGCTATGAGGCTTCTCTTATAGGTGAAAGTATGCCTTATGATATATCCGAATTACACAAAAAAAGGCAAGCGGTTAGGAATGAAATAAACAAATTAGAAGCAATCATAGCCAGTAATGTGTAATTTTGCATTAAATGGTGTATATATACACCATTTAATAGTATATTTGCAATGATTATAGTAATGTGTACCAAATGTTTTATAGGAACTCATGGAAGATGTAACAACTATTGCAAAAGGAATTAGTGATTGGGGTATGATGGCTATAACAGCAGCTTTTTTTCTTTTACTATCTGCTGGTTTGATGATAGCTTGTTTCAAATGGTTTAAATCAATCATAAATGGCATTATCAACAGTACGGCTAATACTATGACTGATTTACTAAATGAAACTCGTGCTCAGAATGAAATGCTCGCTGATATATCAGAAGGATTGCGCCCTGAAACTCAACTAAGAATTAAAAATACTTCTTCAACTTACTTTGATTTATCAGTGGAAAGGGTTTGCCGATTGATTAAAAAAATTAGAGAAGAGAACCATATAGTAGATAGGAAAGCTACAGTTGAAAAGATACACAATTTGGTAAGGAACTTACATGAGGATAGAAATAGCCGATTTGATTGCTATTCTTATAGAGGGAAAAAATTATCAGATTATACTAATCCAGATTGGATTGAATGGGTATCAAAAGTTGTTGAAAATGAAATCTATAATGAGAGTGGTGCAAATAATGGAAGAGCTTATACTAATGTACAGGCTATATATGAGAATATAAAATTAGATTTTTATCATAGAATAAATAATTAATTATGAAAGTATTATTAGACAACGGACACGGAGAAAATACACCAGGTAAAAGATCTCCGAAGTGGTCGGACGGATCACAGTTATTTGAGTGGGAATATGCCAGAGAAATTGCCAGAGGCGTATATAATCAATTACGAGCAAAAGGTATAGATACTGAATTGTTGGTAAAGGAAAATATAGATGTACCTTTGGCTGAAAGAGCCAGAAGAGCAAACGAGATAGCAGCCCGATACGGTAAAACAAAAACTCTTCTTGTTTCTATTCATTGTAACGCTTCTGGAACTGGCAAGGGTACGGGATGGGAAATACATACCAGTCCTGGAAAAACAAAAGCTGATGATTTGGCGCAAATATTCTGGGATATAGCTAACAGAATGTTTGGAGGAACTTGGAAAATTAGAGGTGACTGGTCGGATGGGGATGGAGATTGGGAAAGTAACTTCTACATACTCAAAAAGACTTCATGCCCGGCTGTTTTGACGGAAAATTTCTTTATGGATAATGAAACCGATTGTAAGTTTCTACTATCTCCAGAAGGAAAGGCTCAAATTATCCAGTTACACGTTGATTCAATCCTTAAATACATAGAAGATTATGCGTAAGTTTTTGTTTATTGCGCTTGTTTTACTCATAGGGGCAAATATCTTTCTATTTAAACTATTGGATAGCGTAAAGAAAGAGCGTGATCGCTTGGATAGTAATCAAGCAGCATTGATTTCAGATGTGGAACATTACAAAACAGAAGCAGGGAAAAACGCTACTTCTGTTTTAAGGTTGGAATTGACGAAAAATGAGCTGGAGAAGAAAAACAAGGGTCTTACCAAAACAGTAGATGATTTGAATATAAAGCTCAAACGTATTCAGGCAGCTACAACAACAGCAACCAGAACGGAAATAGAAATAAAAACAGAAGTACGTGATAGCATAGTGTATCGCAACCAGCTTGATACTCTTTTAAATTTTCGATGGCGTGATTCTTGGATAGATTTAAGGGGAACTATTGACAAAGGGGTATTGTCTGCTAAGATAGAAAGTTCCGACACGTTACACCATATCATACATAAGATGCCGAAAAAGTTTCTTTTCTTCCGATTTGGAGTGAAGGCTATAAAGATGGAAGTTGTAAATTCAAATCCACACAACAAAATTACATATACTGAATATATAGAGCTAAAAAAATAGCTTTTGTAGAATACTTTTTTCATTTCAGAACGTGCATACTGAGAAGTACGCACGTTTTTTGTATCTTTGCAGTGCCGAATTTATATCGGTGTTGCATTAGTGAAAACCTCGCTTCTTTTTTGTAGAAGTGGGGTTTTCCATTTTCTTTGTAGAAATCCTAATTATCATACTATTTCTACAAATATTCTACAAAAATCACAATATCTGTTGTAATCCACTGATTATTAGAGTTGGAACAAGACTTTCCTAAACTTTAGATAGGGGTTCGATTCCCCTCGGGGCTACAAAGAGCAGTAAACAATTGTTATACAACCGTTTACTGCTCTTATTTTACTAGATAGTTTTCAAATCTGCTTATTTAATCACCCCAAGTTCTTTGCCCACTTTAATAAATGCAGCAATTGCCTTATCCAAATGTGCCTTTTCATGCCCGGCAGACAACTGGACACGGATACGTGCCTGTCCTTTCGGAACAACCGGATAATAGAAACCGGTTACATATATGCCCTCTTTCTGCATCTTGGCGGCAAAATCCTGAGACAGTTTCGCATCATAAAGCATCACAGCACAAATCGCGCTCTGAGTTGGTTTGATGTCAAAACCGGCAGCCAGCATCCTGTCACGGAAATAATTCACATTATCCATCAGCTTAGTATGCAAAGCATCACTTTCTTTCAATATCTTAAACATTTCCAGACTAGCACCGATAATGGCAGGAGCTACAGAATTAGAGAATAAATAAGGACGGGAACGCTGGCGCAACATATCAATAATTTCTTTCTTACCGGTGGTAAATCCTCCCATTGCCCCACCAAATGCTTTACCTAATGTACCAGTAAAGATATCCACACGCCCGTATGCATTAAACTGTTCGGCCACGCCATGCCCTGTAGGACCTACCACACCGGCCGAATGAGATTCATCCACCATTACCAACGCGTCATATTTTTCCGCCAGTTCACAAATCTTATCCAATGGAGCCACATTACCATCCATCGAGAATACACCATCTGTAGCAATAATACGATGACGCTGTGCCTGCGCTTCCTGCAAACAACGTTCCAAGTCAGCCATATCAGCATTGGCATAACGATAGCGTTTTGCCTTACACAAGCGTACACCATCTATAATAGATGCATGATTCAACGCATCTGAAATAATAGCATCTTCTTCTGTAAACAGCGGTTCGAACAAACCACCGTTAGCATCAAAACAAGCTGCATAAAGTATAGTATCTTCTGTTTTAAAATAATCAGAAATGGCAGCTTCCAGCTGTTTGTGCAAATCCTGAGTTCCACAGATAAAGCGTACGGAAGACATACCGAAGCCATGTGTGTCCATCGCCTCTTTGGCAGCATTGATCAAGCGTTGATTATCTGACAAACCTAAATAATTGTTGGCACAAAAGTTCAACACATCTTCTCCGTCATTCACCTTGATGTCCGCACGCTGAGGTGTGGTAATTATACGTTCATTTTTATACAATCCGGCTGCCTTAATATCAGCCAGTTCCTTCGCAAGGAACTCCTTCATTTTACCATACATAGCTTTGTTTTTTTATTAAGTATATAGTTTAAGTTTAAAAATCAGTCTGACTTGACAAAGTTCTTATTTTTTTTTGATATCCGATTAAATTATAGAGAAAATTTTGATAAAATATGCAGTTTTCTATCTATCTTTGCTTCCAAAAGAAAACTTAAAGCAAATAGCAAACTATGAAAAATGTATTAATTATCGGCTCCACCGGTCAGATCGGTTCGGAACTAACCATGAAATTGAGAAGTATTTACAATGGTAATATCGTAGCCGGATATATTCCCGGTGCTGAGCCTAAAGGGGAATTAAAAGAATCAGGCCCTTCTGCCATCGTAGATATCACCAACGAACAACAAATTGCCGAAACTGTATCAAAGTACAACATCGACACCATTTACAACCTGGCAGCCTTACTATCGGCTGTAGCAGAAGCCAAACCTCAACTAGCATGGAAAATAGGCATGGGAGGCCTGTTCAACGTATTGGAAGTAGCACGCGAAATGGGTTGCGCCGTATTTACCCCAAGTTCTATCGGTGTCTTCGGCAACAACACCCCTAAAGACAAGACCCCGCAAGACACTATCCGTAATCCGCGTACCATGTATGGCGTTACAAAAGTATCAGGAGAATTACTGAGCGATTATTACCATATCCGTTTTGGCGTAGATACCCGCTCCGTTCGTTTCCCCGGATTAATTTCGTATGTCACACCTCCGGGTGGCGGGACCACTGATTATGCTGTAGACATCTATTATTCGGCTGTAAAAGGTGAAAAATTTGAATGTCCTATTGCAGCCGGTACATTCATGGATATGATGTATATGCCTGACGGTTTACGTGCAGCCATTGAAATCATGGAAGCGAATCCCGACAAACTAATTCATCGCAATTCGTTCAACATTGCTTCAATGAGTTTTGATCCGGAAATTATTTATAACAATATAAAGAAGTATATGCCCGACTTCCATATGGAGTACAAAGTAGATCCGCTACGTCAAGCTATCGCCGAATCATGGCCGAACTCACTGGACGACACTTGTGCCCGTGAGGAATGGGGATGGAAACCGGAATATGATCTAGACAGCATGACACAGGATATGCTTGCCAAACTAAAAATACGATTCAATAAATAAACCACTAATATTGAATAAATAAAATAGCCTTCTCTATTCTATATGGAAAAGATAGAGAAGGCTATTTTTATACATTTCTTGCACTTATATAAAATTTTGATCGTATCTTCGTGCAAATTAACATACTGATTAAAAACATACTATGAATACAAGAGCTATTACCCAGAACAAGAAAGTCGTTACATTCGGAGAAGTAATGCTAAGGCTGACCGCCCCCAATTTCCAGCGCTTTTCCCAAACAAACGAGTTTATTGCTACTTATGGAGGAAGTGAAGCGAATGTAGCCATATCACTGGTCAACTTCGGCATCCCCACAGAATTCGTTACCAGACTTCCCGAGAATGCAATGGCACAAGCCTGCGTAAACTCACTCCAAGCTTACGGATTAGGTACAGACGGCATTATTTATGGTGGGAAACGCATGGGATTATACTTTCTGGAAAGCGGTGCAGCATTTCGTAACTCCAATGTAGTATATGACCGTGAAGGCTCTTCCTTTGCCACTTTACGTCCCGGCATGATAGACTGGGAAAAGATTCTTTCCGATGCAGGCTGGTTCCACTGGTCGGGTATAGCAGCGTCCCTGTCACAGGAAGGAGCAGATGCCTGCCTGGAAGCACTGCAAACAGCAGACCGCCTGGGATTAACAATCTCATGCGACTTAAATTTCCGCAAAAAATTATGGAATTACGGTAAATCCGCATCAGAGGTAATGCTCCCCCTTGTTCAATATAGTGATGTCATTTTTGGTGCAGAACCCGAATACAAAGAAATTTTCGGCATTCCCCCGGTAGGTTTTAAAGCTGTAGACACCTCATATCCATTAGATTTGTCCGGTTTCAAAGTATTCGGTCAAAAAGTATCAGAACAAGCTCCCCGATGCCAGAAAATGTTTCTGGAGTTGCGTAATACCATCACTTCCAATCACAATCTGCTGGCAGCCATACTTTATTCTAAAGGAACATTAAGGCATACCGGCATTTACGATATTGTCCATGAAGTAGACCGTGTGGGTGCAGGAGATGCATTTGTAGGCGGCATGATTTATGGTTTGCTGACCTACCCCGACAATGACCAAAAAACATTGGAATTCGCCCTTGCCGCATCTGCATTGAAAAATACCATATATGGAGATTTCAATCAAGTAACAGTAGAAGAAGTGGAAGAGTTAATGCAAGGAAACACTTCAGGAAGAGTAGTCAGATAACTATTTTCACGATTATAGCCAAACAGAATTGATCTGCAAGATACTGCGTAAAAAAGCAAGTTAACTTCATGGGACAAGCAAGTTAAGTTGAAATACCAAGTAAGCTAAGTTACTTACCCAATATACTTAAGTTAATTTTTGAAGCCACAGAAGATTCATCTACCCTTTTTCCACAAACCAATTCCAATCGACCTTATAAAAAGAGGAGGATACTCATGATATGAGCATCCTCCTCTTTTTATTTATTTCTTAAAAGAAACCTTCTTATGCCTTTGTTTCTTCCGGCATCTTGTTACCCATAGTCAGGTAAGCGATAGGAGCAGCAATGAAGATAGAAGACAATGTACCGATCACAACGCCCAAAATCATTGCAAAGGCGAAGCTGCGGATACTGTCACCACCCAGCACGAAGATACACAACAATACGATCAATGTACTTAATGAAGTATTGATGGTACGAGCCAAAGTAGTATTCAATGAATCATTAAACAACTGCATACGGTTACGTTTCGGATACAGACCGAAGAACTCACGGATACGGTCAAAGATAACCACCTTGTCATTGATAGAATAACCGATAGCGGTCAAAATAGCGCCAATAAAAGTCTGGTCAATTTCCAATGAGAACGGAACCCATCCATAACATAACGAGTATGCACCGATGATCAAAATAGTATCGACAGCCAATGCAACAGTCGCACCCACACTATAAGCTACATTGCGGAAACGCAGCAAGATATACAAACCGATAGCCACCAATGCAAACAATACAGACCAGACAGCCGAAGTCTTGATATCATCAGCGATACTAGGACCTACTTTCTGAGAACTGATGATAGAACCACCGACACGATTATCACGGTCAATAAAGATTTCCAATGTAGTACCTTCGCCCAGCAAGTTACCATCTTTCAAAGACTGATACAAGAACTCTTCAATTTCAGAGTCGATAGTAGGAGAATCTTCATTAATACGGTAATTGGTTGTAATACGGATTGTCTTCTTGTCTGTACCCAAAGCAATAGCCTGTACATTATCTTCTGTGATTTTCTTCTTCAACAGGTCACGCACTGTTTCAGGTTCAACCTGCTGTTCAAACTGAACTACGAAGTTACGTCCACCGGTAAAGTCAATACTCTGCGCCAAACCACGGATAAAGAATGAAATGATACAGATAACGATAATCGCTCCGAATACCGTGAATGAACGTTTCATCATTCCCATAAAGTTGTAATTCACGTTCTGCATCAGATTCTTGGAGATCCCTGTAGTGAATGTCAAGTTCAACCACTTGTCTTTATTCATGAAGTGCTCATAAACAATACGGGTCAAGAATACTGCTGTAAAGAATGAGCAGAGGATACCGATAATCAACGTAGTGGCAAAACCACGAATCGGACCCGTACCGAAATAGAACAGAATGATACCAGTGATAATTGATGTCAAGTTTGAGTCAAAAATAGCAGAGAATGCGTTAGAATAACCGTCTGCTAAAGCAGCCTTAACAGTTTTACCGGCTCTCAATTCTTCTTTTGTACGTTCATAAATCAACACGTTAGCATCTACAGCCATACCCAATGACAACACCATACCGGCAATACCAGACATGGTCAGTGCAGCTTGGAACGAGGTAAGGATTCCTAATGTGAAGAAGAAGTTAACAACCAATGCGCAGTTGGCAACCATACCCGGAATCAATCCGTACATAGCGCACATATAGATCATCAACAGAATCAACGCAACAACAAATGAAATAATACCTTGATTGATAGATTCCTGACCCAATGACGGACCAACAATATCCTCCTGAACGATACGTGCAGGAGCAGGCATCTTACCAGACTTCAATACGTTAGCCAAGTCTTTTGTCACCTCCGGGGTAAAGTTACCGGTAATCTGAGAGTGTCCCCCCGTAATTTCACCGTTTACATTCGGAGCGCTGTATACGTAACCATCCAGTACGATAGCGATAGCCTTGCCTACATTGTTCTTTGTCAGAACAGCCCAGCGGCGTGCGCCGTCAGTGTTCATAGACATACTGACACAAGGCTTGTTGAACTGGTCATATTCATCTTTAGCATCAGTGATCACATCACCTTCCAACGGAGCACGTCCGTTACGTTCAGTAGACTTGATAGCATACAATTCAAAGATACGTCCCTGCTTGTCAAAGTCAGCAGCCTTTACACCCCATTTCAAACGAAGATCTTTCGGCAACATTTCTTTCACTTCTTTCATAGCAAGGTACTGGTTTACCTGAGCAGTATCTTTATAATCGGCATAACCTACCACCGACCCGTAACCATTCGGATTTAATTGAAGAACAGAAGCCAACGGATGTTCTTTCTTCATCTGCTCCATTGCGGCAGAGTTACTTGCCGTTTCGCCTTTCAATGCGGCTGCAAGACTGTCGGCAGCAGAAATTGCAGAAGCCTGTGCAACAGCAACAGTATCAGTAGCTACAGAATCAGCAGAAGCAGCACCACTTTCAACGGCAAGAATATCACGCAGTCTGTTATCTACAGAAGAAAGATAAGGAACTATTTCTTTTGCGTCGAAAGTTTCCCAGAATTCCAAGTTAGCAGATCCCTGCAACAGTTTTCTGACACGTTCCGGTTCTTTGATACCCGGCAGTTCCACCATGATACGGCCCATCTTTCCTTCCAATGCCTGAATGTTAGGCTGTGCCACACCAAAACGGTCAATACGTGTACGTAATACATTATAAGAGTTGTCGATAGCAGCCTTTACCTCTTCGCGCAATACTTTTTCAACTTCACTGTCGGAACTGCGGGTGGTTACTTTGTCTTTCAACTGCTGAGTAGCAAATAATTCAGCCAATTTGCCATTGGGAGCTTGTTTCTTATACTCTTTTACAAAAAGAGTGATAAAGTCATCCTGACTAGTGATAGATTGTTTTGATGCTTCTGCAACCGCTTTGTTAAAAGCTTCATCAGTCTTGTTGTCAGCCAAAGCCTTCACTACATCCGGTACAGAAACTTCAAGGATAACGTTCATACCACCTTTCAGGTCCAGACCCAGACCAATCTCCATCTCGCGACACTGTTTCAGCGTATAACTACCCAAATAAACTTTTTCATTCTGCATAGAATCAAGGTAATGTGCTTCACCTTTCGGGTCTTGTGCCGCTTTGTCCATGTGATAGCGGGTCACAAAAGAGAAAGAAAGATAAAACACACATACAAGGGTGAGTAATACCGCAAAAACCTTTACAAATCCTTTGTTTTGCATGTTACTTTGAAATTTATTATTTTTACTTTTTGATTAATTCTTAGTTTATACAAGGTTGCAAATATAGTTTTTTTTTCACATTCCCACGGTATCAAACACAAATATTTAGATTCCAAAAGAGAAAAAAGGCTGCAAAAGCATTTTTTGCAGCCTAAATTATTCTATCTCACAGTCTATTTTATTTCAAACCCCTGTTTTTAAGCAAGGGTTCCAAGCTGGGATCAGCCCCACGAAAACCTCTGTAAAGGGTCATAGGATCTTCCGTTCCACCTTTCTCTAGAATATTTTTACGGAAAGAGTCTGCGGTATTTTTATCGAACACTCCATGTTCTTTAAACGCTTCAAAAGCATCCGTGTCAAGAACTTCTGCCCATAGATAGCTGTAATACCCAGCAGCATATCCACCTATAATATGACTAAAATAAGTGGCGCGATACCGAGGAGCTATTTCAGGAATCAGCCCCAGCTTGTCCATCGTTTCTTTTTCAAAAGCAACGACATTCAGGTTGTCTGTATCAGTCAGGTTATGCAGTTCCATATCAAGCAAAGCGGCTGCCAATAATTCCGTAGTCATAAAACCTTGATTAAAAGTACCCTGATTTTGGATTTTCGTAATCAGCTCATCCGGAATCACTTCTCTTGTTTCATAATGCTTGGCATAGAGTTTCAGCACTTCAGGTTCTACAGCCCAGTGTTCCATAATCTGTGAAGGAAGTTCTACAAAATCCTGCGCCACACTGGTACCGGACACTCCTTTGTAGTTACACTTGGTCAGCATACCGTGCAATGCATGTCCAAACTCATGAAACATGGTTTCCACCTCATCCAAAGTCAGTAAAGAAGGCATATTTCCTGCAGGTTTAGTAAAACTTGCCACATTATAAATTAAAGGACGTACTTCACCGGCCTGTTCACGAAAATTACTCATCCATGCGCCACCACGCTTACCTGCGCGTGGAAAGTAATCCGCATAGAACAATCCCAAAAATGAGCCATCGGCATCCTTTACTTCATACACTTTCACATCCGGCTCATATACGGGCACATCATTCAGTTCGGTCAATGTAATGCCATACAGCTTGTTGGCCACGGTATACAATCCGCTACGCACATCTTCCAAACTGAAATAGGGCTTGATTTCATCTTCATTCAAATCATACTTTTCCTGACGCAATTTTTCGGCATAATACCACCAGTCCCATGCAGCCAGCTTCTCTCCCTTACCTTCCTTATCCATTATTTTCTGCAACTCGGCGGCCTCTTTCTTTGCATTTTCCAGTGAGTATCCCCACAGGTTGTTCAAGAAATCCATGACTGTCTGCGAATTCTTAGCCATGTTCTCATCCAGTACAAAATTGGAATAACAATCGAATCCTAATAATTTTGCCTGTTCCAAACGCAATGCCATGATCTTTCCCAATATCTCTTTATTGTCATTCGCATCATCATGATTCCCCCGGTTGATATAAGCTTCATAAATATTTTTTCTTAGCTCACGGTTTTCAGCATATTGCAAAAAAGGCAAGCGACTGGAGTTTTGCAAAGTGAATAGCCATTTCCCTTCTTTTCCAGCAGCTTTCGCTTCCTCTGCGGCCCCCGCTTTCACCCATTCGGGTAACCCGGCCAAATCAGCCTCATTCTCGATAACCAACTGATAAGCGTTATTCTCATTTAAGATATGATTGTCGAAAGCAATCCCCAAAGTCGACAATTCTTTATTGATCTCCCTCAAACGGGATTGTTTTCCGGCATCCAGTCCGGCACCCGAACGGACAAAAGCTTTATAATACTTGTCCAACAGCCGGTGTTGCTCAGTCGTAAGAGTTATCTTACCTTCCTGTTCCTGTTGATGCACATCAGCCACCCGTTTATACAAATCCTGATTCAAATAAATATTATCACTATGTTCTGAAAGTACAGGAGCCATCTTTTCATTCAAGGCCGTCAACGAATCATTTGTATCCGCTTCGGTCAATGCAAAAAACACCCCACTTACTCTCGCCAGAATCCCGCCACTTTTATCCAGCGCCACAATGGTATTTTCAAAAGTAGGTTCCTCGGGATTATCAACTATTGCCTTAATTTCCGCATTCTGCTCCTCTATTCCTTTCAAGAAAGCAGGTTCATAATGCTCCAGTCTGATCTTAGTAAAATCGGGAGCACCGTACTCGGTCTGGAATTCCGTAAAGAACGGATTCATTTCTGTTTTCTGTTCACATGCACACATTACACAACACGTCGCTAACGTAAATAATAGTCTTTTCATAATCTGTCAATTAAAGGTATGTAAAATCACTTCTCCGCCACATAACACCAAATGGGGTAATGATCCGAACTCTTTATCGTATTATCCACCGTACAACGGTAAGATTTTAAATTCTTGCTCAATAAAATATTGTCTATTCTGAAATAAAAATGATTTTGATTATAAGATATGCCAAAGCCGTTTCCCGACTCCACAAAAGCATCATTCAGCCCTTCTCCTACCACCCTGTGAGTGTATGATATAGGAGAATCATTGAAGTCACCGCATACAATTATGCCTCCCCCTTTGTAACCGGCCACCAAACGAGCTATGGAATCAGCCTGAACGGCACGTATAGCCGATGCTTCCGCCAGTTTTCTGATCAGCAAACGAGACCCTTGCGATACCTTTTGCTTATCAGGGTCCTTCATCATTTCGCGATAGACTTCTTTATCCTTCTCAGTCAGCTTATTGGATTCCAGATGATTATTAACAACCAGCAAGGTATCACCATTCACTTTGATTTTATAAGCAATGGAACCATTGTTAAGGCTGGCATATTTCACCGGATGTGCCGACAAAATAGGAAAACGGGAATAACAACCCAAACCGTTGGCCCCCGATATCTTATGATAATTTTTATAAGGATAATCTCTTAAAGCATAATCCACCTCTTTCTTGGTTAAGCGTCCGCCTACAATATATTCCTGCAGGCAGATTATATCCGCATTGCTGTTTCTTAAATATTCCAGCACAGGGTTCGGATTATCCTTGGTGTTCGCACGGTTCTTTTCAAAGGCCATCGTATTGTAGGATAAGAATTTGATTGCCCCTTCCGGTACATCAGATACAAATACATTGACTGGGAAATAAGTACGGATAGCACCAATGGAACATACCAGGCCTAAAAATGAAAGCAACGCATATTTACGATAAATCACCAACCAGAAGACCAGAAACAAAAGATTAACAATCAAAAAAGCGGGAAAAGCCAAACCGGCACATGACCATACCGGATGAGCCACAGGATCAATATAAGGGCTGTAAGCACATACCAGTAACAATACCACCATACACAAGTTTATGCCCAGTAGTATCCATCCCAAAAAACGACCAATATATTTCATATATCACTTCTTGCTCGCATCAAACAAGCTTTTCTTCTCTTCGGTAGTCAGACTGTTATAACCGGATTTCTTTAATTTATCCAATATACGGTCTATCTCCTCGCTTTGCTGTTTTTTACGGGCATTATAATCGTAATCTTTTGCCTTATCACCATAATGAACTTTCATCTTCGGTTTTTTCGATTGACGACGAAACGAAAGACCTTCCGAGAAGCAATCCAAGCATCGGTTTATCCATGACGTAGCATCATGTCCGCGGGACAATCCGGAAGCAAACCACCATCCGGCCAAAGCACCTCCTAAATGAGCGATATGGCCACCGGCATTGCCCGATGTCATAAACAGCAAATCGGTCACAACCATAAACAGAGCCACATACTTCAACCTAACAGTCCCAATAAACATAAAGTTTACTCTATATTCCGGTGCACGTACCGCAGTGGCCACAACAATAGCAAGTACGGAAGCTGATGCTCCCAACAAATAAGAATAATACAAAGAATCACTGAAATAAGGGAAAACATTGTAAGCGATCATATACAACAAACCGCCACAAATACCTCCCAACAGATAGAGCCCGCGGAAATGCTTTGCCGAGAAAAGAGACAGAAACATCTGCCCGAACCAATAAAGCCACAGCATATTAAACAGCAAATGCAAAATGCCTGCATGCATGAACATATAAGTCAGCAAAGACCAAGGCTGCTTGACAAACTGCAACGTCCAGGCCGGCAGTTCCAAATATTGAAGCACAAATGCTCCATTCCGGTTGAACAGCATCCATAAAATTCCCAATAAGGAAGTTACAATGAATACCCCTACATTAATATATATAAACTGGATATATATGTTCCCTTTGTTGAAACTATTTTTCAAATCAGTAATAAAACTGCCCATTGTTATTCTTTTTTCTCCAATACATTATCAATATAAAGCCAAAAATCATACCTCCCAAGTGTGCAAAGTGGGCAACGCCATCGGTCGAAGCACCCAAGCCCAAAAATATCTCCAAAGCAGCATATCCCATCACAAAATATTTAGCCTTGACAGGAAATGGGATAGGGAATACAAACATCTGACTATTGGGGAACAGCATACCGAATGCCAACAAAATGCCATATATCGCTCCCGAAGCGCCAACTGTAGTCATCAGATTCAAGTACTCCGCCATCGGGATCACGGCAATCCCCGTATTCACACTGTCATACTGCGATAATTCAGTCACATATTGTATATATTGCACCAGCTCCTGCACCAGTCCCGCACCTATACCACATACCATATAATAGGATAAGAAACGTTTCGGTCCCCAGACCTGTTCAAGCGTACGGCCAAACATCCACAAAGCAAACATGTTAAAAAAGATATGCTGGAAACCGCCATGCATAAACATATAAGTAATCAACTGGGCAGGATTAAAATCAGATGCCATAAAAAAGTGTAGTCCCAGCAGGTCGTTTAGGTTAATTCCATACTTCATGGCTACCACGCCTCCAAAGAAACACAACACATTTATTATCAATAAATTCTTGGTTACTGTAGGTATACTGTTCATAAATATTCTTCGTCTAATAAAACATTGATTGCGCGCAAATTTACAATTTTATTCTGTTATATAACAGAAAACAAGAGTTCTCTTACGTTTTTTTGATTTTTGGAGCATCTTTTTTAGGCTATCTGTTTGATTTCTAATTTTGAAAGCATATATTTGTCACTGATTTTGGTAAAACTTTTGTGTTACATTTAATAATTAATCATTTTCGTTATGAATAAGGCAGATCTTATCAGCGCAGTCGCCGCTGAAGCCGGCTTGAGCAAAGTCGACGCAAAAAAAGCAGTTGAAGCTTTCGTTTCAACTGTAACAAAGGCCCTCCAAGAAGGGGACAAAGTATCATTAATCGGATTCGGAACATTCTCTGTTGCTGAAAGAAGTGCAAGAACAGGTATCAACCCATCCACAAAAGCAACGATTACTATTCCTGCTAAAAAAGTAACCAAGTTCAAACCAGGTGCTGAACTGGCAGACGCAATTAAATAATTGCTATTTTACATAAAAGGACTTAAGGAAAGGGGCGCCGGTACTAGCGCCCTTTCTTCTTCATTTTTCTATTTGAACCTATGAAACCTAAAATGACAACCTTATTTAAATTCCTGATCAGCGCTGCTGTATGCGCATATTCAACACAAGTTCTTCATGCGGAAGATACAAAACTACCTTATTGGAAAGATATTCAGACCGTAGCCGTCAACAAGGAATATCCACGCACAGCTTTCATGACTTACGACAACCGGAACCAGGCACTGACCGGCGAGTATGAGAACAGCCCTTATTACAAACTACTAAACGGTACATGGAACTTTTATTATGCAGATGCATACAAAGATCTGCCTGCCAACATTGAGCAACCGGATGCCAACATAGCCTGGAAGGAGATTAAAGTACCCGGCAACTGGGAAGTACAGGGCTACGGAGTGGCCATCTACACCAATCATGGATACGAATTCAAACCCAGAAATCCACAACCGCCGCAGTTACCCGAAACCAATCCGGTCGGTGTGTATCAGCGTGATATCGAAATTCCCGCCGATTGGGATGGACGCGACATATTCCTCCGTTTGGAAGGAGCAAAATCCGGTGTATACGTGTATGTCAACGGACAGGAAGTGGGATACAGCGAAGACTCCAAGAATCCGGCAGAATTCTTAATCAACAACTACCTGAAACCCGGCAAAAACTCGCTGGTCATCAAAATATTCCGCTGGAGTACCGGTTCTTATCTGGAATGCCAGGACTTCTGGCGCATGAGCGGTATTGAACGTGATGTATTCCTGTTCTCACAGCCCAAAACCCACATCAAAGATTTCAATGTGGTGTCTACACTGGACGACACTTATAAGAATGGTATCTTCAAACTGAATGTGGACGTAACCAACCATACAGCAGCCAACAAAGAGGTAACCGTAGCATACGAATTGCTGGATGCCGCAAAGAAAGTGGTTGCAGAAGGTAACACCCCCTGTCCTGTTACAGCAGACGGGCAGAAGAGCATCTCTTTTGAAGCCGCCCTCAGCAACGTCAAGACCTGGACATCAGAACACCCTAACCTGTATCGGTTACTGATATCTCTGAAAGACGGAGAAAAAACAAGCGAAATCATTCCTTATACGGTAGGTTTCCGCCGTTTCGAGATCAAACCAACCGATCAGATAGCCGAAAACGGCAAACCATACGTTTGCTTGTTCGTCAACGGCCAACCCATCAAGCTGAAAGGTGTAAACATACACGAACATAATCCCGAAACAGGACATTATGTTCCCGAAGAGCTGATGCGCAAGGACTTCACCCTGATGAAACAGAACAACATCAACAGCGTGCGCCTCTGCCACTATCCGCAAGACCGCAAGTTCTATGAATTGTGTGATGAATATGGTATCTATGTATATGATGAAGCCAACATCGAAAGCCACGGTATGTATTATAACTTAAGCCGGGGCGGAACATTGGGCAACCATCCCGAATGGCTGAAGCCGCACATGGACCGTACCATTAATATGTACGAGCGTAACAAAAACCATCCCTCTGTAGCCATCTGGTCATTAGGAAACGAAGCCGGAAACGGTTATAATTTCTATCAGACCTATTTATGGCTGAAAGAACGCGAAGTAAAAGGGATGAACCGTCCTGTAAATTATGAACGCGCCCTTTGGGAATGGAACACAGATATGTATGTACCCCAATACCCCAGTGCCGCCTGGCTGGAAGAAATAGGCAAGAAAGGCAGCGACCGTCCCATCGCACCATCCGAATATTCACACGCTATGGGCAATTCCAATGGTAATCTGGCAGCACAATGGAGAGCAATCTACAAGTACCCGAACCTGCAAGGCGGTTACATTTGGGACTGGGTAGACCAAGGTATTCTGGAAACAGACGAAAATGGACGTACCTACTGGGCCTACGGAGGTGATTACGGAACCAATGCACCCAGCGACGGAAACTTCCTATGCAATGGAATCGTAGCTCCGGACCGCACTCCGCATCCGGCCATGACAGAAGTGAAATATGCACATCAGAATGTAGGTTTCGAAGCCATCGACCCGGCTGCCGGCAAATTCCTGGTAAAAAACCGTTTCTACTTCACCAACTTGAAAAAGTATATGATCAGTTATACCGTAAAGGCAAACGGAAAAACAATCAAAGGCGGAAAAGTATCATTAGATATCGAACCGCAAGGTTCCAAAGAACTGAACATCAACCTCAACGGATTGAAACCCAAGGCCGGCACAGAATATTTTGTAGATTTTGTAGTTACCACCACAGAACCGGAGCCCTTGATTCCTGCAGGACACGATATTGCTTCCGAACAATTCCGCCTGCCCATAGAACCATTGGCTATGACCGGACATAAAGCAAGCGGCAAGACTACCGTCAGCACGGATGGTGACATCATCACCGTATTATCACCACGTATGCAGTTCGTTTTCAACAAGAGAAGCGGACTCGTGACTTCATACAAAGTAAACGGTACAGAATATTTCGCTGAAGGTTTTG
>OCHM01000249.1_pt1 | contig 42490 bp, 33 predicted proteins | sample 1538901 | NCBI WGS metagenome assembly OCHM01 (sample SAMN04571734, study PRJEB22368) | human gut metagenome | biome: human gut; material: stool | host: Homo sapiens | place: Luxembourg | collected 2012-11-08 | reverse complement strand
CGGTCGGTGCGGACATCTGCGTCGGTCGGTGCGGACATCTGCGTCGGTCGGTGCGGACATCTGCATCGGTCGGTGCGGACATCCGCATCGGTCGGTGCGAGTCGCGCAAACGCCTCTTTAAGACGATTGCTGTTGCAAGTAAAACACGCCAAAATGTCCGCCTGGGCTGACTATTTGTCGTCAAATTGCCAATATTACTTACTGTTTATTGTTTTTATGGGCGATTTCGGCATTGGTACGTAAGTTGCATTATGAATAGTGCAAGCCGATGGACGGAAGCCCAAAGGCAAGCAAACGATAAACGTAAAAATTAAAATATAAATAGGAGGTATTTGATATGTTGCCAGTAATGAGAAATGCATGGATGCCAGAAGTTTTCAACGACTTTTTTGATACCGACTTTATGCCGCGTACTAACGCAACCGCCCCAGCTATAAATGTTAAAGAGACAGAACACGATTATACAGTAGAGCTCGCAGCAGCCGGAATGAAGAAGGACGACTTCAACATCAACATCGATGCCGACGGCAATCTGCACATCAAGATGGAGAAGAAGAACGAGAAGAAGGATGAGAATAAGAAGGAGCATTATCTGCGCCGCGAGTTCTCTTACACCAAGTTCGAGCAGACACTTCTCTTGCCTGATGATGTCGACAAGGAGAAGATTGCAGCCAACGTCAGCGATGGTGTGCTCACAATCGACCTTCCGAAGGTTGAGCAGAACGTGCAGAAGGCTGCTCGCCAGATTGAGGTTAAATAACCGTTGATTTTGGTTAGTACTAAATGAAACAAATTGTTGTTGATATAAATTTTTGATTAGGTCTAAATGAGAAAGTCCTGCTCCGTATTCGTACGAAGCAGGACTTTCTTCATATAATAATTAAGAATTAATAATTAAGAATTAATAATTACTTATACTCGTGTACCGGCAGTTCGCCGTTCAATGCTCCTAAGGCGTTGAACGCTAACGACTCCATCTCGCCTTCGCCTGGCATCACGATGACCGGAGCGAGGAAGTCCACCTGCTTTTTTATCTCCTCAACGCAGTACTTGCTGTAGGCGATGCCGCCGGTGAGGATGATAGCATCAGCCTTGCCCCACAGCGCAACCGCCATGGCACCGATCTGCTTCGACACGGTGTAGAGCATAGCCTCGAGCACTTCGTGGAACGGCTCCTCGCCTGCCTCTGCGCGGCGCGATATCTCCTTCATGTCCTTCATGCCGAGTAGTGCCTGGCAGCCACCGTTGCCTGCTAACATCTTCATAATCTCTGCCTGGGTATGCTTGCCCGAGAAGCAGAGTCGCACGAGTTGGTCGGCAGGCAGCGTTCCGGCACGTTCCGGCGCGATAGGACCCTCACCGTTGAGCGCGTTGTTCACGTCGATCACCTTGCCCTCGTGGTGAGCCGACACGCAGATGCCGCCACCGAGGTGGGCCACTACGAGGTTCATCTCCTCATACTTGCGTCCGATGCTGCGCGCATAGCGGCGCGAGGCTGCCTTGGCGTTGAGCGCGTGGAAGATAGACTCGCGCTTCATGAACGGCAGACCCGTATAGCGTGCACGTGTCATAAACTCGTCTACCACCACTGGGTCAGCCATGTAGGCTGGGCAGTGGCACATCTGTGCGATGTCGTCGGCAAGGATCGAACCGAGGTTGCACACATGCTTGTGCTTGGCGTTGATGAGGTCCTGCTTCATCTGCTCGTTAATGGCATACACACCGCCGTGCAACGGTTTCAGCAGACCGCCTCTACCGATTACAGCATCGAATTCCAAAGGTATTCCTGCCTCCTCTAATAGTTTCAGAATGAAGTTCTTGCGGTACTCGTACTGCTCCATCTCGGTTGCGTACTTGTCTACTTCCTCCTGCGGATGCAGTCCGTCGGATGTCCATACAGCGTGTTCGTCTTCATACACAGCCACCTTTGTAGAGGTGCAGCCAGGGTTGATCACAAATATTTTTTTCATGAATATGTCTTGAGTTTACTGTTTGTTAATCGCTTTCAAGCAAGCAGTTGCTAAAGAGTAGAATTTGGAGTCGGCAGTGTCGGCGCGCGATGTCACCACCACGGGTGCTGTCGTACCTACGAGCATACCAGCCACCGTAGCACCACCGAAGAGAGTTATTGTCTTGTAGAATGTGTTGCCAGCCTCTATGTCAGGGAAGATGAGGCAGTTGGCGTTGCCCACCACTGGCGATGTGATGCCCTTGATGGCTCCGCTCTCTGCGTCGCAAGCCGTCTTCACGTCCATCGGTCCGCCTATCTCCACCTCGCCGTAGGCTCCTGCGGCGGCGTTCGCCTTCAGTTCCTCGTAGCTGAGCGTGAGCGGGAACTTCTCCGATACCTTCTCCGTGCAGTGGATGAGTGCCACACGTGGGCGGTCGCCACCCGTTATGCTGCGGTAGGTGTCGGTGATGTATCGTGTGATGGCATCGTATTGTTCGGTAGTGGGGTAGGGAATGACGGCTGCATCCGAGAAGAACAACAAATGATTAAGGCTCGGCACATCAGCAACGGCGATGTGTGTGAGTACGCTACCCTTGATGAGTATGCCCTCCTCTTTGTTGAGCACTGCGCGCAAGAGGTTGTCAGTGTTCAGCGAACCCTTCATTAGCACGTCGGCTCTGCCCTCGCGCACCTCCTTAACGGCATGGCGCGCTGCGTCGTCATCGTCGTCAGCCACGATGAGTGTAACCTTGTCGGGATAGTCGGCAGCCAATCGGCGTGCGATATCAGCCTTTGCCGTGTTGGCTACAAGGGTGAAGCGTGCGAACTGTTCCGCGATGCTTCGTTCGATAACTTCCTCTGTGTGAGAGTCGGCAGGACATGCCACTGCTACAGTTACGACTCGCTCGGCTGAGCGCAGACGTGCGGGTAGGATTGAAAAGTCAACAATAGGTTCCATACTTTAGGGTATTATGTTTAGTGGTTGCTCATTTTGTTGTCTTCTGTGCAACTTTTGCAAAGTTACAGTAAGTTTGTTATACTGCAAAGAAAATAGGTGAAATTTATTTACATTCATTCTGATGTAGTTATTTAATCGGCTAAATATGTTAACTTTGCAGTCAAAAATAACAATGATATGTCTATGACTACTGCAGAATTTATACGCGAATATCGCGAACGTGATATCCGTCAGCTTGCGCTTCAAGCAAATCGCTTTCCGGATGTTGACATGCCCTACGCTCTCGATCAGATACAAGGCTGGCAGATAGCGCGTCGTAAGCTCCCCAAATGGGCTGCGTGCGATGGCGTAATATTTCCGCCGCACCTCTCTATGGAGCAGTGCTCGTCAGAACCCACAGCGCAGTATAAGCTCAACTTGGCGATGGAGTGGGCGGAGAGAGTTGGTCATGCGTCCCGCATGACCGACCTGACCGGCGGCTTCGGTGTCGACTTCTCGTTCACCTCATGCGCCTTTGCTGCGGCTACGTACGTGGAGCGCAACGAGCAGCTCTGCCACATCGTTGAGCACAACCTTCCGTTGCTCGGTTTGAACAACGCCACGGTGGTGTGCGCAGATGCCGTGGAGTATCTCTCAACTGTTGAACCGCAGACTATGCTGTTCCTCGACCCGGCGCGTCGCGACGAGCACGGCGCCAAGACCGTCATGCTTGCCGATTGCACGCCCGATGTTGTGCAGCTCCTGCCCAAGCTGCTTGAGAAGTCGCGCTTCACGATGCTGAAGCTCTCGCCTATGCTCGATTGGCATAAGGCTATGGACGACTTGCAGGGCACGGTGCGCGAGGTGCACATCGTGTCGGTTGGAGGCGAGTGTAAGGAGCTGCTGCTCGTACTTTCAACGGTGGTAGAGAGCGAACTGAAGGTGTATTGTGCGGATCTTTCTATCGCTTCAGACCCTTCCTCCCTCTTTGTCTATACGCCAGGCTCCTCGGCTCCAGTCGCCAACTCAAAACTCAAAACTCAAAATTCAAAATTCGTACACGAGCCCAACGCCTCAATCATGAAAGCAGGCTGCTTCGACGAGCTGGCAGCAGCTTACGGCGTGTCGCCCGTGAGCCGCAACAGCCACCTCTTTCTTTCCGACGAACCCATTGAAGACTTTCCAGGCAGAAGCTTCGTTGTGGAGCGCGTGACGACGATGAACAAGGGCGAGCTGCGCAAGGCGTTGGTAGGCATAGAGAAAGCCAATATAGCTACGCGCAACTTTCCACTCACAGTCGCAGAACTGCGCAAACGCCTCAAAATCAAAGACGGCGGCGACGTGTATATCTTCGCCACAACCACCGCTGAAGGTGAACATCTGCTGCTAATTTCTCGTAAATATCGCTAAATGTTACCCAGTTTTTCGTTAGTTTAAGCATTTTTCCGTACTTTTGCATTTTAAAGGCTTTATTTATAAAGATGTATTGCTTGCCTAAAGAGGCAATCATACAATGTGTATCAAACAAAAGTGAAAGAATAAAACAATTAAAATGTCAGCAATAGAGATTAAGAAAGTTGAGTCGCGCCGCGACTTGTGCAAGTTTATCGATTTCCACAACGAGCTCTATAAAGGTAATCCTTATCACGTGCCAAACCTCTACTTCGATGAGATGAACACCTTCCGTAAGGACAAGAATGCAGCCTTCGACTTCTGCGAGGCTGAGTACTTCATGGCATACCGCGATGGTAAGGCTGTGGGTCGTGTGGCTGCTATCATCAACCACAGTGCCAACAAGAAGTGGGAGCGCGAGTCGGTTCGCTTCGGCTGGATCGATTTCGTTGACGATATCGAAGTGTCTAAAGCACTCCTCAAGGCAGTAGAAGACTACGGCAAGTCGAAAGGTATGAAGGAGATTGTCGGTCCGCTCGGTTTCACCGATATGGACCCCGAAGGAATGCTCCTTTACGGTTACGACCAGCTTGGCACTCAGGCTACGGCATACAACTACCCCTACTATCCGGAGCACATGGATCGCATGGGCGGATGGGAGAAAGACAACGACTACGTGGAGTATAAGCTCTACGTGCCGGAGGAAATGCCGGAGAAGTATGCTACCATCGCAAAGATGATTCAGAAGCGCTACAACCTGCAGGTGAAGAAATTGAAGCGCAATGAGATATACGGCGAGAACGGATACGGCAAGAAGATATTCGATGTAGTGAACGAGACCTTCAAGGACCTCTACGGCTACTCGAAGCTCACCGACCGCCAGATAGAGCAGTACGTGAAGATGTACCTGCCGATGGCTGACCTCGACCTCATCACCATCATCGAGGACTGGAACACACCCGACCACAAGGTGGTTGGCGTAGGCATATCTATCCCGTCACTCGCCCGCGCTTTGCAGAAGTGCGGTGGCAAGCTCTTCCCGTTCGGATGGTGGCACATCCTCCGCGCGTTGAAGTTCCACAAGACCGAGGTCGTAGACCTTTTGCTCGTAGGCGTGTTGCCGGAGTATCGTCAGAAGGGTGCCAACGCATTGCTCTTCTACGACCTCATACCTCACTACCAGCGTCTCGGCTTCAAGTGGGGCGAGACCCACGTCGAGATGGAGACCAACATGAAGGTTCAGGGACAGTGGCAGTATCTCAACCGCGAGATACACAAGCGCCGCAGATGCTACAAGAAGGATATTTAAGTCGGATAGCATCCTCAAGATACGATGATAATACTTGGGATGCTGTAAGATATTAAGAAATAAAATGGAAGAAAACATTCAACCCACAGTTCAATATACCGACGACAACATACGCCACCTCTCCGACATGGAGCACGTGCGTACACGTCCAGGTATGTATATCGGTCGCTTGGGCGACGGACAGTTGCCCGAGGACGGTATCTATGTGCTGCTGAAGGAGGTCATCGACAACTCTATCGACGAGTTCAAGATGAACGCCGGCAAGCGCATAGAGGTAGACATCGACGACCGTCTGCGTGTGTCGGTGCGCGACTATGGTCGTGGCATACCGCAGGGCAAGCTCGTTGAGGCAGTCAGTGTGCTCAACACCGGCGGCAAGTACGACTCGAAGGCATTCAAGAAGAGCGTGGGTCTGAACGGCGTGGGTGTGAAGGCGGTGAACGCACTCTCGGCACACTTCGAGGTGAAGTCGTATCGCGACGGCAAGGTGCGTGCGCTCAAGTTCGAGCGCGGCAACCTGACATCGGACATCACCGAGGACTCTGCCGACGAGAACGGCACCTACATCTTCTTCGAACCCGACCCGACACTGTTCGTCGGCTATTCGTTCCATGACGACTTCGTGGAGACGATGCTGCGCAACTATACCTATCTCAACTCCGGACTCACCATTATGTACAACGGTCGGCGCATCCTCTCGCGCAACGGCTTGGCTGACTTGCTCACCGACACGATGACCACCGACCCGCTTTACCCCATCATACACGTGAAGGGTGAGGACATAGAGATAGCCTTTACGCACACCAACCAGTACGGCGAGGAGTACCACTCCTTCGTCAACGGACAGCACACCACGCAGGGTGGCACCCATCAGAGCGCATTCAAGGAGCACATAGCCCGCACCATCAAGGAGTTCTTCGGCAAGAACTACGAGTTCACCGACATACGCAACGGACTCGTGGCTGCCGTCGCATTGAACGTAGAGGAGCCGATGTTCGAGAGCCAAACGAAGATTAAGCTCGGCTCGCTGCAGATGGCACCCGGAGGCGAGAGCATCAACAAGTACGTGGGCGACTTCGTGAAGCTTGAGGTAGACAACTTCCTGCACATACACGCCGACGTGGCGGAGGTGATGCAGCAGAAGATAACCGAGAGCGAGCGTGAGCGCAAGGCGATGGCTGGTGTCACGAAGCTGGCACGCGAACGCGCCAAGAAAGCCAATCTGCACAACCGCAAGCTGCGCGACTGTCGCATACACTACTCCGACGCGAAGAACGACCGCAAGGAAGAGTCGTCGATATTCATCACCGAGGGCGATTCTGCCAGCGGATCTATCACAAAGAGCCGCGATGTGAACACGCAAGCCGTATTCTCGCTGCGCGGAAAACCGCTCAACTCCTACGGCTTGACGAAGAAGGTGGTGTACGAGAACGAGGAGTTCAACCTCCTGCAGGCTGCTCTCGACATAGAGGACGGACTCGACACGCTTAGATATAATAAGGTGATAGTGGCGACCGATGCCGATGTCGACGGTATGCACATCCGCCTGCTCATCATTACGTTCTTTCTGCAGTTCTTCCCCGACCTTATCAAGAAGGGACACGTCTACGTGTTGCAGACACCGCTGTTCCGCGTGCGCAACCGTCGCACGAAGATAAAGGATAAGAAGGTAGTGACCGATGCCGACGCACGCCTCACCGGTAAGGAAAAGAAGAGCGACTTCATCACACGCTACTGCTACAGCGAGGACGAACGCCAGCAGGCGATACGCAACCTCGGACCCGACCCGGAGATAACCCGATTTAAGGGTCTGGGCGAAATCTCGCCGGAGGAGTTCGCGCATTTCATCGGTCCAGAGATGCGACTCGAACAGGTGACACTTCACAAGACCGACCAGGTGCAGAAGCTCCTCGAGTACTACATGGGCAAGAACACCATGGAGAGGCAGAACTTCATCATCGACAACCTCGTGGTTGAGGAAGACCTGCCCGACGAAGACTTGGCATAAAACAAACCCAGATAATGAAACGTATAAACAAACATAACACAACGCACCCGTTCTCATGGAAAATGGGAATGGGTGCAATGGTTTTACTGCTGCTGTGCGCAGCCGCTTTCGCGCAGCGTGTGAACCCACTCAAGAAGCTACAGATAGCCGAACTGGCTGTCAGCAACCTCTATGTTGACTCGGTCGACGAGCAGAAACTCGTGGAGGATGCCATACGTGGTATGCTCGAGAAACTCGACCCCCATTCCTCGTACACCACTGCCAAGGAGACAAAGTCGCTGACCGAACCACTGCAAGGCTCGTTCGACGGTATCGGTGTGCAGTTTAATATGATTTCGGACACTCTGCTCGTCATACAGCCCGTGCGCAAGGGTCCGTCGGAGAAGGTGGGCATACTCGCCGGCGACCGCATCATCACCGTCAACGACACTACGATAGCAGGCGTTAAGATGGATCGTGCGGACATCATGCGTCGTCTGCGCGGACCGCGTAGCTCTAAGGTGAAGCTCGGCGTGCAGCGTCGTGGCGTGCCCGACCTGCTGCAGTTCACCGTTACGCGTGCCAAGATACCCGTACACACGCTTGATGCCTACTACATGATACGTCCGCGTGTGGGCTACGTGCGCATCGGCTCGTTCGGTGCCACCACCTACGGCGAATTTATGACCGCTGTCGACTCGCTGCAGAAAGCCGGTATGCGCGACCTCATCCTCGACCTTCAGGACAACGGTGGTGGCTATCTGCAGTCGGCGGTGCGCATCGTAGAGGAGTTCCTGCAGAAAGGCGACCTTGTGGTGTACACCGAGGGACGCGCTCAGAAACGTCAAGAGTACAAGGCAGGTGGAGGAGGCAGACTGCTGAAGGGCAAGGTCTACGTGCTCATCAACGAGTATTCGGCATCGGCTGCCGAAATCGTTACGGGTGCCATCCAGGATCAGGATCGTGGCACAGTGGTAGGTCGTCGCTCGTTCGGAAAGGGACTCGTGCAGCGTCCTATCGAGTTCGATGATGGTTCAATGATACGCCTCACCATCGCCCACTACTATACGCCATCCGGCCGCTGCATACAGAAGCCGTATGCGAAAGGCGAAAAGGATGACTATGCGCAGGATATAGAGAAGCGTTTCAAGCATGGCGAGCTCTACTCGGCTGACTCAATCCACTTCAACGACTCGCTGCGCTGCTACACTCTGCGCAAGCACCGCACCGTATATGGAGGTGGAGGCATCATGCCCGATGTGTTCGTGCCGCTCGACACCACTCAATATACAGCGTTCCACCGTCAGCTTGTTGCACGCTCACTCGTCATCAACGCCACCTTGCGCTATGTTGAGAACCATCGCGAGGAGCTGAAGGCGGAGTACACGAAGTTCGACGACTATATGAAGCACTTTGAAGTGCCGCAAGCCATGGTCGACAGTCTTTTTGCTGAGGCTGAACGCCAGAAGGTGAAACCGCGCGACGACGAAGAGCGCAACAACACGCTGCCTATGCTTCGCGTACAACTGAAGGCACTCATCGCTCGCGACATCTGGGACATGAACGAGTACTTCCGACTGATGAACGAGCACAATCACACCGTAAGCAAAGCCGTTGAGCTGATTAGTGGCAAATAAATGCGGTTGAAACAAAAGCAGAAAAACGCGGTTGGTATAAAAGCAACTAAAAGTTGTCTTTATTTCCTTACAAGTGTTGACAGACATTAAATATTAAGGCAAATGGAAAACTTTTGTAATATAAAAGTTTTCACATTTGCCTTTTTTGTATATCTTTGTGCCGAATGATACGGCTTTTTGCTTGTTATTCATGTTTTTGTAGCACACAATATATAATCATAAGTATATGAAACATTTTATGTTCAAATCGTGCATTGTGACAATGCTTTGCGTTTTCTGTAGTCTTTCTGCAAATGCCGAAGGAAAGTTCGTCTTGTTCAAGTATGGCAATTTCGATACTTGGGTGACGCGCCAAATACACGAGTCGTCAGTAATCGGTGGTAGCAAGAAAACCCTTTACGAGATAGGACCCAACAAAGCCCTCACGGGCAACAACCCATACGTAAACCTCGGCGGATCGCCTTGGGGCACGAGCAACGTGATGGCTAAAGTGTCGGGCATCACAAAGACCAACAACTCGGTGTATCGCGACAACCGCGGTTCGGGACATTGCGTCAAGATGACCACCCATATCGAGACCTGCAAGGTGCTTGGTCTTATTAATATTAAAGTGCTCGCCGCTGGCAGCATCTTCCTCGGCGACATGAAGGAGCCTATCACCGGCACAAAGGAAGGTCCGAAGGCACTCAACTTCGGTATCCCGTTCACTCTGCGTCCGAAGGCTCTGCGCTTCGACTATCGTGTGCAGGTGCCAGGCAACGCCAAGCGCATCCGTCAGACCGGCTTCTCGGCAGTGACCACTGTTCCGGGCAAGGACTACTGTGTGGCTCTGCTGCTCCTCCAGAAGCGCCATGAGGATGCTAAGGGAAACATCACGGCGCAGCGCGTGGGCACGGTGGTAGTGAAGTACGGTAAGTCGACCAACGGATGGGTTGAGGATGCTACGTATGCGATTCACTACGGCAACATCACCGGCAAACCATTCTACGATGCGTCGACGATGGGACTGCGTTCTACCGACTACGCACGCAACTCCAAGGGAAAGAACGTGCTGGTGAAGGAGACCGGCTGGGCTGATGCCGACGCCAAACCGACGCACATCGTGCTGCAGTTCTCGTCGAGCCACGGCGGTGCTTACGTGGGCACCGTGGGCAACACCTTCTGGGTAGACAACGTAGGACTGGTGTATTAAGATGGTGAGGTGTTGAGGTGTTGTGATGGTGAGATGTTGAGGTGTTGAGATATCCTTGTCAACTCTATTATTAATTAAAAAATGAGATTATGCGCCCCTTTAAAGCGATATTATTTCTGTTCTTAATAGCTCTGCAGCCTGTTTGGGCTACAGAGCCGTTCGGTTTTGATACCACTTTTGTAGCGAGTGCAGCAACCAGTGAGGTTGCTGCTGTTGCTGACACCATTGCTGCAAAGCCTGCAAAGAAGAAAGACATCTTCAGTCGTTTCCTTGCCTACTTCAACGATGCCAACAAGGAGAAGAAGAACAAGCGTTTCGACTTCAGTGTCATCGGCGGACCGCACTACAGCTCCGATACCAAGTTCGGCATCGGACTCGTGGCTGCCGGACTCTATCGCTCCGATCCTACCGACTCGCTGTCGGCTCCGAGCAACGTGTCGCTCTTCGGCGACGTGTCTACCGTAGGCTTCTACATGCTCGGCGTGCGTGGCACGCATAAGTTCCCACGCGACACCCACCGCCTCAACTATACCGTCTACTTCTATTCCTTCCCTTGCTACATCTGGGGATGGGGCTACGACATGGGCAATGTGGATGGCAACAAGAGTAAGATGAAGCGTTGGCAGGCGCAGTTCAAAGCCGACTGGCTCATACGCACCGCCGACAACCTCTTCATCGGTCCTACCGTCGACTTCGACTATGTGCGCGGTACTAAGTTCGACCGTGTCGACTTGCTTGGTGGCGAACGCACAGAGACGCTCAACTTCGGTGCCGGCATGACCGCCATATACGACACGCGCGACAACCTCACTGCGCCGAAGCGTGGCATGTACATACAGTTCATGCAGCTCATGCGCCCGAAGTTCATCGGCAACAAATACAACTCCTACACCATCGACTTCCGCATCGACGGCTACACGCATCTGTGGAAGGGTGCCACGCTTGCTGCCGACTTCCGTACGCAGTTCAACTTCGGCGATGTGGAGTGGTCGATGCTCGCGCAGCTCGGCGATAGCTACTCGATGCGCGGCTACTACCAAGGACGCTATCGCGACAACCATAAGATAGAGACGCAGGTGGAGTTGCGTCAGCATGTGTGGAAGCGCAACGGTGTTGTGCTCTGGGCTGGTGCCGGAACCATCTTTCCGAAGTTCAGCAAGATACAGCTGAAGCACATACTGCCGAACATGGGCGTGGGCTACCGCTGGGAGTTCAAGAAGAATGTCAACGTGCGACTCGACTACGGCTTCGGTAAGTCGGGACAGCACAGCTTCATATTCAATATCAACGAAGCGTTTTAGTTATGAAAAAGATATTAGCCCTCCTCACCTCTCCCCGTTTCCTCTTTATATACATAGTGCTCACGCTCGCCATTCCGAACGTGGCACTCTGCTTCACCGAGCATATGCCCGTGTTGGCTTGCATAGCCAACATCGTGCTGCCCGTGTCGCTCTATGCGCTGCTGATGACACTGTCCGCGAAGACGGGTCGCCAGGTGTGGTGTATGTTCCTTATCATCTTCTTCGCAGCCTTCCAGATAGTGCTGCTCTACCTCTTCGGACGTGGCGTGATAGCCGTCGACATGTTCCTCAACCTCGTCACCACCAACCCCGGTGAGGCGATGGAACTGCTCAACAACCTTGTGCCAGCCGTGGCTACTGTCTTCATCCTCTACCTGCCGCTGCTCGTGCTCGCCGCTATGTCGTGGGCACGCCACCGCACCGAGGACAAGGCGTTCCTGAAGCGCGTGCGCCGCTACTCCTGCTATGGCATGATTGTGGGCGCAGTGTTCATAGCGCTGAGCTATGTGGCTTATCCGAAGGACAGCGACTTCGACTATCGTGCCGAGGACCACGTCTACCCAGCCAACATCTTCTATAACCTCTACCTCGCCTGCCACGAGAGCAGCCGCATAGCCGACTATCGCAACGATGTAGCCGACTTCCGTTTCAATGCACGTTCTGTGCACGCAGCCGACTCTGCCGAGGTGTATGTGCTCGTGATAGGCGAGACGGCACGCGCCGACAACTTCCAGCTCTACGGCTACGGGCGCGAGACCAATCCGCTGCTCTCAAAGACCGACGGACTCAGCGTGTTCCGCCACGTGCTCTCGCAATCGAACACCACGCACAAGAGTGTGCCGATGCTCCTCGCCGCCGCTTCAGCCGAGGACCACGCGCGTCTGTACCGCGAGAAAAGCCTTATCACGGCGTTCCGCGAGGCTGGCTTCCACACCTCGTTCATCTCCAACCAGCAGCCCAACCACTCGTTCATCGACTTCTTCGGCGACGAGGCTGACGACTTCGTGTTCATCCGTTCGGCTGTGAGTGTTGTCACGGGCGACGTCACGGCGCAGACCAGCGACGAGCGGCTGCTGCCTTACGTGCAGAACATCCTTGCCAAGAAGCGCAAGAAGGAGCTGATAGTGCTGCACACCTACGGCTCGCACTTCAACTACCGCGACCGCTATCCGCGCCATCGCGCCAAGTTCCTGCCCGACACGCCCACCGAGGCAGAAGCCAAGAACCGCCCGTCGCTGCTGAACGCTTACGACAACACCATCTGTCAGACCGACTTCGTGCTGCACAGCATCATCACGATGCTCGGCAAGAGTGGGGCGCAGGCGGCAATGCTCTACACCTCCGACCACGGCGAGAACATCTTCGACGACTATCGCAAGCGTTTCCTCCACGCCTCGCCCACGCCCTCATGCCACGGCATACACGTGCCGCTCATCGTCTGGACCTCCGCGTCGTACCGCGCCGAGTATCCTGAGGTGGTGTCGGCACTCAACGCCAACCGCGAGAAAGATGTGCAGTCGAGCGTGTCGGTATTCCCGACGATGCTCTCCATCGCCGGCATCAGTGCGCAGTGCGTCGACGACGTAATGCCACAGTCGCTTGCCAACCCTGCGTTCCGCAGCAGCAAGCGCCACTACCTCAACGACCACAACCGCTCCGTAACCTTGCAACAGGCAGGCTTCGCCGACGTCGACCTCGAGCAGCTGAAGCAGTGGGGCATCAGTCTGCATTAGTACTGCTGAAGCATAGGAAGCGTAGTGTTATAGTTATACTTTAGCGGTCTGCGCCGACCGATGCGGACGTCTGCGCCGACCGATGCGGATGTCTGCGTCGACCGATACGGATGTCTGCGCCGACCGATGCGGATGTCTGCGTCGACCGATACGCACCCTTAGGGGAGGGTGTGTCAAAACTAAAATATTTGGCAAATTGAATAGCAAACGGTTCTAATCGTAGGAGGCTACGGCATTCCTGCCGTAGCCATTAGTAACTGAAATACAACTGTTTGCAATGACTACGGCAAGAATGCCGTAGTCTCCTACAGTTAGCCATTCATCACAATTCTATAGTTTTGACACACCCTCAACCAATTAATCAGTGCACCAACCAACCAATCAGTACACCAACCAATTAATCAGTGCACTTGTCTATCTGTTTTTTTTATTGCTGTAGCAGTCTTCTTTCTGATTGGTACACCCTCCTTCTAAAAAATAATCAGTAAATTTGCTGCTGCAATGTCACCTTTCACCCGTGTCGCTTGTTATATAAATGAACTGGTTCAGCAAGAAGCAACAGAACAAACAACAAGTATAACAATTAAAAACGACAGAAAAATATGTTAGTAGAACTTTTAATCCCGTTAGGAGTGGCAGTAGTGCTCCCTATCGCTATTGTAGCAATCGTGTTCAAGAGTGTTTTGGCATCTGAGCGCAACCGCAAGGAGATAATCCTCGCTGCGTTGGAGAAGAACCCCAACCTCAACGTCGAAGACCTCGTGAAACGCATGAAGAAATCGGAGAAGCTCATCAAGGAGAAGCTGCTCGCCAGACTCGAGCACGGCTGCCTCTGCTGTCTTATGGGCGTAGCCTTCGTACTGCTCTCTTTCTTCCTCAGCGTGCAGAACGAATTTCTCATCATTACTGGCGTAGCACTGATAGCCATCGGCATCGCCTTCCTCGTGGGCTACTTCGTAGGTCGCCGTATGCTCGCCCAGGAGATACTGGCAGAGGAGCAGAGCATGAACAAAGAGTAAAAACAGCGTATGACGAGAGAACAATTCATAGCACTGGTGAAGAGCGAGCAGGAGGCATTGCGAGGCTTTCTGCTCGCCCTCTGCTGCGGCAAGCGCGACGATGCCGACGACATAGCGCAGGAGACGCTTGTCAAGGCATACCTCTCGTCGGCTGGCTATCGGGACGAGGGCAAGTTCCGCGCGTGGCTGTTCACGATAGCACGCAACACCTTCCTCAACCACAAGGCGAGTACACGCACGCTCGACGACCTCAAAGCACTGAGCACCATGCCCTCAGCTGCCACAGCCGACTCAGCCTTCCGCCATCAGGAGCTGTACATGGCACTCGCCACACTCTCGCCGAAGGAGCGATCGGCGGTGGTGATGTTCTACATGAGTGGCTATTCGGTGAAAGAGATAGCCGACATCACCGACTGCACCGTAGACGCCGTGAAGAAACAACTCTCGCGCGGCAGAGACAACCTTAAAACCATTTTGAACGTATGATGAAAGATAAAGCACTTGAGGAACTCTTCCTCGCAGCCCGACCCACCTTCGACGACGGCGACGCATTCATCCAGAAACTCGAGAAGCGCCTCGACGCAGTGGAGTATCTGAAGCAGCACGAAGAAGCCTGCATCAGACGCTATCGCTACGCCATGCTTGCCACCTTCGTGTTAGGACTCGTCTTAGGCGGAGGCGCGATAGCCATGATGCTCAATGCGCCTGCCGACCAGCCACTCTTCACGTTCGGTGCAGAGAGCGGTCTGCTGCTTCTGCTCGGACAGTACTCGCGCTTCGCTGCGGTCATACTCTGCTCGGGCCTCGTGTGCCTCACGATTGTAAGTATTGTGAACATTGTTGTAGATTTATTGAATATGCGCGATACCAACAAGGCTTATTTTGTTAAATAAACCTTTTATGCTTGTCTGTATACATATTTATATATATATTTGCAAAATAAATTCGCTTTAATCGACAAAGACATAATAACTTACATCAAATCCTATATTATGAACAGAAGAAACAGACGCTCTGTTGCCTCTGCGATAGCTGCTATAGCTTTAGCTATGGCAGCCTGTCCGGTATCGGCACAGACCAAAGCACAGACTGCGAAGTCGGGTGCTAATTTCCTCAGTCCGCTAAAGGCAGCAGCACGTGCAGCCAGCCGCAACCTCTGGGGCTATGTGAATAACGCTACGCAGTACCCTACAGCCAGCAAGCAGATTGGTTACATGGAGTTCGACGCAGCTACAGCGAGCAACTTCCGCGACCTCAAGACGGAAGATTTGGACAGTAGAATGTCGCCAAACGGCGGATGGTCGTACTACGATGGTAAGTACCATGCAGTACACTTCACAAGAAACCAGGCATCAAGCTCGCTTGTTGTTACCTACTATCAGTTCAATACCGAAAACAAATGGCATCAGGAGATTGCACCGGAGTTGGTTTCAAAGCTTGAACTAATCGCTACAACTACCGCTACAAGCCAGCTCACCGGCAAGGTGTATGGTCAGTTCTATACCAACGACCTTTCGTCATTCGAGTTCGGTGTTATCGACTACGACAAGATGCAGCGCACCACAATCGCTCCGTCTAAGCACAAGTTCGTGGCAATGGGTGTAAGCTCTGAGGAGCGCGTCTACGCTGTGGCTACCGACGGTGTGCTCTACGAACTGAACACCATCACGGGCGAAGAGACCGAAATCGGTCCGACCGGTGTGTACGTAGCACCGTCGTCGGAGAAGAGCTATACACAGAGTGGTGGCATCGACCAAGACGACGACACCTTTTATTGGGCTGCATACGATGCCGACAAGAAGGCTGCGCTCTACTCGGTAGATCTCAAGACCGGTAAGGCTACACTCATCGCCAACTTCCAATACAACGCACAGATACTCGGTTTGGCTATACCCGAGGCAACGCCCGACGCAGCAGCACCTGGCACACCGACAAGCTTCTCTGTTAAGTTCGAGAACGGATTGACAAAGGGATGGGTGTCGCTCTCTGCTCCGTCGAAGACATACGGCGGACAGACACTCAGCGGCGACGTTAACTATTCGGTACGCTCAGGAAAGACAGAGGTGCTCACCGGCACAATGCCTGCCAACTCGTCAACAACCAAGGAAATCACCGCTCCTGAAGGACTGAACAACTTCACCGTTACATTCTCCAATGCAGCAGGCAAGAGCAAGGCTGCCAAGACAACAGCATACGTAGGCTACGACGAGCCAAACCAGGTGTCGTACGCACGCCTGAAGATTGATGGCAACGGTAAGGCAACCGTCATGTGGGGCAAGCCTTCGGGCTCCGTACACAACGGCTACCTCGGCGACCTGCGCTACGACATCGTGCGCTATCCCGACGCTAAGACCGTAGGCACAAACATCAGCGGTACGTCGTTCTCGGAAACTATCAAGGACAAGCACCTGCGCAACTACTACTACGGCATCATACCAATCAACGGTACGAAGCGAGGTGCAGAGCGTCGCACTGGTGCTGTGGCTTACGGCGACAACATCGTGCCGCCTTATTATGAGGACTTCTCTCTTGAGGAGACACTTGATCTCTTTAAGATTATCGACGCAAATGGCGATGATAACACATGGAAGTGGCACGAGGATAAGCATAGCGCATACTACCCTGCTTCAAGTAGCAAGGATGCCAACGACTGGCTCATCACTCCTGCCATACAGCTCGAGGCTAACCACTCTTATAAGGTGGCGTTCACAGCACGCAGCTCAAGTGCTTACTTCCCCGAGAAGATAGAGGCAAAGTGGGGCAATAAGGATAAGGTGGAGAACCTTACAAATAGCTTCCTTGCAGCAACAAAGCTGCCAGCTACAAGCACTACATACGATGGCGAGATTCGCACCTCTGCCGCTCAGCAGTTCTTCCTTGGCATACACGCCATCAGCGACAAGGCGATGGACTATATCTATGTGGAGAACTTCTCTATCGTAGACAATGGTCACCTCAATGCTCCTGCTGCAGTGGAGAACGTAAAAATCACTCCCGACCCGACAACCGCACTGAAGGCTAACATCAGCTTCCGCCTGCCGACAAAGACTGTTGCAGGCAAAACACTTGCTACTGTTACAAAGGTTGTAGTAACTCGCGACGGCGTGACCGTTAAGGAGTTCGGCTCAAGCAAGTCGGGCGCAACACTCTCTTGCGATGACAACTCACCAGTAGCTGGTTTCAACAACTACACCATCACTGCTTACACCGCCGACGGTGCAGGCACTCCGACTGTTGTGGCTGCTTATGTAGGTCTCGACAAACCGGCTCCGCTCACAAACGTGAAGGCTGCTGACGTGAAGACTGGCGTTAAGCTGACATGGGACAAGGCTTCTACACAAGGCGCAAATGGTGGTGCTGTGCTCACCAACGACGTAACATACAACGCTTACCGCGTGCGCATCTCTGACGGCGTAACAAGCCAGCAGCTCCTCGGTACAGTGGCAGAGAACACATTCACCGAAAACTTCAACACAGCCGAGGGCGAGCAGGCTCTGCGTCTCTACTCCGTAGGTGCAAAGAACAGCAAGGGCGAGAGCGAGCGCGTAATGTCTTCGCCAATCGTCACCGGTAAGCCTTACGCTCTGCCGTTCCGTTCTAACTTCGTGACTGGTGAGAATGCACACCTCTGGTGGTCGCTCACACTCGACGAAGAGGGTGGCATCGGCTTCCTGCATAACACCCAGACCTCAAGCGACGGCGATAACAACTGCCGCGTGTTCACATCGTTCAGCAAGGGTGGCACAGCCGACCTCAGCTCCGGTAAGATAGCTCTCGCCGGTGCAAACAACCCGGCTGTGATATTCAGCCACAACGCTACAAGCGGAAAGAACTGCAGCATTGAGGTGTACGCACAGACTCCTGACGGCACACGCAAGCTCATCGGCACTGTCGACTACTCAAAGATCAGCGGTAAGGCAGAGGATTGGCACCGCTCACTGTTCAAGATTCCGGCAGAGATGGCAAAGGCAGACTACGTTATCCTCACCTTCGTGGGCAAGGCTGACACATACGGCGTAGTGCGTATCGACGACGTAAACGTACACAATATCTACGACAACAACCTCGCTGTAAGCATCTCGGCTCCTGCCAAGATGAAGCGTGGAGCTTGGAGTAAGGCTACCGTTACCGTGACAAACAACGGCGAGAAGGCTGCTTCTAACTACCGCGTGCAGCTCAGAAGTGGTAACGACATCATGTTCGAGCAGACCGTAGCAGAGGCTATACAGCCACTCGCAAGCAAGTCGTTCGTTGTGAATGTAAAGAACAACGCTACCAATACATCGAAGAAATTCAAGTTGTATGCTGACGTAGAGTATGATGCCGACCAGTATAAGGCTGACAACAGCACTGCATTGGCAGTAGAACTGATTGAGTCGGGCATCCCGATGCCAGAGAACTTCTCGGCTACAAAGGACGAGGCTACAAGCAAGCTCACCATGAACTGGAGCGTACCGACATCGGCAAGCATCCAGACTCGCGAGACATTCGAGAGCTACGACAACTGGACTATCAACCAGTTCGGCGACTGGACTACTTACTCTTCTATCAAGAGTGGTGAGACTGGCGGTCTGTGGGGATCGCAGGGTATGCCTTTCCCGCACGAGACAGAACTTTATAACTATATCGTATTCAATCCGGATGCTATCCAGGACGGTATCACTTCGCAGAACCTCACTCTTAAGCCTCACGGTGGCGAGAAGTGTCTGATTACTATGTTCGCTCGCGAGATTGTCAACAAGAAGTTCGTTTACTACGATGCTGACAACTGGCTCATCTCGCCGATGCTCTCTGGCGAGGCGCAGACCGTGCTCTTCTGGGCTAACAACGGTCAGCCTAACCCGTCGAACATCCGCTATCCGCAGACCATCGAGGTTTACTACTCTGACAAGACTGCCGACCACGCAGACTTCAAGTTGTTAAAGACCTTCACACACAGCGGCGGCAAGTGGGATTCTTACACAGTAGACCTCCCGGAGGGCGCAAGCTACTTCGCAATACGTTGCGCTACACCTGAGGCTGATGCTTACATGCTCATGCTCGACGACATCGTCTACAAGGCTGGCTTCGGCAAGCTTGAGGGTTTCCGCGTATATCGCAACGACAAGATGATTAAGGAGCTTCCTGCTACCGCAACATCTTACGACATCAACTTCGACCCGAAGGCAGAGCCTACACGCTATAGCGTATCGGCTGTGTTCACTGGTGGCGAGTCGGCGGCTGCTACATCTGACGAGTGTCAGACAGCTATCCATGGCATTACAATCGACGCTCAGCATCCTGCTGATGTCTACACCATCGACGGCAAGCTCGTGATGAAGAACGCTACATCGCTCCGCTCGCTGAAGCGCGGCGTGTACGTTGTGAACGGCGTTAAGATCGTGAAGTAACAAGGTCGGAAAGTAAACCGTTTTCGTAAAGAAAACTGGAAGATAACCAGAAAAGGCTGGAAGATAGGCTGGGAGATATCACGCTCCCAAGGCTTATCTTCCAGCCTTTATCGTTCTTATAATCTGTGGGTTACGGCAAAACTGGCAGATATGGAGGATTTTTTCGCATACAGACTTATTATAGAGGTTATTCAGGGGGTGCACTTGTCTCAAGTGCACCAACAATGCAATAAGCTCCCAACAAAGCATTTGTACATTTCTTGCTATGTTGGTGCACTTGAGACAAGTGCACCCCCTGAAGGCAGCCAGCTTCATATCCGACTTCCTTAAAACAAAAAATTGCCTCGCTTGGAGATCATCTCCAAGCGAGGCGATTTTTATTTGTTGTATGATTTCTCAGCTGCGTCGATACTCCGACGGCGACATGCCGGTGTGCTCCTTGAAGTATTTGCCGAGGAACGACTGGTTGGAGAAGTTCAGCTCTTGCGCAATCTCCTTAATGCTCTTCTGCGTGTTGCGCAGCAGCATACGCAGCTCGATAGTGACGTAAGAGTCGATCCACTCGTTGGGTGTGCGCTTCGATACGGCTTTGATTGTCTCGGAGAGATACTTTGGCGATATGCAGAGCTGCTCAGAGTACCAACCCACGCGGCGCTCCGAGCGGAAGTGCTTCTCGACGAGCTTAATGAACTGCGTGAATATCTCCTCGGCACGTGTGTTGCAACTATCGTTCTGCGCCTGCACGCTGTAGATGACGTTCGACAGCTCGTATGCCATGGCGAGGAACATCGCCTGCACCATCTCGCGGCGGAAACGGTTCTCGGGCTCGTCTATCTTTGTCTTCATGCGGAAGAATGTCTCGTGTATGAAGTCGGCGCGTTCCTTCGGAAGGCGGAATACGGGGTGGTTGCGTGCGAAGAGGAAGAGCGACGACAGCTCGTGAACGCTCTTTATCGTCTCGTTGAAGAACTTGTAGTCGACGAGTATGCCTATGCCGCGACAGTCGGGCGAGAGCGTGCAGTTGTAGACCGACCTGCCTTGGTTGATGATGATGAGGTCGCCGGGCTCAACGTTGTGCTTCACCGAGTCGACGTAGTAGCTCACGGTGCCACGCAAGCACATAGCAAGCAGCAGACACTGCATACGGCGTGGCTCGCGCGGAATGGGTATCTTCGCCACTTCGTCGAGTAGGAGTATGTCGTTGCCAATGTGGCTACCGTCGCAGAAGCGTACTGACTGGCTGACGGTGATATCTCTGAAATCGGGCATGATGTGTGGTGTTGAGATGTTGAGGGGTTAATATGTTGAGGTGTTGAGGTGGTGTGGTGTTGAGGTGGTGTGGTGGTGAGATATGTGGTGCTATTGTTGAGGCTTCTGCAGTCGCAGGTTGAGCTGGAACATGGAAGCACCGAATATCATCAGTGAGAAGACGATGGCGAGTGCCACGCGCTTCATGTCGCCACCGAAGAAATCGGCGAACTGCATGTCTGCCGACTGTGGCATGAGACGGTAGAGCAGCACGGCTGTTGAATTGTTCACCCAGTGGTAGACCACACCAGGCACGATGCTGCCCGTTCGCACGTACATCCAGCCGAGCAGCAGTCCGCAGAGGAACGCTCCGATGCCTTGCGCCATGTTGCCGTGAACGGTGGCGAAGAGTGCTGCCGAGAGAACTATGGCTACCCACTGGCGGTGTTTGCCCGTTATGTCGCAGAGTACGCGCAGTATGGCTCCGCGGAACACGTATTCCTCGGCGATGGGTGCTATGATGCCAATGGTGATGAAGCCAAGCTTATGCTGCATGATGCCCTTGAACATCTCGTTGTATGTGTCGGGCAGCGTTACGCCGAGCAGTTCGGTGAGGTATGCCAGTGGAGCTATGGTGCCTATGGTGAGGCATACCACCCAGAACATCGTGAACCACGGGCGTGTGTTGATGTATGCGCCCGAGCAGGGTGTCCAGTGCAGCTTGTAGAACAGTGCGATGGTGATAATGCTGCTTGCGAGTGTTGTGATGGTTGTGGCACCCGCCGTGATGCCATTCGATAGACTGAAGAGCATCGTTGCTGCTAAGCAGATTGCTTGTATTGTAAGGAAGGCGAAGAGGTACAACGCCACGTTCAGTAATTCTCGCTTTTTCATATTCTGATGTTGAGATGTTGTTATGTTGAGATATGATGTTGAGATGTTGTTATGTTGAGATATGGTGTTGAGATGTTGTTATGTTGAGATATGGTGTTGAGAGGTTGCTATGTTGTGGTGTTGAGATATGATGTTGTGATGTTGTTATGTTGAGATTTGTACTATTGTCACCACCTCACCACCTCACCATTACAACACCAACTCTCACCACCTCACCATCTCAACCTCTTTCTTATCAGCCTCGAGTTGCTTCTGCAGCGCTTCAACGCTCTCGAAGCGTTGCTCGTCGCGCAGCTTCCTGCCGAACTCCACTCGCACTTTCCGTCCGTATATGTCGCCCTCGAAGCCGATGATGTGCGCCTCGATGGTGGTCTGCTGCCGTTGGAACGTAGGGTTTGTGCCGATGTTTAGCATTGCTGGCATCCACTCGCCGCCCTCTACGCTCACTCTTGTGGCATAGACACCGTTTCCGGGCACGAGCTTCTCTGCACTTTCGGGCACGATGTTCGCCGTGGGGAACCCTATGCGGCGGCCCTCCTGAAAGCCGTGCGCCACGCTGCCCGTGATAGAGTAGGGGTGGCCCATGCAGTTGCTGGCTTCAGTGATGTTGCCCTCGACTATGAGACGGCGTATGAGCGACGACGACACACGCATCCCGTCGATGTCTATCGGCGTGTTCTGCAGCACCTTCATGCCCATCTCCTCGCCATAGCGCACATAGTCGGCGAAACCCTCGGCGCGGTTGTGTCCGAAGCGGTTGTCGTAGCCAGTGAGCAGCATCGCCACACCGTACTTCTCGTGCAGCACCTGGCGCATGAACTCGTATGCCGAGAGCTGCGCCATCTGCGCGTCGAAGTGGAGCACCTCTATGCGGTCGGCTGCGGTGGTGTCGAGCAGCTGCAGCTTCTCGTCTGTGGTGGTGATGAGCTGTGGCACGTAGTCGGCATGTACCACTTGACGCGGATGGCGGTCGAACGTGATGACGAGCGACTGCCTTCCTTGTGCGTGTGCCATGGTCGTAAGGCTGTCAATCATAAACTGATGACCGCGATGTACACCGTCGAAGAACCCGATTGTTGCGCAATATTCGTTTCTCATATATGCAAAGATACTGATTTTAAGGCGAATGGCAAAGGAATAGTGCCTTTTTATGTCGGCGCGAGCCTCTCCGGCGTTCGCCTACGCCTACCAGCGGTTGAACAGTTCGAGACTGAAGCGCACGGCTACATCCGTGAATTTCCACTTCTTCTGCGACGCAAAGACACCTATCGACAGTGCGCGTGTCTGCACGCCGTAGCCCCATTCTAAGTAGGGCGTGAGGTGACTCACGGAGAGCGCACTGACGTACACGCGTTCCTTCTCCAACAGACGTCCTATGTAGGGTAGCCAGTAGAGTGCGAGCTGCGGTGTCTCATACGTCACGTTGCTACGCACGTAGTATTGTGAGGTGTTGTACCAGTTGGAGTTGAGCAGTTCGAACGAGCCCGACCAGTTGTCGTTCCATCCGTTAGGTATGTTGTTCTCGCGGAAGTTGCGATAGTCGAGAAAGTATCTGCCCGTGCCGCTATGCGTGTAGAAGCCTGTGCCCAGACGCATCTGCAGGGAGTTGAGAGCCGACAGACGGTGGATGTACTGCGCGTCGAACTCTATGCGCTCGTAGTCGATGTTAGCCCCCATGAAGCCGTTTATGCTGCGCTCGTAGTTGGCGGTCAGTATCGGACCTGCATAGCCTATCGGTCGGTACGTCAGTTCCACCAGAGGTGCTACGGAGATGTATGTCGTCGGCATACCCACCTCTTCAAATCCCGTGTCCTGGATGGCAGTGCGGCGGTGCCCCATCACTCCCACCTCCAAGCCCCAACGCGGCGTAGGGTCGTAGTGTACGTATGCCTTCAAGCTGTGGTCGCGGAAGTAGGTCAGGTTCAGACTGTCCCAGTTCATGGCGTCGTCGTGCTTGTTCTTGATGGCGTCGAGCACCGACGAGTTGCGTATGCGCCTGCCGCTTGTCCACTCCGTCTGCACGAATCCGTTGTGGCGGTTGCTGAAGTAGTATGTGATCGGAATGTTGAAGTAGAACTGCTTCTGCTTGAAGGCATAACCAGCCTTTATGCGTGCCTGCATCTTCTGGTTGGCAGTGAAGTTGTACTGCGCCTGCACGTCGAGCAGGTACGTCAGACCGCGCCGGTTGCTGTAGCTGAACTGCAGAGGGTTCAGTATCGGACCGATGTTGAATGTTCCGCGCTTGTCCCTACCTATGTCGCCCCCGATGCGTCCCATCAGCGTCTCGCCGACGTTCGTCAGCAACTGTCTGTTGAATATGCTCCCATGCGTTTTGCTCGTTGAGTCGTTAAGAATATTGTCGTTGTAGCTCTGTTGGCAGAGATAAACCTCATGCTCGGTGAGCGGAATGGGGCGCACGCGAGCGAGTAGGGTGGTGTCGTCACGCTCTGCGAGCGAGTCGATACCGCAGTCGGGAAACCCGTATATCGTAGTGTATTCAGCCGTGATGTCGTTGCCGAGGAACAGAAAACGCGCATTCAGCGTACACTCCTTTGGCAGCAGCGTTCGTCCCTTCTCCTCGTCCATGGTCGTGGAGAGGTGAAAGCGCACCATGTCGTACTCGCCGTCGAGCGCAAACTCAATGATGCGTCCCGTCAGTTCGTCCACTTGTGCCCAACCGCTCACCAGCTGCGTGCTGCTCTGGCGCGGGGTGAAGTTCACGAGTGCCGTGCCCTGCGTGAAGCTCTGCGCCTTGTAGCGATAGTAGCGACGGTTGCGTTGGAAGAAGGGCGAGATGATACGCCCGTCGATAAGCATCTCTTCGCTGATGAGCGGTGTGAGGTAGTTGAGCACGGTAGGCATAGGCTGCGACTTGCGCGTCGTCGTCGAACTCTCAAGCAGTCGGGTGGCGGAAACCGTTCCCTCCGCATCAATCCTCATATGGTTATATGTCTCTCCGAACACCTCGCGCCTGCTCGCGTTTGCAATGGCAAACATCGACGGCACAGTGAGCAGCACGGCGTTGCGACGGTTCGTGCGGATGGCGTACTTTGTGTAGGCATAGCCCTCCTTCGGGCTGTGTTCTGTCGTGTCCACCGAGGCAGCATAACTGAACACGCGCTTCATAGTCTGAAGCGTGTAACTGCGATTGTCTGCTCTAACGCCACTTACGACAAACACAAATAGTATGGTTAATATGAATATTCTGCCTCTCACCCTTTCTGTTATGCTACATATCTTGATGAATTTCCTTTGTTTTCAGCATCCGCGCCGACCGTTACGAGCATCCGCATCAACCGCCGCGAACCATCAGCATACGCTTGCAAAAGTAGTTAAAATAATGGCAAACACCCCATCAACCCACCCGATACTCCCAAAAACATAACGTTTATTAATGATTTTTCAGCCCTTTCTCGCCTCATCCCCCTTGTTTTTTATATCAAACTTTCTGTTTTTTGTAGCAATATCCTTGTATTTTCGGTTCTTTCTTATTGTTTTATGCAGAAAAAGTTCCAAATATTTGGCGTTTCTCCCGAAAAACACTACCTTTGCAGTCGCAAACTTATCCTAATACATAGGTTAAGTCGGACTTGTAGCTCAGTTGGTTAGAGCAACAGACTCATAATCTGGAGGTCCCTGGTTCAAGCCCAGGCTGGTCCACGCTTCTATTACAGCGACTTACGCTTCGGCGTAGGTCGCTGTTTTTGGGTTTCTGCGTAAACAATGGGAGCCGTTTTGTGCAACTTGAAATATAACATATGATAGTCATGACTTGGGCTGTTTTAACTTGCCAGCAAGTTACTGGCAAGTTAAAACAGAATGGAACACATTTCAAGACAAATTCTTGTTATGTAGTTATTTTTTTGCGACGATATTTCTGATTTGGATCGTTAAGCCTTTCGGGAATTGTACGTTCAAGTACTCCGAGTTCTATTAAGGAATTAATATACTTCTGCCGATTTTTAGATTGATTGGAAATTTTCAATCTATCCATAATTTCCTGTGCAGTCCTCGGTACGGAACAAAAGTTTCTGACATCCTCTTCCTTCTTTGTCAGTTTACGAGTAACCAAGTTTACGTGAGGTTGGTTACTTTTTCTATCAGCTTGGTTACTTTTACGCTCATTAGCAGTCATAACTTGGTTACTTTCTGCTTGAGGTTGGTTACTTTTTTCGTCAGCTTGGTTACTTTTGCGCTCATTAGCATCTATAACTTGGTTACTTTCTGCTTGAGGTTGGTTACTTTCACGAGGTATGGTAATTACGAACTCGTTGGCAGCGTGGGTGATTTCTTTGTCCGCCACTCCATTGAAAAAAATGGCATTTGGATCATATTCAAGCGCACGACGTACACCACTTCCTGCTCCGGTGTAAGGCAACAGATAGTTGGCGTTCGTGAACAAGAACATATTGCGAGGCATTGATGTGCCTTTTTTTATATTTTCAATTGTCAACCCATTTGGCAAAGCTCCTGGACTGTGAATTTCTACACGATTGTCAAATATGAAAATACGAATCGGAGACTTAATATTCAACGATCGATGTACAAGTGCATTGACGACATACTCGGTAAGGCTTTCGTAGGGTATCTCTAGTTCACCGATTGAATTGAATTCCTTTTCGATCTGAATCTTACGTAAATTGCGAGTAAAGAAATTCATAATGGCACGAAACTGATGGAGTAAATTACCTTCTATTTCCATATCATGCATTTTATCACGGAATTGTGTACCACCAACAGAATTACCGATATAACTAATACATTTTGCAGTCATAACAGGTAGCCAACGCTGAGTGTATTTACCAAATAGCAGCATTGCCGCAACATTAATTTTGCCATCTGGACGAACGAAATGTAGATTTCTGAGCAATCTTTCGATAGTCGCTCCTTTTATAACAGTTTCAGCCATTGCATCAAGCGAATAATCTTTCATATTCAACTCATTGATATTTTTTCCTTTGAATACAGGTGCAAAACGGCTCATTAGATAAAGTTTGATAGTATCTGCATCCAAATCATCAATGGTAGCATTAGGTACAGCAACCTCATCAGGGGCAAAACTACCACACTCACTCATTATCTCTGCAAGTTCAGAATTGTCAAACACCTTACGTTTGTCTGCACCATTCTTCACCCATATTATCCCCTTATTGTCGTGATACGGTTTGTTCTTTCCTTCGGAAATCGTAGCAATAACAACTGCTCCTCCAGAAGTAGGCACATTATCCACATCTATCAATACATTAGGAATCACATTCTCAGACGCAATACTAGTCAACAAATTGGTTGTTTCCTGCAATTCCATATATGAAAGAGTATTGATTGCCCCAGACTTATCGTTTATTCCGATGACAAGTTTTCCTCCACGTGAGTTACTGAACGCCACCATCTCACAACCAATCTCATATCGGTCTGTCACACGTTCCTTAAACTGCACCTTTCCGTCCTCAGCCAAGTCACGTAATTGTAGTAGTTCTTGCTCTGTCATATTCTTTGATAATAATTCTTGCTTCTTATGTTTCAGCTTTAAGTTGGAATGTTTATTGCTCCTGCATAAATTTAATGTCGGCCTCTACTAAATCTGCTTCTTTTAAAAACCCTAATTTATATTTTAGAATACGTCTAAGTTTTACTTTTCCTCCTCCAGACAAAGAAAAATAATTACTAGTATAATCAACGTCTGAAATTAATGAAATGTATTTTTCAAATGAATTTTGAATGCCTTCATTCTCAATTATCGTTTTCAATATATCAAACAACACAGATATACCTATTGTCTTAGTAATGACACTATCTGCGGACGCATTTTTCCATAGAATTTCATTCACAGCATCAAAATACCTAAATATAATTTCGTATATTTCTTCGTCTTTATTTTCAATATACATGTTCCTTAATACAGAAGCATCTCGTTTACCATTACTTTCCATTTTTTTCAAATCAGAACGAGTACACGTTCCTGACCATAAAGAGCGTTTCATGGCAAGGAAATCCCTATCTTTTTGAGGATTAGAAGATATGAGGTGCATGATACCTTCTACCATAGCCGCCGTTGACAATAGCCATTTTGTTCTATCTGTAATTTCTTCTATCGATGAGAAAAGTGGGGCTAACTTTATCTTTTGATAAAGCGGAGAGTCTTTTCTAAAATTAAATTTTCGAGTAAGATAAACAGCCAATTTTTCTGGCGACCAGGTATTTGAAGGTTTGTCTTCAACATCATATCCGAAAAGTTCTAAAGCCAAACTTTTGTCTACTTTTTTTTGATTACCGTTTATTGTAGCGAAAAGATACGCTTGGTAAGGATTGGGCAAATCCAAAAATATGGAGCAGACCAATTCTATATCCTGAAATTGTTCTTCTGTATAAGAGAACGCATTAAGCCTATGTTGACCATCAATTATTAGTGATGAAACTCCTGACGGAATTTCTATTTCAAAGCAATCAGAAATAGAAGTTGGATGTATACTCCATCTTTTAGATTGCTCTTCTATAATATTTCCTTCATTGTCTACATTTGCGGCAACTAAGATAGAAGTAGGAAAACTCATCTCGGCTGATTTGATAAAATTCGCAATCGCCTTCAATCTCGGCAATTTAAGAGGTCTTTGATTCCCTATCAATTTTCCCTCTTTATTATAACGAGCAACAGAAGATGTTGAAATCTCAAGTAACTCTTTTGCTTTGATTTTTGCAATAAAGAAGTCTCCAAGAGGTTGGCTAACTTTTATTCCATATATTTTTTTCATACGATAATATAATTCTATATATCTCCTCCAAGTGGGCTTGTCGGATTTTTGAAAATATTTCTATTCCTATTCTGATACCACCACAACCAGCAATATAGAAAGTAAACTAGTATAGATATAATTAGAGCAGCAATCTCAGATCGTTTAAGAATGCCAACAACAATAATTGATGCCAATAATGGTACAACTAACCATGCGATACCGTAAAAGTCATCGTTGTCCTCTTTATTTTCTGGCTTGTTGTCTATCATTTCTAAGATTCTTTCCGCAGAAGCACATACAGAAGCAATAGCAATTGTAATTAATCCAATTGCCACGTCTTTATATCCTATATCTAAAAACAGAATAGACATCCATATACTGCTAGATCCACATATTAAGAAAAATAATATGAAGAACATCAATTTACGCTTATGCGATTTTATCCAATCCATGATTTTTTCTTAATTATTTTTCTTTCCAATACTGAACAACTTCAAATAAATCACCTTTCTGCAACTCTTTAATATTAGATACACATTGTCCGTTATCTAATTTTTCAAGATTTCGCATAGTCCGATATCCATCCTTTTCACTCAGACCAAGGAATTTGTTTATCGCTTTTATATTATTAAGGTCATTTATTGGCAATAAGAATGCTGTCTCACATTCTTGTGAGAAATCGAAATTGCCTTGATTGTACTCTGATATTCCTTGAGAGAGAAGAACTATAGAGACTCCATATGAGCGAATTTTTCTGAGTAAAATTTCCAAAATCTCCAAAGACTTCTTTTCACGGAATAAATCATGAGCTTCATCGATCATTAATACATAACGCATACTTCTGTTACCATCAACGACTTCTGTACCACCCATATTAGTAAACACATTGAAGATGTAGTTGATGATAAGAAAGATTGATGTAAATCGAACAGTACTATCCAATTCACCTGATAATGAAAAGTAATAATTGTTGTTTAGAAAGATACTTGGGTCATTGACTTTTGAAGCGAAGAGTTCATACTCACTCAGGCGCTCCATAATCTCTGTAAGAGTGTCACGGTTATCACCTACTGATTCTATCACTAAATCGTAAATTTCCTTTAACGAAGGGTGTTTTCCATCTTTATGTTGAACAAACGCTTCTTTCGTAGCATCTTTTAGGGTTTGCTGTTGTTTTTTGCCAATATTGGAGTATTTAGCAATAATATCAACGAATTTATTTATACCTACAAGTTTGTTCTTTTCATTAACATTATCAATGAATGAAACTGGATTTAATGGAAATGGTGTATGAGGCGCATTTATACATTTTGTGTGAGTTTCTGTAAAGAAATCACTCATTTTATTCCTATCATCTTCACTTAGTCCCTTAAAATCAAGGAAAAGGAAATTGACTTGACCTTGCGTCTGTGTATATAATTGACGAAGAAATTCAAGTGCAAATTGAGTCTTGCCAGAACCAGATTTTCCAGCTACGGCAATGTGTTGATTGTTGTAGCGAGTAGAATCGTTGAAACAACAATATATATCCTCTCTTGTCACAATATTATATCCCACTTTGATTTTAATAGGACCAGAAAACACACTTTTTGTGATGTGTTGATTTCTGTTCTCAACACAATCGAATCTTTCGGGAGTATCTTCGATCATATCAATTCCCTTTCTGAAATATTCAGTTAAGAAATCGAAAAAGGTATATTGTGGATTATTTTCAAACAGGTAATTTATCTTTTCTAATCCATGGTCAATATGTAGTTTTATATACTTGGGAATAAGCTCATCATTTTTAGTTATTCCATAAGCCTGACAAATTAAGGCAATATAGAAATCTCTATACTGTCCATCAAACAGAATATGGTCCTTGTATTCTTTTCCTTGTGAATCGTATGCAGAAAATTCCTGTTGGGTAAAGCGTTTACCCGTAGACAAAGAATAGCCTAATGCAATACGAGCTATCACATTCTCTTTTGTACCCCCAGTAAGTTTTTTAGTTAATTGGGTTACAATGGCTTGATTTTCGCCAGATGTTTTGATGTTAATTTGCATATCCGCTATTGTTATATTCTTCGAAAAGATTTTCAGGTTTCACTTCAACAAAGTGCGAACCATCCTTTTCATTGTTTATCAAATAGGATTTATTTACAATTGGCTGAATATATTGATATTCTTCTTCCGTCAATTCTTTTTTAAGAAGAGGAAATAGAATCACTTGTTTTGAAACATTTGGATAGAACTTCGTGAGTACATTTTTTGTATGTTGCGGGTCAAATTTCTGCATTGGGCTATCTATGAAAACAGGAAAGTCAATTTCTGTTTCATCAACCAAAGCACTTAATAGTGCTGATGCAAACATCTGGCGTTCTCCCATGGAAAGAATGCTATTGTCAATTTTCTTGTCATCATATCCAAATAGGCAAATGTCAACATCATCACCATTGCCATTGATGTCAACAATTACCTTTTTAACAAGATTAGTCTTGTGCAAATATGATTGAAGTTTTACTTCCAGTTTCTTCGCAAGAGCCTTTTTCTTTTCTTCCTTAAAGCGAATAAGGAATTTTTGTATTGTATTGATTAGACGCGTAGCTTCATTATCAACCGCGCGGTTCTGATCCGAAACATTTATTTTTTTAGAGAGTATTTCCTTTTGCTTTTTATGGGCAATCACTTGTTCTTTAAGAGAGTCTATTTCACTTTGTCTTTTCCCGATTTCTACACCTATAGAATCTATCTGACGGTCAATATCCTCTTTGCGGGTTCTCAATTCTTGAACATAATCACTCTCTGCTTTTTTCTCTGCCTCACGAATATTCTTTTCTATTGTGTATAATTCAGATTTGGCTTTGGTGTATTTGTTAATTAGATTTTCGAAAGAAGATTTACTCTCTTTGATTTTCGAAACAAGATGCATAAACTCTTCGATCTGCCCCTGACTAAAGTCATGCAATGTACTGAAATGCTCAAACTTACTTTCATCAGAAACATTATAAAAATGCTTCTTAATGAGTTGTCTGATTTGTTGTTCATAGAAGTCCCTGGTCTTTATATCAATTGAGAAATGGAGATTCTTCTTTGCTTCTTCAATATCACCAAGTATGACATCAGTTTTATCATTGACTCCTTCCAGTTGAAGTTTATTCTGTTTATACGCTTTTTCTGTTTCTAATTGTGTTGAAAGTTCAGACATAATACCTCCTGCCAAGCCAAATGGAATAAGGCTGTATAAATCTTTAAGGCTGTCATCTGCTTCCCTTAGCACTATGTCAAGCTCCGCCTTCCTATTATTTAATTTCTGCAATTCGTCTACAGACATAGTATCGCCTTCACGAATCAGTTTTGATTGAAGTTCGGCAGAATTATGACGTTCAAAAACTCTTTCTTCTTCCAAATTGCTAATTTCCTCAGTCAACCTGTCAATTTCACCTTCTTTGAAATCGATATCTGCTATTAGACCATTAAACTCGCGTTTCTCTTGGGGCTTAGCAGATGACTTTCTATAGTCATCCTGGATTCTGACTAATTCATTTTTCAGATCTTCATATTTTTGTATGCCAAGAACTTGGGAATACGCAAGACTTAAATCTTTTCGCTGTTCTGGAGTGTTTATTTGTGCAAATGACACAATCTTTTCTGCATCAAAGAAAAAGAACTTTGCAATTTCTATAGGAAGTATGTAATCCCGAATAAATATTTCCTCTTCTTTTGCAATTTCCTCTTTTGACCCCGTAAACAAATCGTTCTTCCGACCGTCAATCAGAATTTCTAACTCGTCATCATAATTCGTTGCACTATCATAGGAACGAACAATTGTTATCTCGGTGCAAGGCGTATCTGGAATTTCTACATCCGTAAATGTAACGGGCACAGAGAATCGAGTTTCGCCTTCTTTCTGTGCAGCAAAGTTGAGACTGTTACCAATGTATTTACTATAGCCTCCTTTTTCGTCAATTTCTTTACGGTATAGTTCGTCAACTTTCCCCATGTTCTTACCATATAGGCACCAAACTAATGACATGAGAAAAGTTGTTTTGCCGAAACCATTATTACCACTGACGATAATCAGATTCCGATTTCCATCGGGAAAAAGTTCAATCTTATTCTTCCCTTTATAAATTCGGAAATTATTAAGTTCTATTTCGCGTATCGTCATGATTTCTTTTTATTTACGAATTCCTCTAAACGAGACTCAATTTCTGTTTTCAAGCCACGGCGTCGCTGCATGAGTGACTTGCTTTTCTGAAGCATAAGAAGTTGCTCTATCAATTCACCTTCTTCGAGGTTCTCTTGACAAATTTCTTTCATCAAATCTGCTTCCAATTTGTTTTTTGTCTTGCCCTCTTCCATATTTAATGAGGAATTATAGATTTTATTATATATTTCTGATACTTGATTTGCAAAGTTAAAATCTCGATACCAATTCACTTGGATTGCAATCAATTCTTGATCAGTAATGAGTTTTATCTCAGGGTTATATTGTTGCAATTCATGTTGAACATTTAATAGCCCTTTCAACATTTTCGCTCTATATGTGAAGGTGTAAGGCCCCATATTGTTCACGGCTCTTCTTCCATCACGTCGCAATGGGAACCGATTCTCTATGATATTACGTTCTTGATCCAACTTCATCCTAAAATCATAAAGCGGTTGCATCCATTCTCGCCCATTTTTTATAAGCGAACGCATAGACTTATCATCTTTTACTACGGTACATGTCCAGCATCCGAAACGACTTTTACCACATGAAGCATGTTCTTCGTCTGTCACAACTGTAGGGCATTCATAATCATCTGCATTCGCATCAGCATATATGTTAAACAAGACGCTATTATCGAATCCCCAAGGTGACGGTATGCCATTTATTACACCCCAAACTTCCTCTAACATTAATTCTTTTATTGGTGCATATACATAAGTATTGGCCAAAAGAGTATGTTTAGTAAGACGCTTCCCATGAATCTCGTGTTTTTTTATAGAACGAGCACGAGTTGCACTTTCGTCCTTTCTTGTACCAATTAAAATTATAGCTTCACCACATTCATCAACTTGTTCAATTATAAAACGAGCAGTAGGCTTAATTTTCATTTTCTCAGTACACCATCTAAATGCTGTGTTCGGGACAGGATAACCTTTCCCGATAACATTCACCCAAAATGAATCTTCCAATCGGGGTGTCGTTTTCCGAACAAAAATAGGTAAGTCTTCTTCTCTAGCTTTCTTTTCTATCTGTTCAAGAACCTCGTCAACATACGATGCAATTATAGGATTTTCAACCATTGTATCATTACATACTACATATATTGGTCTGCGAAGTTGAAACGGTCCCGGTAATTCTTTTAACTTTTCGAGCGCAATCCATACAAGCATTAATAATACTGTTGAATCTTTTCCGCCACTGAATCCTATAATCCATGGTCGAGTAGACTCATCAGCATACGCATACTGGTCAAGAATTTCATCTATTATATATTCAATACGTTTATTTTTCATTTTATATTTTATCATAAATCAGACATCTGATTTTGTAGGCTGAAAAGTTTTGAAGTCCTTATTCACTAAATCGGTCAATTCGACATCTAACAAATGTGATATTTTAATTAGGGTTTCTATATCTGGCTGAGAACTATTCGTGCACCATTTTGAAACGGTGGATGGATTGACGTTTAATTGCTCACACAACCATTTATTTGTTTTCTTCTTTTCCGCTAAAACAACTTTCAGACGATTTATATCTGTTTCCATATGGGCAAAATTTATTATTTGTCTACAAAAATAGTGGTTTTATTTCACTTATCAAAGAAAAAGAAGGAGTTTATGACAAAGCCGATCAAAAATACAGACTTGAATCATAGTTGCTTTGATGTTTGACTATGTTTTCTAATTACATTGTTAATACGTTTGGTGTCGGAATTAGTGTCTAAGTTGATGTCAGAAGTGTCCAAGTTGGTGTCCTGAGTCGACATATAAATGACCCTGTTTGTATCATAGTTGGCATCAAAAGTGTCAGAGTGTCCTCACTATCTGTGTTTATAGTGCTAATACATTTTTTGTTGCAAAATACACAAATTACTTACGACAGCACCATGATTATGAAAAACAAAAAGAGTATTTCGCATAACTCCGGATGGTAATCTGGCAGTTTTCTGCGTAAACAATGCGTAAACAGAGTAGGCTTGCGTTAAACGCTGAAGCCTATTCTGTTTTTTCTGCGTGGCATCTCTATGGGCACAATGTCCTCCGGCGTAATCAGAAGGAGGTCGTTGTGATTCTTCGGCGGCTGCTTCACGCATCGTGTGGCGTGCTGAAGGTAGATGCGCTCCAGCTGGTTGGCTATGAAGCGTGCGTTGCCCCACGTTTCGGTGTCGCGGGCGCTGAAGGCGAGCGCTATCATATCGGTGTATTTCTGCCATGCCTTTACAGTGAAGCGGTAGCTGTATTCCTCAATGCGGCGGCTGGTTATCTCGAGCAGTTCGTCGACGCTGAAGTCGGCAAACTCGAAGCGGTTGGGGAAGCGCGACAACAGTCCGGGGTTAGTCTCGAGCAGTTCGTTCATCGGCTCCTTGTATCCGCAGAGCACCACGGCGATGTCGCGCTGACTCTCGTCTGCGAGCAGATTCATGAGCAGTTGCACGATGATCTTTCCGGGGTCGTTCTCGTTCTTTCCGTTCAGAAGGTATGCTTCGTCAATCATCAGGACGCCGCCCTGCGCCATTTCCACCACTTGCTTCATAGCCCTTTCCTCGTCGCCCCAAAGCGTGCCGATGAAGGTGCCGCGGTCGCATATCACGACGTGTCCTTTCGAGAGCGCTCCCGCCTCGTGCAGCAGCGCCCCGAATATCTTGCAGACCGTGGTCTTGCCCGTGCCGGGGTTGCCGAGGAATAGGCTGTGCAGCGAAACCCGGTGCTGCTTCAGTTCGGGAAACTGTTCGTGCAGCATACGGTTGTAGGCGGTCAGCGCCACCAGTTCGTCCATGCGCTTCTTGATGTTGCCGCAGCCCACCAGCTTCTGCAGCTCTTCCTGCGGATTGTCTATGGGGCGCAGTATCTCCACCTTTACTCTTACGTTCTGGTTCTGCTCTATGATGTCGCCAGGTAGCGGATTGTCGGTGCAGATGTCGTCAGCCTTCTCTGTCGGAGTGTTGTCCTCGGCTTCGTATTCATCTACATCTTCATCTTCCAGAAAAGGATTCTCTTCGTCCTCAGTCTGCATGTCGTCGAGCTTGACATCCTTGTACTCTTCGCTCAAGAACTGCTTCATGAGTCGTTCGAAATCCTCGTTGAAATTCTCGTCAGTGTTGTTCTGCATATTAGTCATAATTCTATCACGTTAAAAAAGCAACTAAATTCTTTGTCATTTCGTTCATTTTTTTGCTACAATAATTTTTGTTTTGTGATAGAATTATGATTATCTGCTGCAAATGTAGTGCAAATATAGATAACTACCAAATGTTTTTGCGTAACTTTTTATAACTTTGTACGTACACTACTTTAAAACCAATTTATTACAACATTCATCAATATGATTAAGTCATTAAGAAAGATGCTTCTCGTGGCGTGCCTTGCGGCTCCGTCTGTGCTGCCGGCGCAGATGTGCCTTGTGAGCAAGGGCAAACCGCATGCACGCATCGTGCTTGCTCAAGAGAGCGACGTGAACCGTAAGGCGGCGCAACTGCTGCAGCGCTTCGTGCGCGAGACGTCGGGTGGCGAACTGCCTATCGTTTCCAATGGTCGCCGCTCTAAGAACTGCGTTGTGATTGGAGAGTCGACCGACGAAGCCACCGACGACGGATACGTAATCGACTGCTCGCGCGGCACACTCGCCATAAAGACGGCAGGCGGCAAGGGTGCTATATACGGCGTTGCGGCACTACTCGAGAAGCAGCTCGGAGTAGACTATCTCGCTAAGGACTTCTACACGCTCACGCCGTCTGCCGACTTGCGCATTCCGCAGATGCACGTGGCGGAGAGTCCGGCGTTCCGCTTCCGCCAGACGTTCAGCTACTCTAACAACGACAGCACCTACCGCGACTGGATGCGCCTGCAGGAGCACCGTGAGATGTTCGCCGCCGACATGTGGGTGCATACGTTCGACCGCCTTCTGCCGTCGTCGGTCTACGGCAAGTCGCACCCCGAATACTACTCGTTCATCAACGGCGAACGACGTCCCGGCAACCACAGCCAGTGGTGCCTCACCAATCCCGACATCTTCGAGATAGTAGCCCACCGCATCGACTCTATATTCAAGGCTAACCCCAATCAGAACATGATTTCGGTAAGTCAGAACGACGGCAACGACACCTACTGCCAGTGCCCAGAGTGCCGCAAGGTGAACGAGTACGAGGGCTCGCCTGCCGGCTGCTACGTGCGCTTCCTCAACCGCCTGGCTGAGCGCTTCCCCGACAAGCAGTTCTCTACGCTTGCCTACCTCTTCACCATGCATCCTCCGAAGCATGTGAAGCCGCTGCCCAACGTGAACATAATGCTCTGCGACATCGACACCAAGCGCGAGGTGCCGCTCACCGACAACGAGTCGGGACGCGACTTCGTGCGAGCGCTCGAAGGTTGGGCTAAGATTTCCAATAATATTTTCGTATGGGACTACGGCATCAACTTCGATAATGTGGTGGCACCGTTCCCCAACTTCCACATTCTCAAGAAGAACATACAGCTCTTCAAGCGCAACCACGCCACGATGCTCTTCGAGCAGGTAAACGGAACGCTCGGCACCGACTTCGCCGAACTTCGAGCCTACATGCTCGGCAAACTGATGTGGAACCCGGAGCTCGATGCTGACTCGCTCATGCAGCGTTTCATGCGCGGCTACTACGGCGCTGCCGCTCCCTATCTCTACCGCTACCAGCAGATGCTTACCGGCGCGCTGCTCGCATCAGGCACACCGCTGTGGATATACGACTCGCCCATTACGCACAAGAACGGAATGCTCAACGCCAACCTCCGCAAGGCTTACAACGAACTCTTCGATGAGGCTGAAAAGGCGGTGGCTGCCGACTCTGCGATGTTGGCGCATGTGCGTATAGCCCGACTGCCGCTGCGCTATAGCGAACTGGAGATTGCGCGCACCGAGAGCGGCGGCGACAAGGCTGCGGTGGAGAAATCGCTCGACACGTTCGGCACAATCTGTGCCCAGTACGGCGTGCCTACGCTCAACGAGCGCAACAACAAGGTGGAGGACTACTGCCGTCTATATCGTCAGCGCTTCCTGCCTAACGGCACGAAGAACAAGGCAGCCGGAGCGAAGGTGATATGGAACATACCGCCGCAAGAACGCTATCAGCCTATAGCTGACAAGGCACTCACCGACGGACTCTACGGTGGCACCACGTTCGTAGAGAGTTGGGTAGGCTGGCAGGGTGAGGATGCCGACTTCGTGCTCGACATGGGCGAGCAGAAGCAGGTGAACAAGATAACCACCGATTTCCTCCACCAGCTCGGACAGTGGATTCTGCAACCCAAGAGCGTAGCTTACTACGCCAGCGACGATGCCAAGAACTTCCGTCTTCTCGGCACACACGAGTTCCCCGAAGACCGCGACATAAGCGTTAAGTTCGTTCCCGCCACCGTCACTATCGCCGCTCCCGTCCAAGCTCGCTACATCCGCGTCGTTGTAAAGACGCTCGGTCTCTGCCCCTCATGGCATTACGGCGTAGGCTATCCTGCCTGGTTCTTCCTCGACGAGGTAGTAGTGGAGTAGAAAAGTTTTGTTTGTAAAAAATTTACCATATCTGTCAGAATCGTCGTAACTTTCAGATTATAAACAGTATAAAGGCTGATAGATTTGGCTCCGTAAGGGCAAATCTATCAGCCATCTACCAGCATTATTAACATAATAACAGAGCGACATGAGGAAACTGATAGCTTTTTTAATGTTCCTATTGGCAGTAGGGCAGGGAGCAACGGCGCAGGAAGTGTCGGGGCCGCAGATGCCGTTGCCGAATGAGGAACTTCACCAGCTTACTCCGAGTACGGAGCTTCACCAGCTTGCTGCAAATGCTGAACTGCACCCGATAACGCCGACCTATTCGGATATTCTGATGATGAAGGCACTATCGTCCTCCGAACTTCTTGCTACGCCGAATATGCCGATTGTGCCGATGCCGTTTGCAATAGCGCAGCCACTTGTCTACGGATATGATGCGAACCGTTCTGAGACGACGTCGATGGAGGTGTTGAAGAACTTGAGGCTTACTGCTACGGGCGCATACCGCAGCTACATCGGACTGATGGATGTGCAGTCGGTGAGCGGCGGCGTGCAGTACAGTCTGGGTGCCATGACTGTGCAAGGTGCTCTGGCTGCCAATCGTTACCTCTACTACGGGCGTGTATTCACGCAGTACGGCGTGTCGGGGCAACTATCATACAACTTCAACCCTAACCTTGCGCTCACCGTCTTCGGAACCTATTACAACACGAATCCGTTCTTCAGCATGGCGGCATTCCCGTTTGTGCCGACCACCAGTTACGGCGGATACATGACCGTCGGCAGTCGTAGCTTCTACGTGAACCTCGGTGTGGAGCGTCGCTTCAACGCTTTTGAGCACAAGATGGAGACGGTGCCTATCATCACTCCTGCGTTCAAAATCTCGAACAAGGTGACTATCGAACTGCCGTTGGGCGACCTTACGAAACATCTTATTGAGGAAATCTTGATAAAGAGCGGACCGCACAGACGCTGATTGCCGTTTTGATACAGTGAAATTTGCTATTAATCGTAGTGGGACCAGATACCTCCGCTACGGTTTTGCCGTTATAAAAATCTATGGCAATCCCCTCGTTCGGCAATGCTGAGCGAGGGGATTGTCATTTATATATCAACTCAATGTTCTTCCTCCAACTGTTTCAGCAAAAACTCCTCCAATGTCTTCTTGTCGGGCAGCTGAAGCATATAGGTCGAAACGAAGAGGTTGTTATCCATGCCGGCGAGCGCGTACTCTACCATCTTTTTGCCTTTGCGCGTGCAGAGCAGGATGCCGATTGGAGGGTTGTCGCCAGGTTGCATCTCGTTCTCGCGATAATGAGAGACGTATGCGTTGAGCTGTCCGAAGTTCTCGTAGGAGAACTCCTCGTTCTTCAGTTCTATGATTACGCCGCAATGCAGTATGCGGTTGTAGAACACAAGGTCGGGATAGTAATACTCGTCGTCTATGATGATACGTTTTTGGCGAGCCTCGAAGCAGAAGCCCTTGCCGAGTTCGAGGATGAACTCTTGCAAGTGGCTGATAAGCGCATCCTCCAAGTCATGCTCGTCAACAACTTCCTGTGCCTTCAATCCAAGAAACTCGAACGTGAACGGCTGGCGTATCTGCAACTCTGCAGAATCGTGGCCTTGAACAGAAGGGAGCGAAAGCAACTTCTCGGGATTGGCGCTGATGCCAGCCCTGACATATAGATTTGTGCTTATCTGACGGCGAAGCTCACGAACCGACCACGTGCACTTGATGCACTCCTGCTCATAGAAGTAGCGGGCGAGAGGGTCGTCAAGAGTCATAATCTCACGTAAATGCGTAAATGACAAGTGTGAGATTATTGTTTTGCCAGGTGTTACAAATTGGTGCGTCATTGATGCACCAATTGTATCTTCTTTATTTTCAATTGGTTGTAACTGGTGCATCACTGTCGCACAAATTGGGATGGGTAAATTTTCCATCATTTGAGGATATAATCTATAGAACTTTCTTGCCCATTTGAACAAAGTTGTAGTCAGTCCCTTCCTATCCACTCTTTCCTCCAACTTCTTCAGCAGTTGCGTTCCATACTCAGCCCTATCCTTGCCGTGCTGTTCAAACTCAACGATGTAATAACCAATGAGCCAGTTGCGCATAGTCTGCATACGGTTGATTGCTTTTACTGCGGACGATTGTGCTGCATCATGAGTAGTCTGAACGATTGAAGCCAAGTCGTTGAAAGAGTGAAGTGTCTTGCTCCAATCCTCAAAAGGCAGTTCCAATCCGTCGTGCAGATATCTTTTCACTTCGTTTGCCATAATGTTGTGTTTATGTCTTGGATCTTATCCTTTATGCATAATAATAGCTGCCTATCCCACCGCCAGCGAGTAGAGGAAGAACATCCAGTGGGCGGTGATGGCAGCGACGAGTCCGCCGCAGAAGTGGGCGAGGATAGCCTTCGGGGTGAGGTCGCGATAGCCGAGCGAGTCGAGCATGGCGGTGTGAGTGCTGAGGAAGCCGCTCCAGCACATGCCGATGGCGGTGAACACGGCGATTGCGTTGCCGTCAATCCAGCCGTGCGCTATGAAGTTGGGTATCAGACTGAGGGCAGCGCCCACCGCGCCGAGTGCCGTGATGGGGAATGCCACGAGGTGTGGGTCGTGGAAACCGAAGAGCCACTCGAACACGAAGTCGATTTTGTTAGCCAGCCACGGCAGCAGCTCCACACCCTGGTAGGCAGCACCCGTGTATGAGCCGTCGGCAGCCGCGCCGAATGTGAATATCATCACGAACGTAGAGATGATGAGCACGCCGGGGATGATAGCTATGCCCACCTCCACACCGCTGCGTCCGCCGTCGAGCATGGCGTTGAGCAGACGTATGAACACGGTCTTCTCCTCGCTCTCGCTTTCCTCCTTATCCTCCTCTTCGATGTCTTCCTTCGACACCGCGTCCTCCGTAGCATACTGCGGATAAGCCTTCAGCACGAAGCGCTGCATGAGTCGCGTGGAGCAGACGCAGCCGAAGCACGCACCGAGCAGACCGATGAACGGTGCGGCATAGTAACCCTGACTCGCCATGAACACGATGACGAGCAGACCCATACCGAACGCCGTACCGAAGTTGGTGAGCGAGATGAACTGATATTTCTTGAAGTAGCTTGCGAAGCGCTTGTCGTGCGCAAGCGAGATGATTGCCGGGTTGTCCGAAAGGAAAGTCATAACCGCACCTAACGATGTTACGCCCGGCAGGTTGAATATCGGGCGCATCAGCGGTCGCAGCGTGCGTTCGAGCAGCGTCACCACGCCGAACTCCACGAACACCTTGCCTATGGCACCGGTTATCACGCAGATACTCATCAGATAGAACACAGTGTTGAGCAGCAGGTCGTGCGCTGTGCGCATGATAGTGTTGAGCATGTTCGGCACACCCATCACCATGCCGAGATAGCCGAAGAGTATTACTACTGTGGTTATGCACCATACACCGCTCGGGATGAGTGTTTTGCGTTTAGAGTTGTTCTGTTTCATAAGGTGTTCGTTTAATAGTTTGTAGATAAACGGTTGATGGCTTTTGCAACCGTCATAACCAGTCGCAAAGATATGAATAATTATTGAACGGCGTACGCCAACAGCCGATATTTTTTTCGATTAGAAAACTCTAATGCCGAATTAATGCCTTCTACAATAGCCTCTTTAGGGGTGTGTTCCGTCCGCTGCCCGGTCGGGCGGCGTACGGAATCTGGTCGGGCGGCGTACGGAATCTGGTCGGGTGGCGTACGGAATCTGGTCGGGTGGCGTACGGAATACGATGATGGTGCGCGTGATGTTCGACAACCCAACTGCCGACTCAACCGCCCGTGTCTTGCCATTGAAGAGTGCGGCATTGGCATTCCGCCTGCCGACCTCAAGCATATATTCTGTTAGTCTCCGCAACGGATGGATACAAAAAAAATGGAGGGCGTGTCAAAACTCCCAATATAAATAACTAAAAACTCGTTGTACGTTCTTATGTGGATGTACAACGAGTTTTTGTTTTTCTACAAAAAAGAGCCTTATAAACAATTTATATGGCGTTATATGGGTCAAA
>OCHM01000248.1_pt1 | contig 42506 bp, 28 predicted proteins | sample 1538901 | NCBI WGS metagenome assembly OCHM01 (sample SAMN04571734, study PRJEB22368) | human gut metagenome | biome: human gut; material: stool | host: Homo sapiens | place: Luxembourg | collected 2012-11-08 | reverse complement strand
TTCAAGCCTTATTTGAGGCTTGATACCCCGCCATGCCCTTTCGCTGAATAGTTACTAAAAAACGCTTATATTTGCACTCGGACTATCATGTCTTAACTGTATATCGCCCCAAGACGAGCTCTTGTAAAAGGTATCATGAGACAGCTCACGCCGTGTGGAGCATGGTAAAATCGAAAGACATATCTGTGTGAAGCGGGCTTGGGTGGGACGATAGTTCAGACATATTGAAGGCGTTTACTTGACGCTTCGTTCTTGACGAGTCGAATCTAGCAAATTCAAAATCAAAGTCTAGAACTTAGCCAACGGTAGATGTCCCGGGTGTGATTATATCAATCCTGTGGAGACCTTGTAAGCATAAATTGTGTCCTTACGGATGCAATGTATTGTGCTATATAGGTCTCTTTACGGATACGATTTTCATATCGGCGTGGGCTCTAACGTTGTCTGTTCAACTTTGATAGGCAGTGCTAGAGCCTCGACTCGTGGGACGGACAACAGGACGACTCACGCTTTTTTTGTGTCGCAACTTAACCGAGTTCTGTCTAGAATAAAGTTAGCACCGATATGAAAATCGATGAATGTACACCGGAAAATGTACACACCGTTGGAGGTGGTGAAACTCCTCCCTGCGCTGGGCTTACCCCCAACGTCCTCCCCGAAGCTCAAAGCACTATATCAGCAGTGAGTTCACATACAGGGGTGTCCACCAGAAATGTGCATACGGGAACGACATTAAAGCAACTGAAGCAAGAAGATACTCCCCATTGGTACGCCCTCCGTTGCACATATGGAAGAGAGAAAGCAGCATACGATTATTTTGTAGCTAAGGGCATCATCGCTTTCTATCCCACTACTAATGCAGTTAAAATTATCAACGGCAAACGCAAAGTTGTCGCTGAATCACGTTTGCCCAACATTTTCTTCGCATTCGGTACAGAAGAACAAATTAAGACTTTTGTTTACGACAACGTAAACCTCCCATTCCTTCGTTTTTACTATCGCCACGTCCACGTTGGCTGCAGAATCAACAAGACACCATTGATAGTCCCCGACTATCAGATGGAAAGTCTGAAGATTATCTGTGCTGCCGATATGGATAACACCATCGTATCATTAACCGAAGTTCCAAAGTTCGAGAAAGGACAATTAGTGCGAGTCGTTGACGGCGCTTTCAAAGGTGTTATAGGAATAGTTGCACGTTGGCAAGGCCAACAGAGAGTTGGCGTGGTTGTGGAAGGTTTGGTGACGATGGTAACAGCGTATGTGCCGAGTGCATTTTTAGAAGAAATAATACAATAGCATAGAAACGATTGCATAATGCATGGCTCCATCATTTTCTATGTACAATTAACAATATAAAAAACTGCTGTTATGGTAGCCGACAGCGATTTATTTAATTATGTCAGGACAAGGATTAAAGTACAATGTAGACATTGTCATGTGCATTGATTGCACCGGTAGCATGGGTGACCTCTTGGACACCGTAAAAAACAACGCTCTCAAATTCTATCCAGATTTGCGCAACAGATGCGACGAGAAGGGAAAGGAAATATCAGAGCTTCGCATTCGTGTTATTGCTTTCCGCGATTTCGGTTGCGATGGTAATGCAGCTGTAGAAGACACAGGGTTCTTATCAATTCCCGATGAGGAGACTGAGTTCAAGAATTTTGTTGGCAAACTTCGTCCCGCTGGTGGTGGCGATGAACCAGAGAATGGCCTCGAAGCCTTGGCTATGGCCATTGATTCTGACTGGACGGAAGGTGGCGACAAGCGACGTCATGTAGTTGTGGTTTGGTCAGACGCATCTACACATCCTCTTGGTGTTGGCAGGGAAAATCCTACATACCCACAGAATATGCCAGCCGATTTTGATGAACTTACCGATTGGTGGGAGGACGAACAATCGGGCAAAATGCGCAAATCTGCAAAAAGGCTAGTCGTTTTTGCACCGGACGCAAGTGCTTGGACAGAAATAGGTATGAACTGGAGTAACACTATCCACCACCCAGCCAAGGCTGGTGCAGGCTTGGAAGATGTTGACTACGAGACAATTCTTTCAACAATTGTAAATTCAATATAGTATGAACACCATAAACTTGAAGTTTATGATTGAGAAGAAAGATGGTCATGGGGAAGACTCCGACCCTCTCTTTCTCGTCAAGGGTGATTTTTGCGCTGTCGGAGTTTTCGATGGTATGGGAGGGTCGGGTGCAGGCAAATGTAAGTCTGATTTCGGAGATGGACATACCAAGGCTTATGTTGCCTCACGCATAATTGAGGAATCTGTTTACAATTACATGAATTATGCAAAATCGACATCTGAAATTTGTGCAGAAAGAATAAAGGATACAGCGAAATCGCGTCTAGAACAAGAGAAACATAATTTTCCTCTCAAAGTCTCTGGACTAAGAAGCAAATTGGTACGTGAATATCCCACAACTCTTGCTGTTGTTACATGTGAACAGAAAGTAAATGGAGATTTTACCATTAATAGTTATTGGGCAGGAGACTCAAGAAATTATCTGTGGAATAGCGATGGATTTTTCCAAATCTCAAAAGACGACTTGGATACTGAGCTTGACCCTATGGAGAATCTACGTAATGATGGTGTTTTGTCAAACTGTGTTTGTGCAGATAGAGAATTTGAAATAAACTCCAGGTCAATAACCGTATCTAAATCATTTATAATCCTGAGCGCAACAGACGGATGTTTTGGGTATTTTCCTACACCAATGCATTTTCATGAGGTCTTGCTTGCGGGATTAAAATCATCTAAAGATGAAACCGAATGGGAAAATTATATCAAGAAAGAAATCTGTAATGTTACTGGGGACGACATTTCACTGTCATTGTGTGCAATAGGATACAATGATTTCCATTCCCTAAAAGAATCTTTTGAACATGAGAAAATAGAGGGTTTTGACGAAATGGAGGACTTGAGAAAAGAAATAGACAACATCAAGAATTCTATAGAGCAAAAGAAAGCGGCATTAGAAGAGAAAATGCAATCTGAATGGAATAGTTATAAGGCAAACTACATGAAATACATCAATACGGCTGAGCACGAAGTTGCATCGAATGAAGAATCAACCAAAGACGTGATTGATGACTCTAAAGGTGTATCTGCTAACGATGTGTCATCAGTTGGCTTAATATCAGAAAATACAATCCAAGAGCATGAAAACTCTATTGATGATGCCACCAAAACATCTTATGCAGAAGTTGAACATAGCACACTCAAAAGTGAAGAGGAAATCCAAACTTTGATAACCAAATTTAAGGAAGAGCCTTCAGAGTCTATTGCGAAGCAACTAATGAACCATGTAGAAATGCTTTCATCAAAAATAAAAGAAATGATAGAACCATTCTTAAAGAGTTAAGTCATGCTAAAAGGAGAAAACATAAAAGGCTATAAAATCCTCGAGGACTTCAAGGTCGCTGGGGGAATGAGCAAAATTTCCTTTGCCGAAAAAGATGGCAAGACCTATTTCATTAAAGAATTTCTTGCTCCAAAATATCCCACGTCAGACAGCCCTGGAAGTGAACGTATCAAAGAGCAAAAAAGGATAGCGTGTGATGAATTTGAAAAGCATCATCGTGATCTAAATAATGCCATTGGCAAATGTTGTGCAGGAACAGGAGGTAACCTAATTTATGCCATTGACTTCTTTAGAGATGGAACATCGTATTATAAGGTTACAGAAAAAATAGACATATCCTCTTTTCCTTGTGAAAGTATTTCATGCCTCCCATTAGAGAAAATACTACTAATAGCAAAATCCGCCGTTCATAGTATCAGAATTTTGCATGGGCTTAAAATTGTTCATGGCGACTTGAAACCAGACAATTTGCCAATTAAGGAAGCAGCCCGTGGATATGTCGTAAAGCTGATAGACTTCGATGACAGCTATTTTGAAGGGAATCCACCTCCTGATAGAGAAAATCTCGTTGGCACTCCGGAGTATTATTCGCCAGAGCAAGCGGCTTATATCATGGACGAAGATGAGGAGATTGAGGGGGCAACACTGACTTGCAAGTCAGACATTTTCACATTGGGCATAATCTTTAGCGAGTATTTCTCAGGGGAAAAACCTATTTTACCTCCAGATTATAAAAACACATGGACTTGTGTAAACAATGGGGGGGCTATATCATTCAAGAAAAAGCTTCATCCACAGATTGATGGACTCATCAGAAAAATGCTCTCTTTGAATCCTAATGACCGTCCAAACATAAATGCGGTATTCAATGTGTTGAAAAATATCAAGCCTGATGAAATCACACCATCTTCGAAAAGAATGTCATCCGATGAACCTAAGAAGCCAAGTTTAAGGTTTGGTCCAGGGTTCAAGCCTCTTAGTTCTAAAGGAGTGTCTCCTGCTACAAGATCTACAACACTAACTTCAGAAGGAACAAGTAAAGAAGATACGGAATACAAACCAACACATTCAGGGCTGCGTGGATCCGGTCTAAAAATTGCCGATAAATAAAATGAGTTGGTTCTGTAATCTTTGCGAAACTGGGAACACAGATGATGTAGTAGAATGCGAAGTCTGTGGAGGTATCTCACCAATTCTATCTTATTTCACATATAAATATCAGGACAATGTTTATGCTGAATTAAAATGGGAAGCTGTAAATGCCAATGAAATAGAAGCGCTATATAATGGCCAGAGGCATAAAATAACGAAATGGAAGAAGGCTAGAATAAAATTAAATTGTCCTATGAGCATTGTTGCTATAATAGTAAAAAACAAAGTAGCAAAAAGAACGTACACATTTGGTATCAAATACAAAAAATGAGTTGGATCTGCAAACTTTGCGAAACAGTAAATACAGACGATGTCATAGAGTGCGAGGTCTGCGATGCCGTTTCCCCACACCTCAGTCGATTTGACTACGATGAGATAGTCCCTGACGTTCCTACTACCATCAGATGGCAGGCAGAGGATTGTGACTGTGTAAAATTGTCATATCGAGGTCATGTAACAGATGTCACACATCTAAATGCAGCTCGCATATTAGCTAAAAGTGATACCGTGGTAACATTTATCTTGAAAAATGAGGTTACAGAACGCGAATATACATACGATGTAAGAGAGCATAAGCCTCCTATTACAAGACTTAGATTTCTGCGAAGAGAAGATAGGGATTTCATTAGGGAACTTTGTTCCGATGATGAGTTTAGCAAATACTTCACTTTAGGAGAATATGATAATGACATTAACGCTTTCTTTGAAGCAACCCTCGATTCTTTTGCCAAAGGAATGGCATTTCCTTATGTAATAGAGACGATAGACTCTGAGCCTGTAGGCATGATCGCTTGCCAAATAGAACTGAAAGACGGAGACACCATCGGCTACATTACATATTCAGTTTTGCCAGATTACAGAAACTATGGACTTGCAAGCGAGGCATTGATGAACCTGCGAAACGAAACGAAAAATGCAGGTGTTGATATTCTCTATCTTGTTATAAGCACAACGAACAAGGCATCACGAAGAGTTGCCGAGAAATGTGGTTTCAAGTGCAAAGACCCACAACTTCAATTTGCTGATGATACGAACTCGGCAATAATGCTAATTTGGCAATATGTTTTTGCAGAACATATCAGCAAACGTGAGGTCATGGTAAAAAAAGGTATTGAAGCATTCAGAAGAGAAGAATGCGACAAGGCTACAAGACTCTTTAAAAACGCATTAAAATTCAAATGTCCCAAAAAGTGTCCGTACAACGATGGGGCAACATATAAGTATCTTGCAGAAGTTTATGCATACCAACAAATGTACGGAAAAGCATATGAATCATACCAGAAAGCGAAATCTCTTGGAGTGGAAGACTCCAAAATTGACAAAGAAATTAAATGGTTAGATTCTAAAATGTACTCATTATAAACTATATAACAAAATGGCAAAAGCAATTGGAATAGATTTAGGAACGACCAATTCAGTCGTTGCATTCAAGGATACCAGCGTCAGAACAATAACAACTGGTCCAGACAACGAGGAACTCTGCCGTTCTTGTGTCGCAAAAGACAAGAAGACTGGTGAATTTGTTGTCGGTAACTCTCCTTACAACTCTTGGAAAAAGTATGCCCCAAATATTGTTGTTTCTGTAAAGAGACTGATGGGTGCTGGCATCTCTGACGAACAAGTACAAAAAATGAAAGCCCAAAAGAGTTTGTACCCTTATGGCATAGACAAATTGGCTGGTGGTACAGACGAATCTGTAGCAGTAATTCTCAATGGAAAGCAATATACCCCTAAGCAAATAAGTGCCCAGATACTTCGTCAACTCAAGGAAGATGCTTCCGTCAAATTGGGCGAAATTACACATGCCGTCATCACTGTTCCTGCATATTTCAACGAAAAGCAAAAGACGGCAACTAGAAAGGCGGCAGAGTTGGCAGGTCTAAAAGTACAGCGTCTGCTTGCCGAACCTACGGCAGCAGCCATTTCGTATGGTGTAGACAAAATGGGAAAGGATGAAGAAAAAGTATTCCTCGTATATGATTTCGGTGGCGGAACATTCGACCTTTCAATCTTAGTTGCATCGGGTGGCAATTTCATTGAGTCTGGCACCGGCGGAGACAGATGGTTAGGCGGCGACGACATTGACAAAGCTCTCATGAACTATGTGTTTGAGCAAACGAACAAAGAACAAAATGTCGATGTACAGGCACTGATTGATGCATTAGACGACAGAAAGCGATTTGCATTCCAAGGCGAGTTGAAGAAACAAATTGAAAGTGCCAAGAAACAACTCAGCAACTCAAAGGCTGCAAGCATCGAAATCTTTGGAGAGCTTGAGACCGAAGATGGAGACATTGTTGACATCGAAGTCGGCATTACAAGGGATGAATTTGAAAATTTGATTCGCCCTCTAATTCAACGCACTATCAATCTTGTTGACGAGTTGCTGGATAAGACTGGTTATCCCATTGAGACCATTGACAACATTCTGCTTGTTGGTGGCTCTTCGTGCATTCCCCTTGTTAAGAATATGCTTGTAGCCAAATATGGCGAAGACAAGATACTTTCTTCGGAAAAGCCAATGCTTGCTATTGCCGAAGGTGCTGCCATACTTGCACATTCCTTAAGCGACGAGTTTGAATGTCCTGAATGTGGCGAGATGGTACCAAAGGAATGCACCATTTGTCCTCATTGCGGAGCGAAGCTTGATAAGATGTCAGATGATGCAGGAGCAGAAGAGCCTCCAATTATGGTTACTTATACAACAAAGCATAATTACTACATCAAATTGGAATCTGGCAACCAAAAAATTATTGATGCAAACGAGTTATTGCCTTTTGAGGTAAATAAGAAATTCAAGACATCTGTTGACAATCAGAAAATTGTCGAACTCGTCATTTTGTCTGATGCAGAGGGAGGAACATTTGAGAAAATTGCTTCTGGCTTCTTCACTATCTCGGACAATCTACCCATTGATAGCAGCCTCACATTCACATTTTCTCTTACGGAGAATGAAGAGCTGTCCGCAAAAGTAAAGATAGACAAGTCTGGCAAGACAACTAACATTGTCTTAGGTCGCGGCAACAAAGACTCCAAGTGTCTTGGCGCAATCTCTGATTCTATACAGGGAATTCTTAGCGATAGTTCCATCAGCGACAACAAGAAAGCTGAATATATGTCCAAGGTACAAGAAAGTATCGAGGAACTATCCAAAAACAACTTCAAAGAGGATGCCAATGAATGGCAAGACATTGAGAACAAAATAAACCTTGCCCAGAACAATGCCCATGCACCAGAAGAAGCCGATAATTCCGTAAGTCTTGTTATAGCAAAAATACTTCTCGGCACATTCGACAGATTTATCGCTACCGATGATGAAAGCGAGATAAAATCTCTAATCTCCAAGGCTGAGTCTTCAAGCAACCCGATGGAGAAGGTTGTGTCATTGAAGAAACTTGAGAATCTGACAGAGAAATACAGCTTGTTTACCACAATCTTCATGTTCAAGCTTGTGGCTATGAGCGATTCTGCCGTCCCTGCCATCGCAGCACAGGCAGACAAAGCATATAATGACATGATGAACGCATTAAATCGCCATGATGTTGATACTGTCAGAAATTTGATTTCCTACAATTCAAATGTCCTCAATAGCATGAGTGGCGGAATAGATATTAAGACAGCATTAAGAGGTTAATCATGAACGAACAAATAAAATGCCCAGTTTGTGGTAAGGCAGGTATTCCTGATTACCACAAAGAAAATGTGGTGTACTCCTGCTGTGGAACTGATCTCTCTATTTATAAGATGTTGTCAGATTCGCAAGAGCAGTCTACTCCGAACAATACGAATAGTAAAATAAGGAAAATAACTGTGGCGGCTTTAGCTGCCATAGCTATTATTGTCATCGTTGTTTTATGTATCCTAAGACAAATAGATATCAGCAACGCACGATCCGAATTAAAAAAAGAAAACACATTTCTAAGAGACTCTGTTGCTACGCTTGCCTCTAAGTTAGAAGAAGCCAACAAAGGAATAGAAAGTCTTGAAAAACAAATAGAGAAAGCCCCATCTTCCGAAAATATTTACATCGTAAAGAAAAATGATTCTCCTTGTAAGATTAGCTGGAAACTTTATGGTACAGAAAGCAGATATAAGGAGATTGAGGCTGTCATCACAAAACCGCTCCAACCTGGCGACACATTAAAACTTAAATAGCATAATATGGGACTCATATCTTGGATTAAGAGCATATACTACAACAACAAGCTTGACAATGCGGATCGTAATTATCTTGCTGGAGACATTTATGAGGCAGAAAGTCTTTACTTGGATATTCTATACACCCAGCCTGATGCCGCAGAACATTTGGCAAAAATGTATTTTGAGGTCGGCAAGTCAAGCAAGGACGAACTTACTTACTTAGACAAGTTGAGGTCGCTACTTTCTGATACTTCATTTGGCAAGGAAAACGTGTCTTCTTACTTGGTTAGGCTCGTCTTGCATATTGAGAGAACTGCGGATGCCTTATTCAACAACCACGATTATACCAAAGCATCTAAATATTTGAAGGCAATAGAATGTGACAACAGAGGCAACACTTATTTTGCCAAGAAATATAGTTTGTATACTTTTTATGCCAACCTTTATGCCATTGAGTATGAGTACTCTTACGAAACATCATTGGACTCGGTCTATGATTATTGTAAATCTGGCGTAAATAAAGACATTGAAGAAGCCATTGTTACAACTGTCCAAAGATTACATACGACCAAAAAACTTAGCCGTGCTTTCAGATTGGCTAATTGCTTGGCTAAAAAAGACAATAAAGACGCAATAAAAGAATGTGTGTCTATTGCATACGACATATACAAATCAGGAAAAGATACCGACAAGAACATAATTAACGAGGATGTTTTGCTGGATTATATTTCCAAGAACAGCTCAGACAATCTTCTCATTGGATTGAAATTATTTGCGCCTTTCACAGACAGATATAAAAAACGATACGTTGAGGTAAGCTTAGCGTCCATTGCTTCAGAAACCGACTCGTTGAAAGCATTTGCTTTGTTCAAAAATGCCTGGCAAGTTACTCCTGATGTATCTCTTATCCAAACGTTCGCAAAACCATCCTCAAAAATATCTTCTAATATATTTGAATACTTTGTACAAAATACAGGTGAATTGGATTCTAAAGAGGACTGCATAAATGCACTTCTCAAAGAATTATCCAATTATGAGAATCAAAATTATGCATTAGATCTGTTCGAGAAGTTCCATAAACATGGCATTGATGTCGAAAAATATTACAAGGATGTTGTAAACAAGATATATGCAAATGAAGATTGTGATAATAGGTATAAATTAAAGGTTCTATATGAGGCTCACATTCTCTTTGATGACGCAGAGCTATATGTAAAGTTCGTATCAAAAGGCATCGAGACTATAATGGCGGAAAATGAAGAGACACAGGCTGTCTCATGTTTTTCTGAAGTATGGTCTATAAACCCGGATTTAGCTTTTTTGGACACATTTGTGGCCGAAGAATACAAGTACTACAAAGCAATCATTGAATTTCTTATAGAAAAAACATAATCATAGTAAAAAAATTATACTATAATACAGTTTACGAGCCCTACCTCTCCTATTTTCCTATAAAAGTTAAAAAAGCATTGAAACACAGAGGCTTTCTTACACATTACACACTTTTCCGACCGAACTTCTGTACCAAAACAACACTTTTTCGACCGAACTTTTGGGTTTAGACAACACTTTTCCGACCGAACTTTTGTACCAAAACAACATTTTTCCGACCGAACTTTCGTACCAAAACAACACTTTTCCGACCGAACTTGCTGTTTATAGTCCAAATAAATGCTCACACAAAACCCTTATACCTATTATTATAAGGACTATACCACCGAGCAGTTCTGGTTTCAATCTCTTTTCTACTCCCTTACCAAAACGGATGCCAAGAAGGCTACCAACGATGCTGAATGCAAGAGAAACGAAACCTATGATGAGCAAAGGTAGGGATAATGAAGAAATAGTGTTGAAACCAAGACAAGTGAAGGAGATGCCTACTGTCAAAGCGTCGATGCTGGTGGCAACGGCAAACACAAGCTGCGTCTTTAGCTTTCGAGGATTTATATGCTTGGCTTCAGCTTCTGCCTCTCCCTCTTCTTCATCATCAGAAAACGACTCCTTAATCATTCTTCCACCAAGGAATGCCAACAAGCCGAAGGCTATCCAATGGTCATAGTCTTCGATAAGCGAGCTAAAGGAGTTTGTGGCAAGCCATCCTGCAAGCGGCATCATAGTCTGAAACAATCCGAAAAGGAATGCCACGGCAAGTATCGTGCGCCATTCTATCTTGCGTAGCAACACACCAAATACTATCGACACCGTGAAGCAGTCCATGGCAAGAGCTACAGCAAGAAGCCAAAGTTCGGGTATAGACATATTTATAAAGTCCTATTAAAAGCTATTGCCACCTATTTAATATAATAGCACTAAGCCTGCAAAGGCTGCGAAACAAATCATCTTTATTGGATTTATCTTCATGAAGTAGGTGCCTACAAAGGTGGCTGCAAAGAGGGCGATACTAATGCAGAACTGCCATGGGCTCTCAGAGAAAGAGCCAAAGTTTTCTTTTGTGAGAAGCAACAAGGTGGCAGCAGCAAGCAAACCTACAACTGTTGGGCGCAAGCCTATGAAGATGCTCTGCACCATAGGGGTGTTCATATACTTCATAAACATCTTGCTGATGAGCACCATCAATACGAATGATGGCAACACAAGAGCAAAGGTAGCAGTAAACGAACCCAGCACAGCCAACGCCTCGCTCATGCCGGCATTATGTACAGCGGTATATCCACAATAGGTGGCAGAGTTGATGCCTATAGGACCAGGGGTCATCTGCGAAATAGCTACGATATTGGTAAACTCGGCAGTAGAAAGCCAATGATGGTGGTTTACGGTCTGTGTCTGAATAAGCGACAGCATGCCATATCCTCCACCGAAGCCGAAGACACCAATTATAAAAAATGTATAGAAAAGCTCTAAGAAAAGCATAATTTAAGTGAAGAGTGAAGAATGAAGAGTGAAGAATGAAGAGTGAAGAATTTATTTCTTCAAAATTCGATTATTCTGTTGGTTTAATGTATTGTCCATAGATATATCCACCCACAGCAGCAGCTATGATGATATAAATAGGGTTTACGCCCATAGCCCAAATGAGTAAAGCTGTAGCGATAGGAATCCAGCAGTTGTAGAGTCCAATGTTAGCACGCTTTGCCAAATTAAATGTAGGAGCCGCGATAAGAGCTACTACAGCAGGGCGTATGCCACGAAACATTGCTGCTATCCATGGCACATCCATAAATCTATGGAAAAACAGGGCTATAAACAATATGATGAGAAATGATGGCAATGCTGTGCCGAGTGAGGTACAGAGAGCGCCACGCTTCTTTCTCAACTTATATCCGATAAAAGTGCTTATGTTTATGGCAAACACGCCGGGACAGGTTTGTGCCACGGCTATAAGGTCGAGCATCTCCTCATGAGACACCCATTTGTTTTTGTTTACCACTTCTTCTTCAATAATCGGAATCATAGCATATCCACCGCCAAGGGTGAAAGCACCAATTTTGAAGAATGCCTTGAAAGATGTCCAGTATATGTTGTCCATAATGAAAAAATAGTCTCATCCCAAAAGGATGTATCAAAAGGCGTAAACACTTTTGATACACCCTCGTGATAAGACTTATTTCTAATTAGAAGGTTTCCCGCAAAATATTGTGTAACAACTCCCCTCCCTTTCGGGGAGGGGTTGGGGGAGAGGCTATATTACTTCTTATTCTCAATCCACTTACGTGCATTCACGAATGCTTCGATCCAAGGAGTTACCTCGTCGTTCTTGTGTGAAGCATCCTGATAGCCAAGCTGCCATGGGAAGATAGCACGCTCAAGGTGAGGCATCATAGCGAGATGACGACCATCTGCAGAGCAGATACCAGCTACGCTAAAGTCTGAACCGTTAGGGTTGCCTGGATATTCAGCATAATTGTACTTAGCAACTACATTATACTTATCCTCACCCTCTGGCAATTCGAAGCGTCCCTCTCCGTGGGCTACCCATATACCGAGCTTGCTTCCGCTCAACGAACCAAACATCACACTATTGTTTTGTGGAATGTTCAAGCCGAGATATGTGCTCTCAAACTTCTGTGAACGGTTGTGGAGGAGGTGTGAACGATTAGCGTGCTCAGGATTGATTAGGTTGAGCTCTACCATAAGCTGGCAACCGTTGCAGATACCGAGCGACAAGGTATCTTCGCGAGCATAGAACTTATCCAAAGCCTCTTTAGCCTTAGGGTTGAAGAGGAATGCACCAGCCCATCCCTTTGCAGAACCGAGAACGTCGGAGTTAGAGAAGCCACCGCAGAATACAATCATGTTGATATCCTCGAGTGTCTCACGACCGTTGATAAGGTCGGTCATCATAACGTCCTTAACATCGAAGCCTGCAAGATACAATGAGTAAGCCATTTCGCGCTCACCATTGGTACCCTTCTCACGGATGATAGCAGCCTTCACGCCACTTGGAGTGCGACGGTCTGGGTCGGCACCATACTGAGCCAACTTACCTGTGAACGACTCTGGGTATTTCAATTCTACAGGCTGCTGCTTGTAGTTCTCGAAACGCTTCTTAGCCATGCCATTCATGCTCTGCTTGCGGTCGAGCAAGTAAGATGTCTTATACCACTTCTCGCGCAAAGCGTCGATATCGAAGTCGTGGCTCCAGTCGCCCTTAACAACTGTAAGAGTGCGTGAACCAGGAACAGGATAACCAATCTTAGCGAAGCCAATGCCATTATCCTCGAGGTAGCCCATAAGCTCGTGCTTGTGCTCGTCAGAAACCTGGATAACAACACCTGGGTTCTCTGCCATAAGGTTCTTAACAACATCGTCGCCAGCAAGGTTGTGGAGATTGATGTGCAAACCACCATCGGTATTGGCAAATGTCATTTCGAGCAATGTGGTAAGCATACCACCTGCAGAGATATCGTGACCTGCCATAATCCAACCGCGGCGGATAAGTTCCTGAACAGCATTGAAGCAGTCTGCGAAATACTCAGGATTCTTAACTGTAGGAACATCGCTGCCTACCTTGCCAAGGCTCTGAGCAAAGGCAGAACCACCAAGGCGCTGCTCGTCGAAGCTGAAGTCGATATGATAGAGGCTTGAGTTCTTGTCGTTGACAATAACAGGCGAAACAACCTTGCGGATGTCTTCAACCTCGCCACCACTTGTTACGATAACGGTTCCCGGAGAGATAATCTTCTCGCCATTAGGATATTGCTGTGACAAAGACAATGAGTCCTTACCTGTAGGAACATTCACACCAATAGCGCAGCAGAAGTCGCTCAAAGCCTCAACGGCAGCATACAAGCGAGCATCCTCACCCTTCTGTGAGCGGCAAGGCCACATCCAGTTAGCCGAGAGACTGATATTCTCGATAGCTGATGGATTCTCATCGTCGGTAGCCATAGGTGCCCAAACGATGTTTGTCAACGACTCAGCAACAGAAAGTACACTTCCTGCCTCTGGGCTTGCCAATCCTGCCTGTGGTGCATGACCAAGGGCTGTAGCGATACCCTTACGTCCACGATAGTCGAGGGCTACAACACCACAGTCGCTCAATGGCAACTGCAACTGTCCCTGACATTGCTGACGTGCCACCTTACCTGTTACGGAGCGGTCTACCTTGTTGGTCAACCAGTCCTTACAAGCCACAGCCTCAAGCTGAAGCATGCGCTCGGTGTAGGCATCGATATCTGATAATGTATATGTAACGTCTTCGTACTTGCGCTCTACTGTCTCGTCTACCATCACGGTAACAGGCGAGTGACCGAACATCTGAGCAACATCGAGGTCGAAAGGCTTCTTGCCATCAGCCTGAACAAAGCTGAAGTGTGCATCGCCAGTAGTTTCACCAACTACATACATAGGAGCACGTTCACGCTCAGCAATCTTCTTGACATGCTCAAGGTGCTTCTCGTCGATGAGAAGTCCCATACGCTCCTGCGACTCGTTGGCAATAATCTCCTTAGCGCTCAAAGTCTTGTCACCAATAGGGAGCTTAGACATATCAATCTCGCCACCACACTCTTCAACAAGCTCAGAGAGACAGTTCAAGTGACCTGCTGAACCATGGTCGTGGATAGAAACAACTGGGTTGTTGTCTTCTTCTACCAATGCACGCACGAGGTTGTAAGCACGCTTCTGCATCTCTGGGTTAGCACGCTGAATAGCGTTGAGCTCGATACCGTTGCTATAGCGACCAGTATCTACCGACGATACAGAACCGCCACCGAGACCGATGCGATAGTTGTCACCACCTACGACTACAACCTTGTTGCCTGGCTGTGGCTCCTTCTTCAAGCAGTCGCGCTTGGTACCATAACCTACACCACCTGCAAGCATGATAACCTTGTCGTAAGCATACTTCTCGCCATTCTCCTGATGTTCGAATGTGAGGAGAGAACCAGTGATAAGAGGCTGACCAAACTTGTTACCGAAGTCGCTGGCACCATTAGAAGCCTTTATCAATATCTGCTCAGGACTCTGATAGAGCCACTGGCGTACTGGCAATATATCTTCCCAATCGCGCTCTGGGTCTGCATTGCCATTATCGTCCTTCAGACGTGGGTATGCTGTCATATAAACAGCTGTACCAGCAATAGGCCATGAGCCAACGCCACCACCCATACGGTCGCGGATTTCACCACCTGTACCTGTAGCTGCACCGTTGAAAGGCTCTACGGTAGTTGGGAAGTTGTGGGTTTCAGCCTTAAGAGAGATCACGCTCTCGATATCCTTCACCTTAAACCAGTCGGCTGTAGACTGATCAGCAGGAGCAAACTGCTCGATAACAGGACCCTGTGAGAAAGCCACATTATCCTTGTAAGCAGAAAGAATCTTTCCTGGGTGCTCTTTGGTGGTCTTCTTAATCATAGCGAAGAGCGAGCTTTCCTTCTCTACGCCATCAATGATAAACTTACCACCGAAAATCTTATGACGGCAATGCTCAGAGTTGATCTGTGCGAAACCGAATATCTCAGAGTCTGTCAATGGTCTGCCATTCTGCTTTTCGATATTGTGCAGATATTCCATCTCTTCTGGCGAGAGGGCGAGACCTTCTTCCTCGTTAAACTTCTCAAGGTCGTCAACGAGCTTGATAGGTTCTGGAGTGTGTTCAACTGTGAAGATGGTCTGGTCCAAACCCTTATACATACGCTGCAGCATAGGGTCGTGGTCGGCATCCTCAGAACTTACAGGGAAGTACTCCTCTATACGAGAAATGCCGTTAAGTCCCATATTCTGGGTTATCTCAACAGCATTCGTACTCCATGGTGTTATCATCTCACGGCGTGGGCCAACAAAGTATCCTCCGAGAGTCTCGGAGTCCATGAGCTGGGCATCGCCAAAGAGCCAACAAAGTTCGTTGATTTCGTCTTGACTTGGTTTGTGGTTAACCTCAGTCGCAATTACATTCTCCTTAGGAGTCTTAAAGAACAGAATCATAAAATTATGTTTTATCGATAAAAAATTGTTTGCCTTAATAGCGCCTGACAACATCAATTATATTAAGGTACAGAATACCGCATACAACGATGCAGAATGCAACATATTATAATAATGTGTCTTAGCCGTTGCAAAATTACACCAAAATTTCGATTAAGCGAAAAGAATGCCAAGGTATTTGCATAATTAGCCTAAAGAAAAATAATGTTGCTCTATAAAAAACTTGTAATCAACAAAAATCGTAAAACCACATGTCTATTCCTGTCGTTATAAAATGCGAGTAGTCTCATTGGCAATTTCGAGTAGCCTCGTTGGCATTTTCGAGTAGTCTCATAGACCATCGAGACTACTCGCATTCTTCAGGAAGCTTATTTGATTTTCGTTTTATTTCGTTTATACTCAAGCCTTGCCATAAATAGAAAAAGGTAGGCTCATATTCTGAACCTACCTCATTATTGTAATTATAAAATAATTCTATCTTAGATTACAAAGCGAACTTGTAGCCAAGAGTAATCTGGAATACACTGTTCTTAGAGTCTACATCATCCATAATCTTTGTTACACCCCAGTTGTAGCGAGCGTCAAGAACGATATTCTGATACTGATAAGAGAGACCTACAGGAATAGCAAGGTCAAAGCCCTTTATGTCGTCCAAATCAGTCTCTGCAGAAGCACCAGAAACCTCAGCCTTTGCTTTAGCTGAAAGCTTGAAACCAGGCTGGATACCCAACTTAACAGCAAGACCAGGAGCCACATAAACATTGGCAAGAATAGGAACGTTCAAATAGTCGAGCTTCATTGTACAGTCAACACCCTCTACTTTTTCCTTAGCTCCCTGCATAGAATAAATCAAACCAGCGCTCACGCCGATCATATCTGTAACACCATATTCAAATTCTGCACCTGCAGCCAAGCCAATACGAGCGTCTGCATCGTCAGCATCTGTAACGTTAGCGATGTTTAAACCAACTTTAGGCTGGATAGTAATCTGACCTACTGCGTTCTGTGCAAATGTAGCTACTGATGCCAACATCATAGCTGCAGTTAAAAACATTTTCTTCATAATTTGTGTAAGTTTAAGTTAATAAAAGAATTTTTCTTTGGATTAAAAGAGTCATTCCGTTAAAATCATCTAACATTAGGCGCAAATATAAAGCTATTATTTGATTCAACAAAGCAAAAAAGCAAAAAAGTTATAACAAATATGTAAAAAAACTATTTTTATATACGAATAAGGCTTCTTTATTACACATATTACATAATAAACGCATAAAATTTTGCCAATCAACCGAAAAGCAGTAACTTTGCACCCACGTTCTATCATTAGGTCTGCGCGCCTGATGAATGGAATTACCCTCAGAAACATAATGTTATATCATTTATAGAGTTAGTCGCGCAGGATTATCTCTGTATTATCATATTTATAAATAGTATGTCATATCTATTTTCATCAGAGTCGGTTTCAGAGGGACATCCCGACAAGGTAGCCGACCAGATTTCAGACGCCATCCTCGACCAGTTCCTTGCTTACGACGACAAGGCGCATTGTGCTGTTGAATCTTTCGTAACAACAGGACAGGTTGTTATCATGGGCGAAGTTCGCTCTGCTGAGTATATCGACCTCGCAACAATAGCACGCCGTACCATCAACAAGATTGGATACACTAAGTCGGAGTATCAGTTCGATGGCAACTCATGTGGTATTCTCACAGCCATTCATGAGCAGAGCGACGACATCAATCGTGGCGTTGAGCGCGAAGAAGACGAGAACCAGGGTGCTGGCGACCAGGGTATGATGTTTGGTTACGCTTGTAACGAAACTGAGAACTACATGCCTGTAAGCCTCGACCTTGCACAGCTCATCATGAAGACTCTTGCCGACATCCGCAAGGAGGGCAAGGAGATGACTTATCTTCGTCCAGACTCTAAGAGCCAGGTTACTATAGAATATAGCGACAATGGTGTACCTCAGCGTATCGACACTATCGTAGTAAGCACCCAGCACGACGATTTCGTAAAGGATGCTAACGGCAACGATGACGACGAGGCTATGCTCGCAAAGATTCGCGAAGATGTTATCAACATTCTTATACCAAGAGTTAAGGCTCAGGTTGGCGACAAGGTATTGGCTTTGTTCAACGACGATATCAAATACTTCGTTAACCCTACAGGCAAGTTCGTAATCGGTGGTCCTCACGGAGATACTGGCTTGACAGGTAGAAAGATTATCGTAGACACCTATGGTGGCAAGGGTGCTCACGGTGGTGGCGCTTTCTCAGGTAAAGACTCAAGCAAGGTAGACCGCTCTGCTGCTTATGCCGCACGCTATATTGCTAAGAACATGGTAGCAGCAGGTGTTGCTGACGAGATGTTGGTACAGGTTGCTTATGCCATCGGTGTAGCAAAGCCTGTAAGCATATATGTAGACACCTATGGCAAATCGCATGTCAACATGACTGATGGCGAGATCGCAGCTAAGATTGCTCAGATGTTCGACCTTCGTCCAAAGGCTATCGAGCGCAAGCTTAAGCTTCGCCAGCCTATGTATCTCGAAACCGCTGCTTACGGCCACATGGGTCGCAAGAACGAGGTTGTGAAGAAGACCTTCACCAGCCGCTACCATGAAGAGAAGACCATCGAGGTAGAACTCTTCACATGGGAGAAGCTCGACAGAGTAGACGATATAAAGAAGGAATTTGGCCTATAATAAGCCCCAATATTAGCTTTATATTAGCATAGTATTAGCTTTATATTAGCCCCCAATTCCTCGTTGGATGTCGTTTTTACGACATCCCCATCCTTATTAAAAGCAAATATCACACAGGTAGCTAATGTTTATACAAAACACAGATACCATACAGACCCAGGGAACGGCGATTGCTGAAGAGGCTGTCGCCGTTCACCATTCAGGACAGCTTACTCCAGCCCAAGTGCTCAGTTGGTTGCCCAAGTCGGCTACGCCTGCTCAGCAGGACTCGGCTATTAGGGCTCACATCAAGATAAAGCCCATCACCTACAGCTCACGCCCCGACACCCTTGGCACCCCATATACCAAGCCCGACCTCAGAACTTTCAACCTCAACGAACCTCAATGGCATAGCAAATCGTTGGTACAGAAGGATTCTATCTATAAGCCAGAGGTGGTGGCGTGGCGACAAGGAGTAGGCGGCGACCCTATCCCCTACACTCTTGCTGGCGACAATGTTGTCACATCTGTATTGTTGGGATGCTTCATCATAGCCATGGTGTCTATATCTCAATCCCGCCAGTTCATATTCCGTCAGGCAAAGAACTTCTTCTATGCACCACGGGCAAAGACTACCGAGATTACAGAAACATCCAACGAGCTTCACTTTCAGCTATTCCTGCTTCTGCAAACTTGCATACTATTCTCGCTGACATTCTTCTATGCCGTTAGAGGATATGCTTCGCAGACCTTCATCATCGACCAATACCTTGTTATGGGATGCCTAACAGGAATCTTTGCAAGCTATTTTCTTGCCAAGAGTGTGATGTATTGGATAGCAGGATGGTTATTTTTTCACAAGAAGAATACTTTACAATGGCTTAAGTCTTTTGTATTCCTTTCATCTATAGAAGGAGTACTTCTATACCCACTTGTTTTACTCATGGCATACTTCAATATGGAAGCTAAAAATGCCGTGATTTACATGGCAATAGTAGTAATATTGACCAAATTGTTGGGATTTTACAAGACGTATATCATCTTTTTTAGATTTAAAGGTACATTTTTGCAAAATATTTTGTACTTTTGTACCCTTGAAATTGTGCCTGCTGTTTCATTATGGGGAATCCTCATAGCAGTGTGCAACTATTTGAAAGTTAATTTTTAGGACATTAATACGAAATGATTAAGAAGATTCTGGTATCTCAACCCAAACCTGCAAGTGACAAGTCTCCATATTACGAAATAGCAAACGAATATGGCGTAGAATTGGTGTTCCGCCCATTCTTCAAGGTTGAAGGTATCTCTGCCAAGGAGTTCCGTCAGCAGAAGGTGAGCATATTGAGTCATACGGCTGTAGTGTTCACTTCAAGACATGCCATAGACAACTATTTCAACATAGCCAAGGAAATGCGTCTCACCATTCCTGAGGATATGAAGTACTTCTGTGTCACAGAAACCATTTCGCTATATATCCAAAAATACGTTCAGTATCGTAAGCGCAAGATATTCTTCGGCTCTACTGGCAAGATTGATGATCTCGTGCCTGTAATGCAGAAGCATAAGGCTGAAAAATATCTCGTACCACTGAGCGATGTCCACAACGACCACGTGAAGGAATTGCTCGATGCAAAGAACCTCAACCATACTGAATGTGTGATGTTCCGCACCGTTAGCAACGACCTCACAGAGCAAGAGGTTAAGGATTTCGACTACGACATGTTGTTGTTCTTCAGTCCTACAGGCGTAAAAGCCCTCACCAAGAACATTCCTGACTTCAAGCAAGGCGACATTCGCATCGGAGCTTTCGGTCCTGCTACAGCAAAGACTGTTGCAGACGAAGGTCTGCGTCTCGATATCGAAGCACCAACATCTGCTTACCCATCAATGACAAGCGCATTGAATGCCTACCTCGCCAACATCAGAGACGAGGAGTAGGCTCATACACATATTATATATATAGATGACAGAAAGGAGCATTAACAACCTATATACCCTAAGGAAGTCGGAACGCACTTGCAGCAAGATAGCTATCGACAATCTGTTCAAGGGCGGACATAGCCGCTCATTGTCAGCATTTCCTATAAGGGTGGTATACCTCGTATCTGACACCCCACAGCAGGAGCAGTGCCAGATTATGGTGAGTGTGCCTAAGAAATGCTTCAAGAGAGCGGTTAAGCGCAATAGGGTGAAAAGGCAGATAAGAGAAGCCTACAGACTCAACAAAGCCATCGTGACAGAACAGATGAAGAAGCACGAAAGCAAATACTTGACAATGGCTTTCATCTGGCTCGACGCTGAATTGCACGATACCGACGAGATAAAGTCGAAGATGATAAACCTATTAGGCAGAATAAGCGAGCGACTATGAAAACTTTCATCCATTGGTGCTCACGCATAGTGGTTTTTATACTGCTATTGCCAATAAGGTTTTATCAAACTTGCATCTCTCCTCTCACCCCACCCTCGTGCCGATTTCAGCCCACATGTTCGGAGTATGCACGCCAAGCTATCATAAAGCACGGACCCATCAAAGGTCTTTGGCTTGCCATACGTCGACTGCTGAGATGCCACCCTTGGGGAGGCAGCGGCTACGACCCTGTACCATAAACGCCCCATATGTTTTTACATTAACCCTTTGAAATAACATAAAACCATAATAAAGTGAAGAATTTCGTAGAAGAACTAAAATGGCGTGGTATGTTGGCACAGATGATGCCAGGTACCGAAGAATTCTTGCAAAAGAATATGGTGTCAGCATATCTCGGTACTGACCCTACCGCCGACTCATTGCATATTGGTCACCTCTGTGGCATCATGATGCTTCGCCACTTGCAGCGCTGTGGCCACAAGCCTTATCTTCTCGTTGGTGGTGCTACCGGTATGATTGGCGACCCTTCAGGCAAGAGCCAGGAGCGCAATCTGCTTGATGCAGACACTCTCTATCACAACCAGGAAGCTATCAAAAAGCAGGTTTCCAAGTTCCTCGACTTCGATGGCACAGAACCTAACAAGGCTGAGATGGTGAACAACTATGATTGGATGAAGGACTTCACATTCCTCGACTTTGCACGTGAGGTTGGTAAGCACATCACCGTAAACTACATGATGGCTAAAGACTCTGTGCAGAAGCGATTGAACGGTGAGGCTCGCGATGGTTTGTCATTCACAGAATTTACATATCAGCTCCTTCAGGGCTACGACTTCTTATATCAGTATCAGAAATATGGCGTACGCCTACAGCTTGGTGGCAACGACCAGTGGGGCAACATGACTACAGGTACAGAGCTTATTCACCGCACATTGGGCAACGATGTTGAGGTATTCTGCCTCACCTGTCCTTTGATTACCAAGGCTGACGGTAAGAAGTTTGGCAAGACCGAGAGCGGAAACATCTGGCTCGATCGCAACCGCACAACTCCTTATGCTTTCTATCAGTTCTGGCTTAACGTTAGCGACGACGATGCTGAAAAGTATATCAAGATATTCACCGACCTCGACAAAGAGACTATCGATGCTCTCATAGAAGAGCACAAACAGGATCCTGGTCGCCGTGTGCTCCAGAAGCGTCTTGCTGAAGAGGTTACCACTATGGTACACTCTGCAGAAGACTTGCAGACAGCACAGGAGGCTTCTAACATTCTCTTCGGTAAGGCTACTAAGGAGAATCTCCAGAAGCTCGACGAGGCTACATTCCTCGATGTCTTCAATGGTGTGCCTCACTACACAGTAGGTCGCGACGTTATTGGTCAGCCAGCTATCGACGTATTCAACCAGGAAGGCATGGACATCTTCCCAAGCAAGAGCGAAATGCGTAAGCTCGTTAAGGGTGGTGGCGTGAGCCTCAACAAGGAGAAGTTGGCTGCTTTCGATAAGGTTGTTACCGAAGATGACCTCATCGACGGAAAGTATCTTCTCGTACAGAAGGGTAAGAAGAATTACTTCCTTATCACTGTAAAGTAATATATTTCGAATAGTTATTTAGGGTCCTTACTAAAGGCTTAACATAAAGAAATATTGTCGAAAATTTGGTAGTAGACAAAAAAAGCACTACCTTTGCAAACGGAAATTGGACCATGGTGTAATGGTAACACTACAGGTTTTGGTTCTGTCATTATGGGTTCGAATCCCGTTGGTCCAACTTCATAAGCTTAGGTTAAGCTATAGCAAAAGGGTGAAATCAATAATGATTTCACCCTTTTGTTGTTTATTATCCCTCCTTGTCTTTCAACATTTCTTGCTAAAGATAGAGAAAATTATCAATAAAAGCGCTATCTTTGCAAAGTAAAACCTATATATGTACAACTAATTAACATTATCAACATTCTAAACTCGCAAACAACTACAAGATGAAAACCATTTTATTACTCGCGTCGCTGGCATTCTCTACCAGCTTGATGGCACAAACAGACGTTACTGCAGAGTATGTAAAGAATGCTTCCTTCGAACTTGATGATCTCAAAACGATGGAAGCCGTGAACAACTCTGCTGACGGACTGCGTGGATACAAAACCACAGCTCCTTCAGAATGGACGGTGACAGGAACAGGAGTGACATCGCTCTTGGTTACAACCGATTGTTTTACCGACAACAACTTTGGTAAAGTTACTACCATCAGCGATGGTACCCAGGCATACTATCTACGCCAGGGATGGTCGGCTGGCACCACCACTCTCAACCAGTCAATAGCATCATTGCCTAAGGGAAAGTACAAACTTCAGGCTGATGTTCGCTCGGCTTACGCCAACTCTGCCACATCATCGTTCCGCCTCATAGCAAATGATGACAACGCTACAACATCTTTCGCCCAAGGCTCAGCAAGCTATTTCACAACTGCTAAGTGGCAGACCTATGAACTCAACTTCGAGCAGGAAGTAGATGGCTTGGCAGAAATTGGTATTGGCATAGACTGGCAATCTGGTGGTAGCTGCATCATGATTGATAATGTACGCCTCACTCGCCTTGCCGACGACTATGTAGAACCAGGCGACCCGACAGAAGATCAAGTGAAGAGCGTAACTGAAGGCATCATAAATGGCGACTTCATTGACGAAGCTACTATGCAGGGCGACTTGCTACAGATGCTTGCCAACTTCGCAACCTACTTGAAGAACGACTTCCAAACTGCTCAGACTCCTAACAGCAAGGGTGAACCATGCGGATGTTTCAAGAGCAATTCTACTATGAAGAATAATGAGGACGGCGTGCGCTCTAATGCTGACCTCTCTATGATATGTGCATTCCTTGCCAAATATGGCAAAGATAAGGTTACATTGCCAGCCAACGTCTCTTGGGACGACATTGAGCAGATGGCAATGAAATCGCTCGTTTTTGCTTACTCCACTCATAAAGCCAACAAACTGAAGGTTTGTGCCGACAACAACTACTGGGGCTCTACATCTGCTTCAGACCATGTTTGGGAAAGTTCGCTTTGGGCTATGTCGGTAGCCTATTCTGCATTCTTCCAATGGGATAAACTCTCTGACAACCAAAAGGGATATATCAAAGCATTACTCAAGGCAGAATGCAACTACGAGCTAAACCGCTCTATTCCTACAGGCTATGCTGGCGACACCAAGGCTGAAGAGAATGGATGGGAGGCTGACGTGCTTGCAGCAACTCTCGGCTTGTTCCCTAACGACGAGTTGGCACCAAAGTGGTTTGCTCGTCTACGCGAGTTTGCTATCAACAGCTATTCTCACAAGGATGATGCTAACAACAATACCGTCATTGACCCAGAATACGACAATACTACTGTTGCCAACCTTTACAAAGGTCAGAATCTCTACGACGACTACACCCTGCAAAACCATAACTATTTCCACACCTCTTATCAGAATGTGGTAATCCAGGAACTTGGCGAAGCAGCTCTTGCCTTGAAGCTCTTCCAGACATCGCTCTACGGTGAAGAGAAATGGAAGACCAACGCTTTGATGCACAACAACGACAAGGTGCAGAAGGAAGTGCTCAACTGGCTTGCTCTCGCTGATGGTGAACTTGCTATGCCTAACGGCAACGACTGGAGCCTGTTCCTCTACGACCAGATAACATCTTATACCACCAACGCCTGCTTCCTCAGAGATGCCGATGCATTGATGCTCGAAAATCTTGCTTACAAGATGATAAAGGCTCGCCAAACCACCACCTCTGATGGTTCATGGCTCCTTCGTTCTGATATCGGTGCACGCCGTATGGGTGTAGAGGCTCATCGCGTTATGATGACTTACCTCATGCACTCTGTTGCCTCTACTGCCAACCTCCAGGCTTCTGACTTCGAAACCTTCCGTCAGCAGTATTCTGCAGCTAAGCATATCAAGTCGCAAAATATCGTCAGAGCATACACCAAAGATCGCTTCACAACCTTCTCTTGGGCACCTGGCATATCAAGCTATACTGGCTATATCGCCGCCAACTCTGTAGATAAAAACAAGATTATCGTGCCTTATAAGCAGAACAACACGGGCAACTTCCTCGGCTTCTATACCGTCAACGGCAAGAAGACCAACGCTACTCCTGTTGTTAATGGTATATACCAGTTTGATGGCGACGCATGGGTGATGAATGGTGAACTCAACACCAACGAGTCTACTCTCAACAACCGCTTTGCAATATATTCTACTCCAGGCAACGCTGTTATCTATCTCGACTATGTTTCAGCTCTTGCCGATGGTACCATCACTAAGGAGCAAGGTGGACTCACCGCCATCTCGGTAGACGAGCTTACCAAGACTCACCGCACACTATACTACGACGACACTCACAAGCAGAGCGATGGTTCGCAGTTCATGACCTTCACTTCACCTTGGGTCAACGTAGACAACGCTCTCGGTATCATCTCGCATAGCAACAAGCTCATGGGCTTTGGCGATCGTGGCAACAACAACTCTATAATGACTGCCAAGCTCTACCCTTCTTACTCCACTAAGAGTCGCCAGTTCCATAATGGCGAAAAGGTAGATAGCCGCAACGTGGTATACTACAGCAATATTGATGCAACAGAGACCAAGCAGATGAGCGACGAGTTTATCTCTCTCACCGACAAGTTGCCAGAGGGATGGAATGGAGCCTTGGCTGCCGACCCAGATGGCACACGCTATCTATTGCTCTCTAACTTCATGAGCGACAAGAAGGCTGAATTTGAAATGCCTGTCACTCCTCTCGGCATTCCTGTTGTCAGCCAACCTTCTTTCATGGGCAAGCTCTCTGTAGCCATCGAGCAAAACAATAGTGCTGTTAGTGCTACTCGCATCTTTGTCGACGACTCTTCGCTATCCACAGTTCTTGACAAAGACGACAACAACTCAGCATATATCCAGAATATGGCTGACTGCGTATGCGATTACAACGTTCGTGCCATCACCGACAATGGTATCGTAGAAAAGACCATAAAAATATCTAATTGTGCTAAAGTAACTATCTCTGGAGGCGACCTTCTCGTGGAAGGTGCTACGTTTCCCACATCCGAAACAGAAGATTTCACGAAAGGATATAAGGACATTACAGAAAACTGTGTGCAGAACGGAAACTTCGAAGAAGACGAAACCTATGGTACTGTAAGCACCAATATCACATCTAATGGTGCTACATACGCTAAATGCTACTCCAACAAAGTGGCTCCTATCAGCAGCAAATGGCAAAACCTCTTGCCTGTTGCAGGCTGGACTCCTAACAGCACCCTCAGCGTTGGTAGCAACTTCTGCCGTATGTACTCTATGCCTTACAGCAACACCATGTTCTGTGTTAGTCCAAGCAACGTAGGCAACTATGCAGCAAAGACAGGCCGTAGCGTTAGCGACGAAACTGCTGGCGACCGCACCCTCACCGTCCTCAACTCATGGGATAAGGGCAACAACGCCATCACTCAAAAGGTTTCTCTCCCTGCAGGCTTTTATCGTGTGCTCCTTGATATGAAGTACGATTGCGCCAACCAAACCAACAACGATGGCAAGAAGGTTACAACAGCCAGCAACACCAATACCTCGCTCACAGGCGTCTCATACAATGGCACCACAGACTATCGCTATCCAGATGCTCCAAACACATGGCAGTTGATGGCCTACGACTTCGACCTCGATACAGATACCGACGTAACTCTCTCGCTCGGATATTCTTCATCTGCAAGCACAGGCGCTGCCAACAACACCTTATTATATATAGACAACATCCGCCTGCTACAGAAGCTCACCAACGGCATTAGCGAAATCAACACTCCATCAGCTTCTGCCAACAATGCAATCTTCAATATCGCAGGTCAGCGAATGACTGCGCCACACAAGGGATTGTATATTCAAAACGGAAGAATAAAGAGTAAAAGATAATGGTTTATCAAAAGTCAAAACAGCACACCCCGAATAGGGCGTGCTGTTTTTATTTTTGACACATCATCATAGAATATCAAAGTGCCTGTTCACAAAAGCTTATTTCTTAACTGCACCAAATTTTTTGATTGCCTTTTCTATTAGGTCGTGGGTGCCTGAACCATCGTTGACATACTGCACCACCATGTCGGCATAGTCAATAACCTCGCGTAGCTCAATAGTCTTGTTCTGGATATTCTTTGCGCTGGTCAACAATGATAACAATTTGTTAAGATCCTCTGGTTCTGCCAAGTTGCCTGGTCGCATGGTGTTGATAGCCACATTAAGGGCAGACACAGCCTCATCGACCTTTGCTTGGGTCAGATTCTTCTTATCCAAAGCGTTTATAGCCTCAGCAGCTTTCACTTGCTGGCATAATCTTGCATAACCATTAGGAGCCCAAGGAGCGAATGCTGGCACCTTTACGCTCATCGCTTCCCATGCCTTCTGATTATCCATACGCTCTTTAGCTATGGCGAGAGCCTGCTCGAGCGAAGTCTTATCAACACCTTTAGCAACCAGCTTCTTTGCCCCTGTCTGCATGTCAATGCGCAGATAGTGGGTAGAGTGGTCAGTCTGGTAATAGTCGGGAGTGAATGTTATAGTTCTGTTATCAGGAGTCTGCATCTGCAGAGTATATAGCTTATCGTTGGTTCCGTCGGTAGCACCATCATCTTTTAGCGTAAGCTCGTTGAGCGTTGACGACAGTGTGATATCAGCATTCTTCCACTCTTTAATATCCTTTGTTGCCATTACCATCGGACCATACATAATAGTTCCCACCCATTGAGGAGAGAAAGGAGTGCGAACCTCATTCTTGCCAGTAGCAGCAAGATCCATCTTGTCGGGTCCCCAGTTCACATGCTTAGTGAAAGGCATACATACCTCTACTCTATCCCCGTCTTTCCATATATGGTTGCTTATAGCAGCATACGAGCATGGCTGATAGCTCTTGGCAATAGACTTACCATTGAGCTTTATGTCGAAGCCCTTTGTAGCCCAATAAGGCACACGAAGCTTGAGAGTAAAGTCGGCAGTAGCCTTACCGTTGGTTCTTATTGTGAGCATGCTATGTTGTGCAGGCCACTCACACTCTTGCTCTATAGTCACTCCCTTAGCCTCCCATCGAGCAGTTGTAGGCATATAGAGTCCAACCCACATAGTGTTGTCGTTAACGAAATAAGCAGCCTCTTGGTATTTCACATGGTTCTCAGCGCCTGTACCTCCGCAGCATGTGCTTTGTGGAGTATTGTTGCCATAAGGTTTTATGGCATTCATACCAACAGCATACTGATATGTAACAGCCCAATGTTCGGGATGCAACGAGCCTATTATCTGATTATAGAGCACACGCTCATAGTAATCCATATACTCTGCATTATCAGGATTGAAGCAGTTGAGGTCTTTAGTGAGCTTGGCAAGATTATATGCACAGCATGTCTCGTTGATATCAGGATTAGGATACATATCGCGTTTGCTGTCGCTCATCACGTTGGTATTCATCGACAATATCTGCGAATAAGGCTGACGAAACATCTCGCCATTGCCTACGCTTCCCATAGCATACACATATTTGCCTTGCATCATATTCCAGAAGTTGTAGGCTATATTGTAGTAATAAGGATTGCAGTTGCCGATAAACGATCTCAGCGCACCAGTAATCATTGGGATATGCTGGTTGGCATGTCTGGTTCTTATATCATCGATGTTTGCCGCCAGAGGATTGAACAAAGCAGGAGTATCGAAGCAGTTGGCAGCCTCTAAGAGTTTTTTCTTCTCGTCCTTACTATCCACCATTTCGCTTAGTCGAGCAAGCGACTCAGCCATTCCTCCCACTTCGCCAGCAATATACATATTCCACATTTCATAGCGGTTGCCAGGTTTAGCCTGTCGCTGAGCCTTGTCGCCATCCGCTTTCACGTATGTGCGATAGTGCATTCGGTTCCACACCCATAGTCCCATATCTTTGGCTATGAGGAGCGCCTTGGCAGCAATCTCTTTGTCGTCGATATTATTGGCAATATCTATGAGTCCAGCCAACTGTTTGTGTATAGTATAATAAGGTGCCCATACACCCTCCTCATTATTATAAGGAGCATATTTCTCTATGAGTGCAGGATGAGCAGCAGGAATGGCATTAAGGTATCCATATCCATAGTTGCGATAATCCTTCTTATACCTATCAAAGTCAGCCCAGCTTCCTCCCATCTTCATTAGCACTTCTTCTGGAGCATAGTCGCGAGCCTCTCTATATCGGTTTAGCGTGCTATCCCAAACGAAAGTACGCTCTTGGCAAGCACGCAGTTCGTCAACCATTCTCTTTATTCTCTTGCGCAGTTCTGTCTTCTCGGCAGTTTCTTCATTAGGATTGCATGAAGCAAAGGCGAAAGCCAATGAACTCATATAGTGACCTGAGCCATGACCTTTAAGCTTTGTTGTTGGCGAATCCCAGCCATCAGCCACGGTATAGCCATCGATAGGCAATCCGTATGTATCGCGATAATTATAAAGTTGCTGAGTGATATCCCACGACAACAGAGTCTTGATATTAAGGTTCCTATTGTTAGTCAAGCGGTTTTTGCCATTAATGCTCACCTCCGTTAGCTTTAGAGGATTTGCCACAGGATGGCAGTTTGGAGTATCCCATTTATTGTTAGTAACAACCACGGTTGCAACAAGTGGGTAACCTTTGTTTGTAGTGTTGTCGCCAATGATATAACCCTCAATTGTATATTCGCTACCTACTGGATTGCGTTGTGGGTCAGCCTCTGCTTGCTCAGTAGCACGCATATAGTTCTCCCACTTAGCTTGTCGCCATTCGTGCGAACCATCACTATAAGTCACCCACACTTGCCAAGGCAAACGTGGTACTGTGCCTACAGGACTCTCCACCCTTATTGGCGAAACCTTTTTTATAGAACGTTGCTTTTGCTTCTTGATCTTTGCAGGTTTCCCAAGGTTCTCTACCTTTGCTGGTTTCTTCTGCAACTCTGAAGCATTAATAGAAATAGGTGCGCTAATGCCTAAACACATAGCGCCAGTAATGATAAAGTTGATAGTCTTTTTCATATATGTTAGTCTGAAACATTTTTCCGGTGCGAATTTATGAAAAATAAATGATGCAGCAAAAGAATGTATAACAAAAAAATGCCCTATAGTAATATATACAGCCAACTGAGGAAACGAAATACAGCCAACTGGGGGAAATAAAACACAGCCAACTGAGGAAACGAAATATAGCCAACTGAGGAAGCAAAATTCAGCCAACTGAGGAAATAAAACACAGCCAACTGAGGAAATATAAAAAAAAGTTGTATCTTTGCATACGTATAATCAATATTCGAAAATATGGAATACAAACATAGAATTGCAGACCAAATGTTGGCAAAGAAACTGGCAAGTAAGGGGGCTATCTTGATAGAAGGGCCAAAATGGTGTGGAAAAACTACCACTGCCGAGCAACAGGCTAAAAGTATTCTGTATATGGATAATCCTGCATCATTGGAAACCAATCTACAGATGGCAGAGATAGATGCTTCTGTCTTGCTTGAGGGCGAAACACCAAGGCTTATTGATGAATGGCAACTTGCACCAAAACTTTGGGATGCCATCAGATTTGAGGTTGACCATCGGCACAGCGTTGGGCAGTTTGTATTGACAGGCTCTGCTGTTCCTGCAGATGAAAAAGATATGCACCATTCTGGAACAGGACGGTTCAGTTGGCTAACTATGCGACCAATGAGTCTATATGAGTCTGGAGAATCAAATGGCAAGGTTAGTTTGGCACATTTATTTGAAACTCCTGAAAAGATAGTAGCCATTAACAAACTAAAAATAGACGACCTGGCATACCTGATATGCCGTGGAGGTTGGCCTTTTGCCTGTGGTCTACAAGGCGAAGCAGCATTGGAACAAGCTTTCGATTATGTTGATGCTGTCATTAAGAAAGATGTTTCGCGAGTAGATGAAGTGAATCGCAACGCAACGACTACAAGATTGCTATTGCGCTCATATGCTCGTAACCAAGGTTCGCAAGCAACCATCGGAACGATTGTGGCTGATATGATGACAAATGACGAAAATGAAATTAGCGCAAAGACTGCAGGTAGCTATCTGGAAGCCTTGCGCAAGATTTTTGTCATAGAGGATTCCGAAGCCTGGAATCCTAACCTACGTTCCAAGACGGCTGTCCGCACAGCAAATACCCGTTATTTCATAGACCCATCTATAGGTACGGCAGTATTAGGACTGGGACCTAAAGACCTTATTAACGACCTCAATACAATGGGACTCTTTTTTGAGACTCTCTGTATTCGTGACTTGAGAGTCTTTGCTGATGCTTTAGATGGAGAGGTATACCATTATCGTGACAAAAATGGGTTGGCATGTGATGCTGTAGTACATCTGCGCAATGGCAAATATGGACTTATTGAAGTAAAGTTAGGTGGCGACAAACTCATCAACGAGGGTGCAGCAAACCTAATAACTCTTGCAGGCAAAATAAATACTGAAAAAATGAATGAACCATCCTTCATGATGGTACTCACAGGAACAGGCGATTACGCTTATCGAAGAAAAGATGGTGTATTTGTGGTTCCTATCGGATGCTTGAAAGATTAAAAAGCTGCAACAATGCGGACGCTAATTCGCAATCAAGGGTCTATACGCCACCTGTTCATCGTGGCATATAGACCCTTGTTGTTTTTTCGCTATTGAATTATTTTAGTGCGAATTATTTCTTGGATTTGAATATTTTAGCGCGAATTATTTCTTGGATTTGAATATTTTAATTATATTTGTGCCTGGTATTCAAATATTTACGATTATGACAGAATACATACAAAGAAATATAGATTCAGAACTCAGCGCATGGAAAGAAGATTCCATGCGAAAACCTCTGTTGCTTCGTGGTGCTCGTCAGGTAGGAAAATCATCAGCAGTTAAAAACTTCGGAAAGCAATTCGAGTATTTTGCCGAGGTTAACTTCGAACGCAACAAGGCAATTAAAACCTTCTTTCAGGGGGATATTGACGTACGATTAATTGCTAAAAAAATCAGTAGCTATATCAATGTCCCTATAGAAGCAGGTAAGACGCTCCTCTTCCTCGACGAAATCCAGGAATGCCCGGAAGCTATCATGGCACTACGATTTTTCAAGGAAGATTATCCGGAACTACATGTCATTGCAGCAGGATCTCTTCTGGAATTTACGCTTCAGGAACTCCCTACTTTTGGAGTAGGAAGAATTCATTCTCTCTTCATGTATCCAATGACTTTCGATGAATTCCTGCATGCTAACCACGAAGAAGGACTCATCCGTATCCGAAATGAAGCATACAGGAATCTATCTATAGAACAACCCTTCCATGACAAACTCGTGGAATACTTCCGCACCTACCTGCTTGTTGGAGGCATGCCGGAATCTGTACTTGCATGGACCAAGACGCACGATTTCAACCGATGCAGAAACATCCAGGAAGATATCATACTGACATACGAAGACGATTTCAGCAAGTATAAAAAGAGAGTCAACCCAGACTTGCTGCGCACGACGATGCGTGGCATCTGCCACCAGGCTGGAGAGAAGCTGACATACAGGCAAATATCAGCAGACTATCAGAGTTCACAAATCAGAGAAGCTCTGCGCCTACTGACACTTGCAGGAATCGTAACTCCTGTTGTAGCAACCTCGGGCAATGGCATTCCGCTGGATGCGGAAGCCGACGAGAAAAGCATGAAGGTTCTCTTCCTGGACCCAGGATTACTGTTAGCCGTGCTTCAACTGGAAGGTGACTTGTCTCAGCAACTCATAGAGCTTATTTTAGCCGGCACCCCACAGGAACTTGTCAATAAGGGCGGTCTTACAGAAATGGTTGCAGGACTCGAGATGATGCGCTACAAACCATGCATCCAACGCCAGAAGATGTTCTATTGGGAAAAGAAGGGGAAGAGCGTAGCAGAGATAGACTATCTGGAAATCCACAACATGAAGATTACCCCTATCGAAATCAAATCGGGCACGCAAGGCGGCATGAAAAGTCTTTGGTTATTCATGAGAGAGAAAAAGCTCACCGAGGCCTTCCGTTGTTCTCTTGAGGATTTTGGAACTTTCGATTACATTGACAAGCAGGACGATGATGCTGTAAGGCATGTCACAATACTGCCTCTCTACGCACTATCCCTATTGAGAAGCCATTAATAATCTGCTGAAAGCGGAAATGTAGATTACAAATATCACCTTACAATCAAGGGTCTATATGCCACATGTTCATCGTGGCATATAGACCCTTGTTGTTTCCAGTTATTATCTTCTTGTCTTGCCAAATACATCAGAATGTGTACCTGTTGTTAGCATTAAGAGAGTCAATTCATCGTCATTCTGTTCCCAAACTAACAGCCAGTCTGGTTTTATATGCGCCTCCCATTCACCTTCATGATTGCCATGAAGAATATGTGGTTTGTATTCTGAAGGCAGGCTACCATTTTCTACCAATATAGCAATTGCCTTTCTTAGTTCTTCTATCGGATAGCCACGCTTTTTACAAAGCTTTAAAGCCTTGTCAAATCTTTTGGTTGTACCAAACTTATACTTTATTCTCCTAAAACAGTGTCAAACATTTCGTCTACAGAATTCCATCGGGTAACTCTACCTTTCGCCTTGTCTTCTTCGGCAAGTTCCAGACCTGTCTTTTTAGGTTTCAAAATAGAAATAGAACTAACACCATTCAACATTTTGATGGCGTTTTTCAGCTTTGTCAACATAGTAGGGTCAGATACAGTTACCACAAGCTTCGGCTCATTTATTACTGAAGTATTCATATTTACTCCTTAGTTTAATATATACATGGGGTTTCATCAACAAAATTACGCTTTATTCTTGAAACTAACAAGCGGAAACCAATAAAACACATTTTCTTGATAATCATTAAGATGCCAATCTATCATTAACCTCTTCCACTAACGAAAGTATAATAAGGAAGTTTTGACACACCCTCGTATTGCCTTCCAGGCAAGTTCTCGCTACTACAATATTATCTAGCATTTCCAATCTTTCCCCATGAAATATCCACTGACCCAAGGCAGCTTTTAAAGAAAATGAAGAAAAGAATACCTACCCCGATATAAAACGCAAGACCCGAGATGCATCAAAGGCAATCGGGTCTCGAAACTCTTTCTAATTATAGATGAGCGATGCAAAGTTACGATGTTTTGTTTGTTTTACCAAAGAAACAAAGAAGTAATTTCAGAATTTAACTTTTCACATGACTATTGTAGTGGGTAGATGAATCATAATTTCTACGCCAGATAAGACGTGCATTTGGGTTGGTACACACCGCTTTCCCACCCCTTTTAATCTACTTCGTTAAAACACCATATTAACTGCGCCTTTCGTTCAACAGGGGCTGAACGGTCGTAGAAGATAACATACTTTGCAATTTATCTTAAGATACTTGACCGTTCAACAGCTGTTGAACGAAAGAGTAATATAGTTAGCTACCAATTAGCAACTAATATAAATCAGCATAGCAACTAATATAAATGAGCATGCTAACAGATACTAAGAATAAAACGTAAAGGATTTTCAGGAGCGAAAGCATTACCAAGTATTTCATTATGTCGCACACGGATAGCACTGACGACACAGATTTGAGCCCGCTGGGCTCTGAAGCTAAACACGAACTGCTGGAGATTATACGAACACGAACTGCTATTTTTTAGAACACGAACAATTCGAATCGCACGAATGACCCCATGGGATCTGAAGCCGAAGTTTCTTGTATGAAGGTTTAATCCACATTCGGTAGATTCGAAAGATTCGTGTTCTTTTAAAAACACGAACAGCGCGAGATTTTACGAACACGAATCTTCCAAATAACACGAATGAGCCCGATGGGCTCTGAAGCTGGAGTCTCTTGCTTGAATTTTAATATATAAGATTCGGTAGATTCGCACGATTCGTGGTCTTAAAAAAAACACGAACAGCGCGAGATTTTACGAACACGAATCTTCCGAATCGCACGAATGAGCCCGATGGGCTCTTAAGCTGGAGTCTCTTGCTTGAATTTTAATATGAAGATTCGGTAGATTCGCATGATTCGTGTTCTTTAAAAACAAATATCGTGGTCTTTAAAAACAAATATCGTGGTCTTTAAAAAATCAGTGTTCTCTGCGGTATCCGTGTGGGACAAAGCAAAAAAGATTATACTGTCTGTTTATCTCTCCATTCGGTAGGTGTGCAACCTTCTTTTTCTTTGAAAAGGCGGTAGAGATAGGTGCGGGAAGAGAAGCCACATTCGGCAGAAATGATGTCGTTGCTATAGTCAGGATATTCCGACATCATCTTCTTTGCAGCATTGAAACGAATATCGCTGAGCCAAAGTCTGAATGTAGACTTCTGGCACTGGTCGAAGAAGGCTGACAGATCATCTTTAGAGATGTCAAGCGAGCGAGAGAGGGTGAGCATATTCACAGTAGTATCCTTATATCCCAAATGCTCACACCATTCATCAAGACTTTTTTGAATCTTATTTCTGCTCTCTGCCGAGAGTTGTGGGTATAAAGATTCTGCAGCTGTTTTTGCAGGCTCGTTGTTTTCCTCTTCTTTGTCAAGGAGTTCTTCGGTAGGAATGTAATGGCTGCCGAGAGCTATAAACGTGAGATTGAAGAACAGCAAGGCTACCAACACCATCGGACCTATTATATATAATAAGGTGGTGGAGAGGATGGCAACAGGCATAATGAGAAATGAAAGACAGAGAATGAAGACGCTGGCACGCGAATATCTCACATAGGGCAACATATCTGTTGCTGCCATTGTTTCCAGCATGTTTTTGCGCCTTATCATCTCCTGAACAATCATGGATATGCAATAGGCCACACTTACGCAAAACAAAGCAAGCATAATATATAGCCCTTCTTTGATATACAGGCTATGATGGAGACTGATGCCAACACAAAAGACTATGAGGATGGCTGCCCAAATGCCACCACACACAAGATTCATCTTCCTGCTGTTGGTACGGGTGGTCTCTATGTTATAGATAGCCATAGAAATAAGCGAGAAACAAGGAGTATAGATAACGATGTTGATGACGGCACCGATATCATCGTGAGTCGCACGGAATCTGAAAGCCATCTGCATAGCATATTGTATCGCCAGTCCTACCATGGCGGCAACAATCATCCAGCGTGAATGCTCATACCGCTTGTTCTCCCATCTTACATGCAGATGAGAGACTGCCACGATGAAGGCATTGATGAGCATGAATATGAAACATGCAAACTGTAGTAGAAATAATGGGTCCATTAGCTTCTTTATTTTGCTATACCTTTTATATATAGTATAGCGAATTCGCATGCTAAGTTACAGCAAATTTTAAGAAAAATGAAGAAATTCAGTTAAAAAGTTGTTGACATCACAAAAAATATTGTTTACCAAGCCTCCGCTGTTTGCTATAAGATAAAAAAGACGAAAGCGTGAAGAGCACCCAGCTCTTCACGCTTTCGTCATATAATAAAATAGCGTACGACTATTTGCTTGTCATAATCTTCAATACCATGTCGTCGGTAGCACACATAGCCTCTTTGCCAATGCTGGTGAGGTTATGGATGCACTTATCGACATCGCTATCGATGATACCCTCTACCTCAGAAACATATTTGCCTTCCATGCTGAGGAGTGCTGAGAGAAGGGCAGTAGACACGCCAGAACAAATCTTAAGCGAGCAACTTGGTTTTGCTCCATCGCAAATCATACCTGTAAGGTTGGCAATCATATTCTTTACAGAGTGGCAGATGCGCTGATAGTCGCCTCCCATAAGGTAGGTGATGGCGCAGCTTGAACCAATGCTGGCAACAACACAACCACAGAGGGCTGAGAGTTTGCCAAGGCTCTGCTTGATATAGATAGCTGTGAGGTGGCTAAGGGTAAGAGCACGGATGAGCTCTTCTTCGGTATTCTCGTTCTCATCGGCAAAAACAGCCACAGGGTTTGTGGCACAGATGCCCTGGTTGCCCGAACCGCTATTGCTCATGACAGGAATCATAGCGCCACCCATACGAGCATCGCAGGCAAGGGCGGTGCGAGAAATCATCTTCGAGAAGATGCTTGTGCCAAAGATACCATGAGAAAGCGGACGGTCCATAGTCTTGCCGAGACAATGACCATAGTTGCCCTTGATACTCTCGGCAGCAGCCTTCATATTGTACTCCTTAGTTTTGAGGATGAAGGCGAGCTTCTCTACAGGTGTTGTCATAGCAAAGTCGTAGACCATGCGCATATTGAGAGCGATGTCGCCATCTTCAGCCACATCGCCTGCAGCAGTACGCTTGTCGTAAGCCACTTTGCCATCCTTTTCTTCATAAACGAAGTTGGTGTGGCTGGTGGTGATGATAGCTGTTGCAGAATGTCCACAGCCTTCGCAGATAACCTCGATATAGAGTTTGTCTACATTGCCATCCTTAAGGCGGATGTCAATCTTGTCTTCTGCTATATATTCCTTGCCCATGGCGAGGGTAGAAGGAGTGAGGTCGCGGATGACCTCGAGCTTATATTCCGACTTGCCGACTATAGCACCGAGGGCGATAGCTATAGGGAGTCCAACCATGCCAGTGCCAGGAATGCCTACGCCCATAGCATTTTTCAGCATATTGGCAGAAAGCATAACGGTGATTTTCTCTGGTCTACGTCCAAGGATTTCAGTAGCCTTGGCGGTGCAAAGTGCAACCGCCATAGGCTCTGTACATCCTACAGCTGGCACTACCTCTTTATTAATAAGAGATAGGATGCTGTCTATTGTATTGTTGTCAAACATGGTTTTCATGATGATTATTTTCTTGCAGCTTCAAGTCCCTTATTGAGGAAGTCGAGGTATGCAGGAACATCTTCCTTGAATGAGAAGCTTCCGGTAAGAGGATTACCATCGGCATCGACAGCAACATAGAAAGGCTGAGCATTGGCACCAAACTTAGTGCTCTGGAGATAGCTCCACTTATCGCCTACGGTGCGAAGAGTGCGCTTCTGACCATTCTGCTCTACCTCGATAGGCTCAGCAAGCTTTGTCTTATCGTCAACGAAGAGCGAGATGAGGACATAGTCCTTAGTAAGCTTATCAGCTACCTGAGGGTCGGTCCATACAGAAGCCTCCATCTTACGGCAGTTTACACAACCAAAGCCAGTGAAGTCAACCAATACTGGTTTGCCCTGAGCCTTAGCAGCAGCCATACCCTCTTCATAGTTGGTATACTTAGCCTCAACAATCTTGGTATTGAGGTTGAAGTCTTGAGTGTTGACAGGAGGAGCGAACGCGCTGACAGCCTTGCAAGGAGCACCCCAAAGACCAGGAATCATATAAACCATGAAAGCCAAAGAGCACAAGCCGAGCATGATACATGCTACAGGCATAGGACGATCTATCTCGCCACCAATCTCGTCGGTACGGAACTTCAACCAGCCTACAAGGTAGCAGCCAAGAGCACCGAAGATGACAATCCACAATGAGAGGAATACCTCACGGTCGAGGAGGTGCCATCCGTAAGCGAGGTCGGCTACAGAGAAGAACTTCAATGCAAATGCCAACTCTACGAAGCCCAATACCACCTTGATGGTGTTCATCCAAGAACCTGAGCGAGGAGCCGACTTGAGCAATGATGGGAACATGGCGAACAATGTGAATGGCAAAGCCAATGCCAATGCAAAGCCCAACATACCTACGGCAGGGCTAATCCAGTTGCCCGAAGTAACGGTCTCTACCAACAGCAAGCCGATGATAGGTGCTGTACAAGAGAATGATACCAATACAAGGGTGAATGCCATGAGGAAGATAGAAATCAAGCCTGTGGCATTAGAAGCCTTGGTGTCTACAGAGTTTGCCCAGCTATCTGGCAACTTGATTTCAAACCATCCGAAAAACGACAATGCGAATACTACCAACAGCAAGAACAAGAAGATGTTGAATACAGCATTGGTAGAAAGTTCGTTGAGCTTGCTTGGACCAAAGATTGCTGTCACCAAGATGCCTAAGGCAAGATAGATGATGACAATAGAGATACCATAGGTAACGGCGTCGCGGACACCCTTCTTCTTATCATCCTTAGCACGCTTCAAGAAGAAGCTTACGGTCATTGGGATGATAGGCCAGATACATGGCATAACCAAAGCGAGCAAACCACCGATAAGTCCCATCAAGAAGATGTAGAACAATGAGTGGTTAGCAATGTCGGCATTACCACCGAAAGCCTTAAGCTCTTTAACTACAGGTTTCCAGAGCTGATTGTTGTCGACAGCAATAGGAGCTGCAGCTACGGTGCTATCAGCAGCGGCTGTGGTGTCGGCAGCAGCGGTCTGGTCTTGAGCCTCAGCAGTAGCAGCTTCGGCAGCAGCATCAGCGTCGATGGCAGGCGACTTACCACTCTTCTTGATATCAACGGTGGTAGGAGGCATACAGTTTTCGTCGTTGCAAGCGCCAAACTCCAAGTAGGCGTTGATGGTATAGTTAGGCTTAGTGAACTTAACCTTCTGAACAAACTTCACGCTATGCTCGAAGTATCTAAGGTTCATGCCAAACATCTGGTCGAAGTTTGAAATCTCGTGGCCTACAGGCTTAAGTTTGCCAACGAGCTTCACACCATCGAGTTTATTGACATTAAACGATGCTGACACAGGACCATCAGAGCCAAGGCCTGTTGAATACACGTGCCAACCCTTCTCTATCTTACCAGAGAAGATGATTTCACCCTCTGATGTATTTCCTGTCTTTAGTGTCGATGTGAACTTAACAGGATCGAGCATCTGTGCATTAGCGCAGAATGTCGCAATAAGCAACAATGCTAAAGATAGTATTTTCTTCATATCTCATTAATTAATAATAAAACCTTTTGTTTTTATCCTACCTGGCTTCCTGGCTTCACCTTGCCAAGGAGTGAGGTGACTGTAAGATTGCCATCGAAGTTGACAGCGCTAAGAATCATTCCCTGACTCTCTATGCCCATCATCTTGCGAGGAGCAAAGTTGGCAACGAACAATACATCCTTGCCTATCAGCTGCTCAGGCTCATAGTAGGCAGCGATACCGCTGAGGATGGTGCGCTCTACGCCTGAGCCATCGTCGATAGCAAACTTCAAGAGTTTCTTCGACTTCTTAACCTTCTCGCAGTTGATGATATGACCTACGCGGATGTCGAGTTTCTCGAAGTCGTCGAAGCTAACCTCTGGCTTAACAGGTGCTGCCTGATATGAAGCCTCTTCGTTTGCCTTCTTGGTATCAGCAAGCTTCTTGAGCTGTGCTTCTACTACCTCGTCTTCAATCTTCTCGAAGAGCAACTCTGGTTCGCCAAGCTGGTCGCCAGCCTTAAGGAGGTCGGTGCTGCCGAGCTGTGTCCACTCAAAGTTAGGCATATTGATCATCTTGCGGAGCTTCTCAGAAGAGAATGGCAAGAATGGTTCGAAAGCTATTGCAAGGTTGGCAACGAGCTGGAGCGAGATATTGAGGATTGTCTCTACACGCTTAGGAGCGGTCTTCCAAACCTTCCAAGGCTCACACTCTGTGATATATCTGTTGCCGATGCGGGCGAGGTTCATAGCCTCTTTCTGTGCCTCGCGGAACTTGAATACGTCGAGATACTGCTCAACCTTCTCCTTTACATCCTTGAACTCAGCGATAGCCTTTTGGTCAACCTCCTGCAATTCGCCACAAGCAGGAACAACGCCGTTCCAATACTTCTTGGTGAGCTGCAAAGCGCGGTTTACGAAGTTGCCATAGATAGCCACGAGCTCAGAGTTGTTGCGCTCCTGGAAATCCTTCCATGTAAAGTTGTTGTCCTTGGTCTCAGGAGCATTGGCTGTAAGTACGTAGCGCAAAACATCCTGCTTGCCAGGAAGGTCGACGAGATATTCGTGCAACCATACTGCCCAGTTGCGTGATGTAGAAATCTTGTCGTCTTCAAGATTCAAGAACTCATTAGCAGGCACATTGTCTGGCAAGATATAGTCGCCATGCGCCTTGAGCATAGTAGGGAAGATGATGCAATGGAACACGATATTGTCCTTGCCGATGAAGTGAACGAGACGAGTCTCTGGGTCTTGCCACCACTTCTGCCATGTGCCCCACTTCTCAGGATGAGCATCGCAGAGTTCCTTGGTGTTAGAGATATATCCGATAGGAGCATCGAACCATACGTAGAGCACTTTGCCTTCAGCACCCTCTACAGGCACAGGAATACCCCAATCGAGGTCGCGAGTCATAGCACGTGGCTGAAGATCCATGTCGAGCCAGCTCTTGCATTGTCCGTATACATTAGAGCGCCACTCCTTGTGACCTTCCAAAATCCATTGTTTGAGCCAATCCTGATATTTGCCCAATGGTAGATACCAGTTCTTGGTAGGTTTCTTCACGAGACCGTGGCCTGGATTATTTTTGTTTGTAGGATTGATAAGTTCCTCTGGCGAGAGTGTAGCGCCACACTTCTCGCATTGGTCGCCATAAGCGCCTTCTGCACCACAGCGAGGACATGTGCCAACGATATTGCGGTCGGTAAGGAATTCTCCTGTTACCTCATCACAGAACTGCTCCTCTACCTTTTCCTCCAATACGCCCTTATCGTAGAGAGTGCGGAAGAAGTCAGAAGCAAACTTGTTGTGAATGTCGGAAGTGGTACGGCTATAAACATCGAAAGAAATACCGAAATCCTCGAACGATTTCTTAATGAGGTTATGATAGCGGTCTACCACCTCCTGTACGGTGATACCCTCTTTCTTAGCACGGATAGTAACAGGCACTCCATGCTCGTCAGAACCTCCAATAAAAACAACTTCTTTCTTCTTTAGTCGGAGATAGCGAACGTAGATATCTGCAGGCACATAAACACCTGCCAAATGGCCGATATGTACGCCGCCATTAGCATAAGGGAGAGCTGCCGTAACGGTAGTTCTCTTAAAATTCTTTTGTTCCATCTAAATATATTAAGCTTAATTTATTATTTTTGTGCAAAGTTACTGCAAAATTTCGATTAAGCGAAGAGAATGCAAATGTATTTGTATACTTGAGTATAAGAAATTTATAAAAACGAATGGAATAACAAAACAAAATACAGAGTTTTTGACATATCCCATTAATACGTGTTTAGTAGGCAACTATAAATATCTCAACTTTCGGATTTAATTCCAAACGGGCTGAAAGCCCAACAAGCGCATAGCCCAGGGCAAGCGAAGCGACACCCTGAGTCAAAGCACATCCGTTAGTGACGCTCTGTAAGGGCAGAAGCATTAATCCTTATGTAGATTTTGTTCAATAACTGTGCCATATTTATTACGCTTTTGCCCTTACAGGGCGTCAATACTATGGCAATTCGTAAGAGGGTGTGTCAAAACTCTCTTATTCTTAAAAAATCACAAAGCCCTGACTTTCAC
>OCHM01000246.1_pt1 | contig 42720 bp, 52 predicted proteins | sample 1538901 | NCBI WGS metagenome assembly OCHM01 (sample SAMN04571734, study PRJEB22368) | human gut metagenome | biome: human gut; material: stool | host: Homo sapiens | place: Luxembourg | collected 2012-11-08 | reverse complement strand
TGTCAAAGAACTCGATTGTCCCCTCTTTCCGGGGTTATTTGATTAATATTTAACTTGTCCCAATTTTAACGGGACACTAATGAAAGTTATGCAGAAAAAGATTGCTTTTCTTGCTGCTATGTTGATGATGGTTTTGTCATCAGCAATGGCTCAGGTTACAACTTCTGGCATCAACGGTAAAGTAACACTCGAGGCTACCGGTGAGGATGTTATCGGTGCTACCGTACAGGCCGTTCACGTACCTTCAGGTACCAAGTATGCTGCTGTTACCAACGCCAAGGGTATTTACTCTATCCAGGGTATGCGTTCCGGTGGTCCTTACACAGTGACTGTGTCTTACATCGGTGCCCAGACAAAAGAGTTCGAGAACATTTCCTTGTCTCTCGGTGAATCTTACAATCTTAAGGTATGGTTGGCTGACGATACCAAGACCTTGGGTGAGGTTGTCGTTAGCGGTCAGGCTGGTGTAAACGGCACTCGCAATGGTGCTGCCCAGACCATTAGCAACCGTATGATCCAAGAACTTCCTTCTATCAACCACAGCGTTGCTGACATTGCTCGTGTAAATCCTTTCGTTAAGGTTACTGAGGGTGGTGCTATTAACATCGCAGGTTCTAACAACCGTTATAATGCCATCCAGATTGATGGTGCCATGTCAAACGACGTTTTCGGTTTGACTTCTAATGGTGCTAACGGTGGTCAGGCAGGTACACAGCCATTCTCTATGGAGACTATCGATCAGCTCCACGTTTCTATCGCTCCTTTCGATGTTCGTCAGTCTGGTTTTACAGGTGGTGCTATCAACGCTATCACCAAGTCTGGTACCAACGAGTTCCACGGAAGTGTTTATTCTTACTTCCAGAATGGCGACATGGTATCTAACAAGTACGAGAAGCATGATGGCAAAGAGTCTGCAGACTATGGTGATATGACCGACTGGACTCTCGGTGCTACTCTCGGTGGTCCTATCGTTAAGGATAAGCTCTTCTTCTTCGCTAACTTCGAGCGCTCTAAGAAGGAGTACGACAATGCTTTCTCTACAAACAATGGTATGTCAAAGATAGACTTTGGTGTAGCAAACCAGATTCTTGACAAGGTAAGAACTGATGCTGCTGCTCAGGGTGTAACCTATCGTGGTACTCTCGGTACACCAAAGGAATATACATATTCTGATAAGGTAGGCTTGAAGCTCGACTGGAATATCAACGACCGCAACCACGCTTCTTTGCGTTGGTCATTCGTTGATGCTAAGCAAAATAATAAAACTGCTACTGCAAAGAATCTTGTAACCAACGACTATGCTTTCGACTTCTGCTCAAAGACAAGTGCATTGGTATTCGAACTCAACAGCCGTATTGGTGACAATATGAGCAACGAGTTCCATGCAAGCTGGACATCTGTTCGCGACAAGCGTAATCCTGGTGATCCATTCCCAATGATTCAGATTTCTGACGTTGGCGGTGGTACATTGTGCATCGGTAATGAGCGTTCTTCTATGGCTAATGCTTTGGATCAGGACATCTATACTCTTACTGACAACTTCACTATCAATGCTGGTCGTCACGCTATCACTCTCGGTACACACGAGGAGTTCTATAAGTTTGGCAACCTCTTCTGCCAGGACCTCTATGGTACATACGAATTCAACAACCCAACCGACTTCTTCGCTGGCAATATAAACCGTTTCCGTTATGGTCAGGCTGTTGAGTCTGTTGCAGGTACAAAGAATTGGACTCCTAAGTTCTCTGCAGGTCAGTTTGGTTTCTATGTACAGGACAAGTGGGCTGTAACCGACAACTTCGACCTCACTTATGGTCTTCGTGCTGATATGCCAATCATGTTTGATACTCCATTGGAGAATGGTGAATTCAATGTATATGCAGCACAGAAGGCTTGGAATCTTAAGACAAACCAGAAGATTGCTGTTAAGCCAATGTGGTCGCCACGTCTTGGCTTCCGTTGGAACACACTTAAGAACAACAGTCTTATCGTACGTGGTGGTGTAGGTATCTTCACAGGTCGTGTACCTTTCGTTTGGATTTCAAACAACTTCTCTAACACAGGTGTTGCTCAGTTCTCTTATAATACATATAATACTGATGGCATCACTGTTCAGTACAATGCTAATAATGCTTATAAGGCTGACCCAACAGTAAACCCAACAACTCCAGCAAAGAAGCTACAGACTATCAATGCTTTCGACAAGGACTTCAAGTTCTCTCAACAGCTTCGTGCAAACCTTGCTGTTGACTTCAAACTCCTTGGTATCAACTGGACTGTTGAGGGTATCTACTCTAAGACTCTCAACGATATGATCGTTAAGAACTACAATATTATCGAAACTGGTAAGACTTTGGCTCAGGCTCAGGGTTTGGCAGACTTCGGTGATGTTCGTCCTATGTTCAAGAGAGGTGATTACTCAGGTATCTATGTACTCTAGAATGTTTCTAAGGGTTATAGCTATAGCGCATCTATCAAGGCAGAGAAGTCATTCGACTTTGGGCTCGACCTTATGGCAAGCTATACCTACGGATTGTCTAAGACCATCAACAATGGTTCTTCTTCTGTTGCTGCTTCTAACTGGCAGTACAACTATACTCACGGCAATCCTAACTCTCCAGAGCTTGCTAAGTCAAACTTCAACATACCTCACCAGGTAATGGTTTCTGCTTATCAGCACATCAATTGGAACCACAACCCTGGTCGCACTATCGACAACAAGACTACTATCGGTCTTATCTACACAGGTAACTCAGGTTCACCATATTCTATATATGTAAATGGTGACCTCAATGGTGATGGTGGCTACAACGACTTGATGTATATCCCAACAGATGCTGAGGTTGACGCTATGGTTGCTAAGGGATTGTTTGTTCCTGTAACAGATAAGAAAACAGGTGCTTTAAAAAAGACTCCAGAGCAGCAGGGTGAAGACTTTAAGCAGTGGTTGTCGAGCGAGAAGTATGTTAAGAACCATCGTGGACAGTACTTCGAGCGCAACTGCGACAATGAGGATTGGGAGAATCGTCTCGACCTTCACGTAGACCACAAGTTTGGTTTCAAGTGGGGTAAGGAAATTCGCTACATCCAGATAGGTCTTGATATCATCAACTTCACCAACATGTTGAACAAGAAGTGGGGTGCTACATTGTCACAGGGTGGCTTCAACTACTACTCACCACTTTCTTATGGTAGCATGAAGGTATACAAGGTAAACAATGCAGGTGCGGTTGTTGAGAGCAAGAAGACAGGTTATCAGTTCACAAACAAGGGTTCTTACGATATGCGTTCATACGCTGACTACTACAGCCGTTGGCGTATGCAGCTCACAGCTAAGTTGACATTCTAATCATTAAAAAGTGAAATTAACAATGAAAAAGATATTTGTTATTGCATTGACAGCTGTTCTTTCAGCAATGTCAGCAAATGCTCAGTCTTGCGACAATGAAGGCAAGGCTTGCTGCGGTGGATGCGAATTCCAGCCAACTTGGTTTTTCAATGTTCAGGGTGGTATCCAGCTCCCTAACACTCCAGGTATGTCTGACCTTATCTCACCAGTATACAGCTTCAACCTTGGTCGCAACGTTAATCCTATCGTTTCTACTCGTTTGGGAATTGAGGGCTGGAAATCAAAGGTATACAACGAGTTCTCTGGCGATAAGCAGAACTTTAAGTATGCTACTGGTTCTTTTGATGCTATGGTAAATCTTCTCAACTTGGTTTCATGCAAGCCTCGTGCTTTGAACCTCTACGGTATTGCTGGTGTTGGTTTGAACTGGTCGGAGATGCCTACAAACAACTCTTCAAAGTTCTCACCAAACCTTCGTCTCGGTGCTCAGCTCGATTGGGCTATCGCAAAGGATGTTTCTTTGAACCTTGAATATCGTGCCGACAACACCAACGATCAGTTCAATGGTCGTCTTAACAATGGTTCTCACGACTGGTATACTTCTTTGTTCCTCGGTGTTAGCGTACGACTCGGCAACAAGGCTAAGAAGTCTGCACCTGTTGTAGCTCCAGCTCCTGTAGTAACTGAGGAGAAGAAGCCTGAGCCTAAGTATATCACAGTTGTTGATACTACTTACAAGAAGGAACCTGTAACTCTCCACGAGGAGAAGTTCTATGCTATCCGTGAGTCTGAGTCTACAGAAAAGAACGCTCAGATGAGCCGCATCGCTAACTTCCTCAATACTTACAAGGATGCTACTATCACTGTTGTAGGTTATGCTGACAAGGGTACAGGTACTTCTGCTCTCAACAAGAAGTATGCTCAGAAGCGTGCAGACTCTTTCAAGAAAGAGCTTGTTGAAAAGTACAATATCGATGCAAACCGTATCGCTACCGACTCTAAGGGCGACAGCGTTCAGCCATTCGCTGAGAATGACAAGAACCGTTGCGTCATCGTTGACGGTAAGGCTGAGAAGACTGTGATGGAGACTAAGTCTCGTCAGGTAGAGGTTAAGGAATAATATCTTATGTCATGGAGCCTTTAGACTTCTTGACATATATAGCATAAACAAAAATGTGGCGGCACTTTTTATGGGTGTCGCCACATTTTGATTACAAGGCAATAACGCTTGTTTTTCTGATGAAGTATTACTTACTTTGAAAAGAAAACACCTCTCTCAGAAAAGTAAAGACCTTTACTTTGTCAAGTAAGCACTTTTTTCAGAGTCTTGCATGTGTCCTATTTCTCTTTTTCGTATACGTCTTCACATCGGGTATTCCATCCCCATGATTCGTCGAATATTCTTGTTGGGAATGGACCTTCTGAATCTTTCTTTGTTTTTGAAACGGTATGGTCGTATACTCCATCACTATTCACTATTATCTTGTATTCATACCCCAATTCGTATGGAAATCCTTTCAATTCTAATAGATCCATAAGTTGCCATGAGCTATTGTTGCTTTCTTTTACAAAGTAGCTTCTACAGATGCAACCGGATTCACCATCGCATATTGTTCCATACTTAGACGCTATAGTGAGGATACGTGACGACGAACAGCTTGCTAAAAATAATAATATAGGAATAAATAATATATTTTTTTTCATACGACTTGTTGTTTTTAGAATTTGTAAATTGAATAGCTGGATTGTGACATCTTATGTAATATTCCGCAAAAGTAAGTGCTGTCTGCGAGGTCTAAATAGATAATGCCATTATTGACAGTCTTAATTTCTTCAACATTTCCTTTAGGTTCGTAACATAGAATATAAAACTGCTCCGTATTAAAATCGTGCTTGCAAAAAATCATTTTCGTCGGTGCCGCATGATGATGTTACAAATGCACAGGTTAGCGCAAGTAATAAGATTGTTTTTGATTTCATAATGGTAATAGTTTTGGGTTTATTAATCATTTGCAAATATATATGTATTTTTTTTATAAATCAAAACAAATTATAATTTTCTTATGCTTAATGCTCAAAAATACAAATTTATTTGCTTTCTCTTCGCTTACTCGAAATTTTGCACTAACTTTGCAAAAGGTCATGTAGTTATGGCTTTATTATACAGCAACTAACAATAATAATTATTCTTATATGAGACTAACCAAATTATTCACTACACTTGCTCTTGCTGCCACTATGGTCATGGCACCTTCGGCTGCTGATGCAGCTCCAAAGGCTGGCGACTTCACGGTTGGTAAGGGCACATTTTTACTCAATGGCAACCCGTTTGTTGTAAAGGCTGCCGAAGTTCATTACCCTCGTATTCCACAAGCTTACTGGGACCATCGCATAAAAATGTGCAAGGCTCTCGGCATGAATACTGTTTGCATCTATGTGTTTTGGAATATCCATGAACAGAAGGAGGGACAGTTTGATTTCACTGGCAATAATGATGTTGCTGCTTTCTGCCGTTTGGCTCAGAAGAATGGTATGTATGTAATCGTTCGTCCTGGTCCATACGTATGCGCAGAGTGGGAGATGGGAGGTCTGCCTTGGTGGCTTTTGAAGAAAAAAGATATCCGCCTTCGTGAGCAAGACCCTTACTTCATGCAGCGTGTGAAGATTTTTGAAGAGAAGGTTGCTGAGCAGCTTGCTCCGTTGACCATTCAGAATGGCGGTCCTATCATCATGGTTCAGGTGGAAAATGAGTATGGCTCTTATGGCGAAGACAAAGCTTATGTCAGCGAAATACGCGATGTGCTGAAAGCTAACTGGTATAAGAAGAATGCCGATGGCAAACTTGTTGGTCCTGCTTTGTTCCAATGCGACTGGGCTTCTAACTTCACTAAGAATGGACTCGATGACCTTGTTTGGACAATGAACTTTGGTACCGGTGCCAATATTGACAGCCAGTTCCGTCGTCTTGGTGAGCTTCGTCCTGATGCTCCAAAAATGTGCTCAGAATTCTGGAGTGGATGGTTTGATAAGTGGGGCGCTCGCCACGAAACTCGTCCTGCTAAGGATATGGTTGAAGGTATGGACGAGATGCTCTCTAAGGGTATTAGCTTCTCGCTCTATATGACTCACGGAGGTACATCGTTCGGTCATTGGGCAGGTGCTAACTCTCCAGGCTTCGCTCCTGATGTTACATCTTACGACTATGATGCGCCTATCAACGAGTGGGGACTTGCAACTCCTAAGTTCTTCGAGTTGCGCAAGATGATGGCAAAATATAACGATGGCAAAAAAATGCCTGCCATTCCTAAGGCTCCAATGAGCATCATCACTGTTCCTAAGTTCCAGCTATCTGAGTTTGCTCCTATTGCTTTCGGTGTTGACTCTATTACTAAGTCTGGTCTTAAAACTTTTGAAGAGATGGATATGGGCTGGGGTTCTATGTTGTATCGCTGTGTCTTGCCTGAGATTCCTTCTGCAAGCACTCTCTCAGCCAACATCCACGACTTCGGTCAGGTGTTCCTAAATGGAAAATACATAGGTAAGGTAGACCGTGTGAAGAATGAGAAGACTGTAAACCTTCCTGCTGTAAAGAAGGGTGACGAGCTTCTGATTCTTGTCGAGGGTATGGGACGTATCAACTTCGGTCGTGCCATAAAAGACTTCAAGGGTATCGTAGGCGATGTTACCATTACTACCGAATATGGCAATAATGAATATACTATCAAGCCAAAGACATGGGCAAGCTGTACTATTCCTGACGATTATCAAACAGCCATCCATGCTCTAAACCTCGCTAAGCAGGGCAAGTCAACAGTTGCTGTTGGTAAGGCTGGATACTATCGTGGCTATTTCAACCTCAAGAAGGTTGGCGACACCTTCCTCGATTTTGAAACATGGGGTAAGGGACAGGTTTATGTCAATGGTCATGCTATGGGACGTATTTGGAGTATCGGTCCTCAGCAGACATTGTATGTTCCTGGATGCTGGTTGAAGAAGGGTAGGAATGAGGTTGTTGTTCTTGATGTTGTTGGTCCACGCAATGCTGTTGTTTGGGGACAGGCTAAGCCTGAACTAAATAAACTTCAGCTCGAAAAGAGCAATAAGCATAATAATATCGGTGACAAGCCAGACCTCAATTCTATGACTCCTGCCGCTAAGGGTGCTTTCAACTCTGGTAATGGATGGCAGACTGTAAAGTTTGGTCGGTCAGCCAAGGGACGTTATCTTGCTATTGAGTGTAGCAGCTTGCACGATGGTAGCGATATTGCTGCTATTGCCGAGCTCTATGTTCAAGGTGCCAATGGCAAACGCTTGAGCCGAGAAAGTTGGACTACCAAGTATGCTGATAGTGAAGAGGAGAATGGTAACCATACTGGCGACAAGGTGTTTGACCTTCAGGAGTCCACATATTGGCAGACAGTGAAGGGTAGTGGATTCCCACACCTCTTGGTTATCGACCTTGGTAGTGTACAGACCATCTCTGCCCTCGAATACCTTCCTCGTGCTGAGCAGGGTGCTCCTGGTAGTATCAAGGATTATAAGATTTTTGTCTTCTAATACATAATAACCAGTATGAGATAACAAACTTTGGCAACGACCTCTTTGTTCGTTAAGTCTATTACCCTACATTCGTGTATCTTTTGGGAATAAAAGATACTCGAATGTAGGGTTTTTCTTGTGATAAAATATATTTGATAGTAATCATGTTGACATTTGACAGTAAGCAAAAATATCTTTGGTAGAAAGCAAAGATACGTTTGATAGAAAGCATAGATTGCTCAAGACATAGCTTCGATAACGAACGAAGTTAGTTAAGTTGTTGAATGAAAGCTACTTGCAGCATCTCTTTGCCTATAATTCTAAATTTTAGCACTAATCTATGTTTTTTCTTGCTTTTATTAAGAAAATTCAATACAAACACTATAAAAGGCTTGCAATCTCACCTTTTCTTCGTTGTATTGCTATTCATATTATGGAATTTATCCGTGATTACAGTCCTTCATTTAATGTTTTATCTATTATATCACTATTTCAAATGGAAAAAATGATATTGAAAATTTGCACAGCATAAATGTTTTTAGTAAATTTGCATTTAGATAGAGGGTCTTAGGTGACGCAAACTACGAAATCAAGACCTTCGTAATCTACTATACATATTTATATATAATAATAACCTAAAAACATTATTGAACAATGTCTGATAACAAGAACCCACAGGCTGGACAGCAGTTCCAGCTTGAACTTAAGCCAGAAGTAGCTTCTGGAGTTTATTCAAACCTCGCACTCATCTCTCATTCTCATAGCGATTTCATCCTCGACTTCGCACGCATCCTTCCTGGTATGCCTAAGCCTGAGGTTTGCTCTCGCGTCATCCTCGCTCCTGAGCATGCAAAGCGTCTCTTGGCAGCTCTTCAGGAAAATGTATTGAAGTATGAGAAGGAATTCGGTCCTATCGAAATCCCTCAGATGCAGCAGCCTGACGCTGCTGGTCGCACTATCGCTCCTTTCGGAAGCGGTGAGGCTTAAAGATATTACTTTTTATCCAATGGCAGATGAGACACTCTCATCTTGCTGAATAAATAATGATAGCATATATTAGTGAGTAACTAAAATATGCTATCATTTGTTATATTACGTTAAATATTTCTCTTTGCTAAATCTTTTTTGTCTTTATATATATGTATTTTAGCAAAAAGTTTGTACCTTTGCAGCCCGAAACGGCATTGTAGATTAGATGTTTTAATACAATGTTGTAAAGCGTTGATAATAAACAAAATAAATATATAAATTAAAAAATTTAAATTATGCCTACTATTTCACAGTTAGTAAGAAAAGGCAGAACAGTATTGGTAGACAAGAGTAAGTCTCCAGCTTTGGATTCTTGCCCTCAGCGTCGCGGTGTATGCGTTCGTGTATACACAACCACTCCTAAGAAGCCTAATTCGGCAATGCGTAAGGTTGCCCGTGTTCGTTTGACAAACTCTAAGGAAGTTAACTCTTACATTCCAGGAGAGGGACACAACTTGCAGGAGCACTCAATTGTGCTCGTTCGCGGTGGTCGTGTAAAGGACCTTCCTGGTGTACGTTATCACATCGTTCGTGGTACTCTTGATACCGCTGGTGTTACAAACCGTACACAGCGCCGCTCTAAGTACGGAGCTAAGCGTCCAAAGGCCGCTAAGAAGTAATCAACGCTGTAAAGCCTAACTAAAAAGCAGGATAAGTTCTTGAGTTGTTTGATTGGTAAGCTTGTGGTTGACACAAAACTTCGGAATCTGGCTCGGGGAAAGTAAAGAAACTGAGGAACGCAGGAACTTATCCTTGCTCTTGACTAAGAATTTAGTTTTTTTAATCGTTTTGCTGGAGAATTGTTAAAAACAGGTTGAGTAAATGTCCAAGAGTGGACGTTGAAGAACGTATGACAGCCCCAAGCAGAATATAATTTTAATACAAAAAATGAGAAAAGCAAAACCAAAGAAGCGCTTGGTTCTTCCAGATCCAGTCTTCAATGACCAGAAGGTCTCAAAATTCGTTAATCATCTTATGTTTGATGGCAAGAAGAATGCCTCATATAAGATTTTCTACAACTCTCTTGATGTCGTAAAGGAAAAGATGGCTAAGGAAGAGAAGAGTCCACTCGAAATTTGGAAGCAGGCACTTGATAATATCACTCCTCAGGTTGAGGTAAAGAGCCGTCGTATCGGTGGTGCTACATTCCAGGTACCAACAGAAATTCGTCCTGATCGCAAGGAAAGTATCTCTATGAAGAACTTGATCGCTTTCGCTCGTAAGCGTAGTGGTAAGTCAATGGCTGACAAGCTCGCAGCTGAAATTATGGATGCTTACAACAATCAGGGTGGCGCATACAAGCGTAAGGAAGATATGCACCGTATGGCTGAGGCTAACCGTGCATTCGCTCACTTCAGATTCTAATATATTTAATTAGGTAAAAAGACAATGGCAAATCGCGATTTACATTTGACTCGTAATATCGGTATTATGGCTCACATCGATGCCGGTAAGACAACAACTTCTGAGCGTATCCTTTTCTATACAGGAAAAACTCACAAAATCGGTGAGGTTCATGATGGTGCTGCTACCATGGACTGGATGGCACAGGAGCAGGAGCGTGGTATTACTATTACCTCTGCTGCTACAACTTGTAACTGGAACTATAAGGGCAACTCTTATAAGATCAACTTGATCGATACTCCGGGACACGTTGACTTTACTGCTGAGGTTGAGCGTTCACTCCGTGTTCTTGATGGAGCTGTTGCTACTTATTCAGCTGCCGACGGTGTTCAGCCACAGTCTGAGACTGTATGGCGTCAGGCTGACAAGTACAATGTACCACGTATCGGTTACGTAAACAAGATGGACCGCTCTGGTGCAGACTTCTTTGAGACTGTACAGCAGATGAAGGACATCCTTGGTGCAAATCCTTGCCCTATTCAGATTCCTATCGGTGCAGAAGAAAACTTCAAGGGTCTTGTTGACCTTATTAAGATGAAGGCTATCCTTTGGCACGATGAGACTATGGGCGCTGAGTATGACGTAGAGGATATTCCTGCTGACCTCGTTGACGAGGCTCAGGAGTGGCGCGATAAGATGCTTGAGAATGCAGCTAACTTCGATGATGAGCTCGCTGAGCTTTATCTCGAAGGTGAGGAGGTTCCAGAGGATATGCTCATCGCTGCTATCCGCAAGGGTACTATCTCTATGGAGCTTACTCCAATGCTTCTCGGTTCTTCATATAAGAACAAGGGTGTACAGCCACTTCTTGACTATGTATGTGCATTCTTGCCTTCACCACTTGATACAGAGAATATCGTAGGTACAAACCCTGATACTGATGAAGAAGAGGATCGTAAGCCATCTGAGGATGAGCCTACTTCAGCTCTTGCATTTAAGATTGCTACCGACCCATTCATGGGACGTTTGGTATTCTTCCGCGTTTATTCAGGTAAGGTTGTTGCAGGTTCTTATGTTTACAACCCACGTTCACGCAAGAAGGAGCGTATCAGCCGTTTGTTCCAGATGAACTCTAACAAGGAAATTCCTATGGAGTCAATCGACGCTGGTGATATCGGCGCAGGTGTAGGTTTCAAGGATATCCGTACTGGTGATACTCTTTGCGATGAGAACAATCCTATCGTATTGGAGTCAATGACATTCCCTGATACCGTAATCTCTATCGCAGTTGAGCCAAAGAGCCAGGCTGACATCGCTAAGCTCGATAACGGTCTTGCTAAGCTTGCTGAAGAGGACCCAACCTTCACCGTTCGTACCGACGAGCAGAGTGGTCAGACCATTATCTCTGGTATGGGTGAGCTTCACCTCGATATCATTATCGACCGTTTGAAGCGTGAGTTCAAGGTTGAGTGTAACCAGGGTAAGCCACAGGTTAACTATAAGGAGGCTATCTTGGGCACTGCTCAGAGCCGTGAGACATATAAGAAGCAGTCTGGTGGTCGTGGTAAGTTCGCTTGTATCGATGTTACTATCGGTCCTAAGGATGAAGATTACAAAGAGGACGACTTGCAGTTCATCAACGAGGTTAAGGGCGGTAACGTGCCTAAGGAATTCATCCCATCTGTACAGAAGGGATTCAAGGACTGCCTCAAGAACGGTGTTCTCGGTGGTTTCCCAATGACTGGCTTGAAGGTTACTCTTACTGATGGTAGCTTCCACCCAGTTGACTCTGACCAGTTGTCATTTGAGCTCGTTGCTCACCAGGCATTCAAGGTTCTCTGTCCTAAGGCTAAGCCAACCCTCATGGAGCCTATCATGAAGGTAGAGGTTGTTACTCCAGAGGAGAACATGGGTGATGTAATCGGTGACTTGAACAAGCGTCGTGGTATGGTTCAGGGTATGGAAGAGGCTCGTAGCGGTGCACGTATCGTTAAGGCTATGGTTCCATTGGCAGAGATGTTCGGTTATGTAACCGCTCTCCGTACAATCACTTCTGGTCGTGCAACAAGCTCTATGGAGTACGATCACCACGAGCCACTGTCAGCAAGCATTGCTAAGGCAGTTCTCGAAGAGGTTAACGGTCATGCCGAGCTCCTCTAATAACATTGCTTAAAGCATACAAACAACATGATATGGGGCGTCATGTAGCGAATGACTCTTATCTGACGTACCCCACTTCATAAAACAATCATCTTTTTTAATCAACTTAATTGACAATGAGTCAGAAAATTAGAATTAAGCTGAAGTCTTACGACCACATGTTGGTTGATAAGTCAGCTGAGAAAATTGTTAAGGCCGTTAAGGCTACTGGCGCTATCGTAAGTGGTCCTATTCCATTGCCAACTCACAAGCGCATCATTACCGTTAACCGCTCAACCTTCGTTAACAAGAAGTCACGCGAGCAGTTCCAGATTTCAGATTTCAAGCGTTTGATCGACATCTACAGCTCAACAGCTAAGACTGTAGACGCTCTTATGAAGCTTGAGTTGCCTTCAGGTGTTGAAGTAGAAATCAAGGTATAATAACAATTATCTCACAAAAACAAAATCAATCATTTTAAAATTTTATTGAAATGCCAGGATTATTAGGAAAGAAAATCGGAATGACATCCGTTTTCAGTGCCGACGGTAAGAACGTACCGTGCACTGTTATCGAAGCTGGTCCATGTGTTGTAACACAGGTAAAGACCGTTGAAACAGACGGCTACAAGGCAGTTCAGCTGGGCTATGGTGAAGCTAAGGAAAAGAACACCACAAAGCCTATGATGGGCACCTTCAAGAAGGCTGGTACAACACCTAAGAAGCACTTGGCCGAGTTCAAGTTTGATGAGGAGTACAACCTCGGTGACACAATTACAGTTGAAATCTTCAACGATTGCAAGTTCGTTGATGTAATTGGTACATCAAAGGGTAAAGGCTTCCAGGGCGTTGTTAAGCGTCACGGATTCGGTGGTGTAGGTCAGTCTACTCACGGTCAGGATGACCGCGCTCGTAAGCCGGGATCTATTGGTGCTTGTTCTTACCCTGCAAAGGTATTCAAGGGTATGCGCATGGGCGGCCAAATGGGAGGTGACAGAGTTACGACTCAGAACCTTCAGGTGTTAAAGGTAATTCCAGAGCAGAATCTTCTTATTGTTAAGGGTTCTTTCGCTGGATGCAAAGGTTCAACTGTTTTAATTGAGAAATAATGGAAGTTAGCGTATTAGATATCAAAGGTCAGGAGACCGGCCGCAAGGTAGCTCTTAATGATGCAGTCTTCGGCATTGAGCCTAACGATCACGTTCTCTATCTTGACGTAAAGCAGTATCTCGCTAACCAGCGTCAGGGTACAGCAAAGTCTAAGGAGAGAAGCGAGATGAGCGGTTCTACTCGTAAGCTTGGTCGTCAGAAGGGCGGCGGCGGTGCTCGCCGTGGTGATATTAACTCACCTGTACTCGTAGGTGGTGCTCGCGTTTTTGGTCCTAAACCACGTGATTACCGCTTCAAGCTCAACAAAAAAGTAAAGATTCTTGCTCGTAAGTCTGCTCTGTCTTATAAGGCACAGGAAAGCGCAATTGTAATGTTGGAAGACTTTACATTTGAGGCTCCAAAGACTAAAGAATTCTTAAGTATTATTAAGAATCTTAAAATTGAGGGCAAAAAAGTGCTCTTTGTTTTGCCAGAATCAAATAAAAATGTATATTTGTCTGCTCGTAACTTGCAGCGTGCTGAAGTTATCCTCGCATCAAACGTCAATTCGTATAAAGTTTTGAATGCTGATGTTGTAGTGATTACAGAAAAGTCGCTCGAGACTATCGACCAAATCTTAACAAAGTAAAAAGGAGATATTAGAATATGGCATTTATTATCAAACCATTGGTTACTGAGAAGATGACCAAGATTACAGACAAGCAGCCTAACCGCTATGGCTTCGTTGTTCGTCCTGAGGCTAATAAGCTCGAGATTAAGAAGGAAGTTGAGAGTCTGTATAATGTTACAGTAGTTGACGTGAACACTATTCGTTACGCTGGCAAGCGCTCTGCCCGTTATACAAAGGCTGGTCTTGTTAAGGGTCAGAAGAATGCGTTCAAGAAGGCAATCGTTACTCTTAAGGAGGGCGATACAATTGATTTTTACAGCAATATTTAAAATAAAAAATGGCAGTACGTAAATTAAAACCGGTTACTCCGGGTCAAAGACACAAAGTTATTGGCACGTTCGAGGATATTACTGCATCCGTGCCAGAGAAGTCTCTCGTTTACGGTAAACGTTCTACCGGCGGTCGAAACAACACCGGTAAGATGACCGTTCGCTACATTGGCGGTGGTCACAAGCAGAAGTATCGTTTAATCGACTTCAAACGTGAGAAAGATGGTGTTCCAGCAGTTGTTAAGACAATCGAGTACGATCCAAACCGTTCGGCTCGTATCGCATTGCTTTACTATGCTGATGGTGAAAAACGTTACATTATTGCTCCTAACGGACTTCAGGTAGGCGCTACTTTGATGTCAGGTGCAGATGCTGCTCCTGAGATAGGTAACTGTCTTCCTTTGGCAAACATCCCTGTAGGTACAGTGATCCACAACATCGAGTTGCGTCCTGGTCAGGGTGCTTTGTTGGTTCGTTCGGCTGGTAATTTTGCTCAGTTGACTTCTCGTGAGGGCAGTTATTGTGTAATTAAGCTCCCTTCTGGTGAAACACGCCAGATTTTGAGTGCTTGTAAAGCTACAGTTGGTAGTGTTGGTAACTCTGATCACGCTCTTGAACAGTCTGGTAAGGCTGGACGTTCTCGCTGGTTAGGTCGTCGTCCACACAACCGTGGTGTTGTTATGAACCCTGTTGATCACCCAATGGGTGGTGGTGAAGGTCGCCAGAGTGGTGGTCACCCACGTTCACGTAAGGGCTTGTACGCTAAGGGTCTTAAGACTCGCGCACCTAAGAAGCTTTCTAACAAGTATATTATCGAAAGAGCTAACAAAAAATAAAGAGTAAATTATGAGTCGTTCACTTAAAAAAGGTCCATACATCAACGTTTCTCTCGAGAAGAAGATTCTCGCTATGAACGAGAGTGGCAAGAAGAATGTTGTTAAGACATGGGCTAGAGCTTCAATGATATCTCCTGATTTCGTAGGACATACTGTTGCAGTTCATAACGGTAACAAATTTATCCCTGTTTATGTTACAGAGAATATGGTTGGCCACAAGCTTGGAGAGTTTGCTCCAACACGTCGCTTTGGCGGTCACTCTGGTAACAGAAAGTAAGCTAAGGGTTAAACCATTTAAAATTTAAGTAAATAATGGGAGCAAGAAAACATATTGCGGCTGAGAAATTGAAAGAAGCCCGTAAAAACTTGTACTTCGCAAAGTTGGTAGGCGTTCCTTCTTCTCCACGTAAGATGCGCTATGTAGTAGACATGATTCGTGGTATGGAGGTTAACCGTGCACTCGGAGTACTTCGCTTCTCTAAGAAGCAGGCATCAGCTGATGTAGAGAAATTACTTCGTTCAGCTATCGCTAACTGGGAAGCTAAGAATAATCGCAAGGCTGAAGACGGTGAGCTTTATATCAGTAAGGTCTTCGTTGACGAAGGCGTTACAATGAAACGTATGAGACCTGCACCACAGGGTCGTGGTTATAGAATTCGTAAGCGTTCTAACCATGTAACTCTTTTTGTTGATGCAAAAACTAATGACGAAAAATAATTAAGTAGAATGGGACAGAAAGTTAATCCGATTAGTAACCGACTTGGTGTTATCCGTGGTTGGGATTCAAATTGGTTCGGTGGTAAGAACTTCGGTGATAACCTCGTTGAGGATCAGAAAATCCGTAAGTATCTTAACGAGCGTCTTGCTAAAGCAAGCATTTCTCGTATTATTATCGAACGTACATTGAAACTTGTTACCATTACTATTTGTACAGCCCGTCCAGGTATTGTCATTGGTAAAGGTGGTCAGGATGTAGATAAGTTGAAGGAAGAGTTGAAGAAGCTTTATAAGAAAGATATTCAGATCAACATCTTCGAGGTTAAAAAGCCTGAACTTGATGCTACAATCGTTGGTAAGAATATTGCGACTCAGATTGAGCACATGATTGCTTATCGTCGCGCTATCAAGATGGCAGTTGCTAACACTATGCGTGCTGGCGCTGAGGGTATCAAGGTACAGATTACAGGTCGTCTGAATGGTGCTGAAATGGCACGTAAAGAAATGTACAAAGAGGGTCGTACTCCTCTTCATACATTCCGCGCAGACATCGACTACTGCCAGTGCGAGGCACTTACAAAGGTAGGTTTGCTTGGTATTAAGGTTTGGATTTGCCGTGGTGAGGTTTATGGTAAGGCTGATCTTACTCCAAACTTCTCACAGGACAATAAGAGCAACAACCGTGGTAACGGTCGCTCTAACAACCGTGGTGGTAATCGTAAAAGAAACAATAACCGTTAAATTTTAGAAAGCTATCATGTTACAGCCAAAAAGAGTTAAATATAGAAGACCTCAAGATGGTCGTGGCAACAAAGGCAACGCTCACAGAGGTACACAATTGGCTTTCGGTTCTTTTGGTATCAAAACTCTTGAATCAAAGTGGATCGATAGTCGTCAGATTGAGGCAGCTCGTGTAGCATTGAACCGCTATATGAACCGTCAAGGTCAGGTCTGGATTAGAATTTTCCCTGATAAGCCAATCACTCGCAAGCCTGCTGATGTCCGTATGGGTAAAGGTAAGGGTGATCCAGCAGGATGGGTTGCACCTGTTACACCAGGTAGAATTCTCTTCGAAGTTGAAGGAGTTAGTTTCGATATTGCAAAAGAAGGTCTTCGCCTTTGCGCTCAGAAACTTCCTGTTAAGACTAAGTTTATTGTTAGACGTGATTACGATAAAAACGCTTAATTATGAAGATTGCAGAAATTAAAAATATCGAGACCAAAGAATTGGTTGAGAAGTTGGAGGCAGCTGTTGATGCTTTGAACAAGAAGAAGATCAATCATAATGTAACTCCACTTGAGAATCCATCAGAGATTAAGGTTGCTCGTCGTGATATTGCACGTATGAAAACTGAACTTCGTCAGAGAGAACTTAACAAATAATAATGGTCCAGATGGAAACAAGAAATTTAAGAAAAGTAAGACAGGGTGTTGTTATTAGCAACAAGATGGATAAAACCATTGTTATTGCAGCTAAGTTCAAGGAGATGCACCCTATTTATGGTAAATTTGTCCAGAAGACAAAGAAGTACCATGCACATGACGAGAATAATGAGGCTAACGTAGGTGATACAGTTATGATCATGGAGACTCGTCCTCTGTCTAAGACAAAGAGATGGAGATTAGTACAAATTGTTGAAAAAGCTAAGTAATTATGATACAGACTGAATCAAGACTTACAGTATGTGATAACAGCGGTGCTCGTGAGGCTCTTTGCATTCGAGTTCTCGGTGGTACAGGCCGTCGTTACGCTAGCGTTGGTGACGTTATTGTTGTTGCAGTCAAGAACGTTATCCCATCAAGTGATTTGAAGAAGGGTGCAGTATCAAAGGCTTTGATTGTTCGCACAAAGAAGGAAATTCGTCGTGCAGATGGTTCTTACATCCGTTTCGATGACAACGCTTGTGTATTGCTTAACAATGCAGGTGAGCTTCGTGGTAGCCGTATCTTCGGTCCTGTTGCTCGTGAGCTTCGTGCAGTAAATATGAAAGTCGTTTCTTTAGCACCTGAGGTTCTTTAATATTTAAAAAGTAAGAAGTAATGAGTAAGTTACATATTAAGAAAGACGATACCGTTATCGTTATTGCCGGTGCAGATAAGGGCAAGACTGGTAAGGTGCTTAAGGTCCTCGTTGAGGAGAACCGTGCTATCGTAGAAGGTGTGCACATGGTTTCTAAGAGCACTAAGCCATCTGCTAAGAATCCTCAGGGAGGTATTGTTAAGCAGGAGGCTCCTATTCATATCTCAAATTTGAGTTTGATTGATCCTAAGAGTGGCAAGGCTACTCGTGTTGCTATCAAGCATGAGGGTAAAAACGTTGTTCGCATCGCTAAAAAGTCAGGGGAGGAAATCAAGTAATGGATACAGCACAGTTAAAGAAAGTATATAAGGAGACTATCGCTCCTTCACTGCAGAAGCAGTTCAACTATTCTTCATCAATGCAGATTCCTGTCTTGAAGAAGATCGTTATCAACCAGGGACTTGGTGACGCAACACAGGACAAGAAGATTATCGATGTTGCTATCAACGAGATGACAGCTATCACTGGTCAGAAGGCCGTAGCTACATATTCTCGCAAGGATATCGCTAACTTCAAGCTTCGTAAGAAGATGCCTATCGGTGTTATGGTAACTCTTCGCCGTGAGCGCATGTATGAATTCCTTGAGAAGCTCGTTCGCGTTTCTCTTCCTCGTATCCGCGACTTCAAGGGTATCGAGAGCAAGTTTGACGGACGTGGTAACTACACTCTCGGTATAAGTGAGCAGATCATCTTCCCTGAGATCAACCTCGACCAGATCGATCGTATCCAGGGTATGAACATCACATTCGTGACTTCTGCACAGACCGACGAGGAAGGTTTCGCTCTCCTCAAAGGATTTGGACTCCCATTCAAGAACGCTAAATAAGGAAAAGAGATATGGCAAAAGAATCAATGAAAGCTCGCGAGGTAAAGCGTGCGAAACTTGTTGCTCGTTACGCTGAAAAGCGCGCAGCTCTAAAGAAGATTGTTGCTACTGCTCAGGATCCTGCTGAGGCTTACGAGGCAGCTCGTAAGCTTCAGGCAATCCCAAAGAACGCTAATCCAATACGTTTGCACAACCGTTGCAAGATCACTGGTCGTCCAAAAGGATATATCCGCCAGTTCGGTCTCTCTCGTATTCAGTTCCGCGAGATGGCTTCAGCAGGTCTCATTCCTGGAGTAAAGAAAGCAAGCTGGTAATTTTTATTTTATTTTTTAATATTGTCGGGGTAGTCCCGATTAATTAAACTTTTTTTTATGACAGATCCAATAGCAGATTATCTGACTCGACTCAGAAACGCAATCATGGCTCATCACCGTGTTGTTGAAGTTCCTGCGTCAAACTTGAAGAAAGAGATCACTAAGATTCTCTTTGACAAGGGTTACATCTTGAATTACAAGTTCCTCGAGGATGGTCCTCAGGGTACTATCAAGGTTGCTCTTAAGTACAACCCTGCTACTAAGCAGAACGCCATCAAGGGCTTGAAGCGTGTTTCTACACCAGGTCTCCGTAAGTATACTGGTTACAAGGACATGCCACGTGTTATCAACGGACTTGGTATAGCAATTATATCTACGTCTCAAGGTGTAATGACAGACAAGGAAGCCGCTTCTCTTAAGATTGGTGGTGAGGTTCTTTGCTACGTTTATTAATTGGAGGATTTGAATATGTCAAGAATAGGTAAATTGCCAATTAGTGTACCAGCTGGAGTTACAGTTAACTTCGATGCTAATACAAACGTTGTAAATGTTAAGGGTCCTAAGGGTGAACTTTCACAGTGGATTGACCCTTCTATCAAGTTCAACCTCAATGACGGTCAGATAACATTCGAGATCGACGAGAACAGCCCTGTTAATGTAAAGCAGAAGCAGGCTTTCCATGGTCTTTACCGTTCGCTTGTTCACAACATGGTTGTTGGCGTTAGCGAGGGTTACAAGAAGGAAATGGAGCTCGTAGGTGTTGGTTACCGTGTTTCAAATCAGGGTAACCTCGTAGAGTTCTCTCTTGGTTATACTCACCCAATCTTCTTGGAATTGCCTAAGGAGGTTAAGGTTGAGACAAAGTCTGAGAGAAACCAGAATCCTCAGATCACTCTCGAGTCTTGCGATAAGCAGTTGATTGGACTCATCTGTGCTAAAATTCGTTCTTTCCGTATGCCTGAGCCTTACAAGGGTAAGGGTATCCTGTTCAAGGGTGAGGTCATCCGCAGAAAGTCTGGTAAGTCAGCTTCAGCTAAATAATTTTAATTAAGATTACAATTATGGCATTTAATAAAATAGAAAGACGAATTAAGATAAAGTTCCGCATCCGTAAAAAGATCGTTGGAACTGCAGAGCGTCCACGTCTCAGCGTTTTCCGCTCTAACAAGCAGATTTACGCTCAGGTTATCAACGATAAGGCAGGTGTTACTCTCGCTGCTGCTTCTTCACTCGGTTTTGAAAAGATGAACAAGACAGAGCAGGCTAAGAAGGTTGGTCTTCTTTTGGCTGAAAAGGCTAAGGCTGCTGGTGTCGAGTCTGTTGTTTTCGACCGTAATGGTTATCTTTATCACGGTCGTGTACAGTCACTTGCTGACGGTGCACGCGAAGGTGGACTTAATTTCTAATAAACGATTATGGCAATGAATAAAGTTAAAGTAAATAGTGACGCTGAATTGAAAGATCGCTTGGTAGCCATCAACCGTGTAACTAAGGTTACAAAGGGTGGTCGTACCTTTACATTCGCTGCTATCGTCGTTGTAGGTGACGGTAACGGTGTTATCGGCTACGGTCTTGGTAAGGCAGGTGAAGTTACAGCTGCTATCGCTAAGGGTACCGAGGCTGCTAAGAAGAACCTCGTTAAGGTTCCTGTTCTCAAGGGTACTGTTCCTCATGAAGTAGAGGCTACTTTCAGTGGTGCTCAGGTACTTCTCAAGCCTGCTGCAGCCGGTACTGGTCTTAAGGCCGGTGGTGCTATGCGTGCGGTTCTTGAGAGTGTAGGTGTTAAGGATGTGATCGCTAAGTCTAAGGGCTCATCAAACGCTCACAACCTTGTTAAGGCTACCATTAAGGCTTTGGCTCAGATGCGTGACGCATACACTATCGCTGGTGAGCGTGGTGTAAGCATGGATAAAGTGTTTAACGGATAATTGGAGGTTTATACAATGGCAACAATAAAAATCAAGCAGATTAAGAGCAAGATTGGAGCTCCTATCGATCAGAAGCGTACTCTCGAGGCGCTCGGTCTTAAGAAGATTTCTCAGGTTGTTGAGGTTGAGGATACTCCAAGCACACGTGGCATGATCCGTAAGGTTCACCATTTGGTTACAGTAGTTGAATAATTAACAAGTAAATTCAGAAATTATGAAATTAAGTAATTTGAAACCAGCTGCTGGCTCAACACACTCTACACGTCGTATCGGTCGTGGTACAGGTTCTGGACTCGGTGGTACTTCTACCCGTGGTCACAAGGGTGCTAAGGCACGCTCTGGTTATAAGAGAAAGATAGGTTTCGAAGGTGGTCAGATGCCTTTGCAGCGTCGTATTCCAAAGGGTGGTTTCAAGAACATCAACCACAAGGAATATACTCCTGTTAACTTGTCTACTCTTCAGGCTCTCGCAGAGGCTAAGGGATATGCAAAGATTGGCTTGGCTGAGCTCGTAGCTGCTGGCATCGCTAACAGCAAGGCTCTCGTTAAGATTCTTGGTAACGGTCAGTTGACAACTAAGATCGACGTAGAAGCTAATGCATTCTCTAAGACTGCAGAAGAGGCTATTAAAGCATTGGGTGGTAACACAACTATTATCTAAGTAATGAAAAAATTCATTGAGATACTAAAGAACTGTTGGAAGGTTGAGGATTTGCGTCAGCGACTCCTCATCACCTTCCTGTTTACGGCTATATATCGTTTCGGCTCTTTTGTTGTCCTTCCGGGCATCAATCCAGCCATGTTGGAAAAACTACAGTCGCAAACCTCAGGCGGCCTTATGTCGCTTTTGGACATGTTCTCTGGTGGTGCATTTTCCAATGCGTCAATATTCGCGCTTGGTATTATGCCTTACATCTCAGCTTCCATCGTAATGCAGCTTCTTGCCGTTGCTGTTCCTTATTTCCAAAAGATGCAGCGCGAAGGTGAGAGTGGAAGAAAGAAAATTAGCTGGTATACTCGTGCCTTGACAGTAGGTATTCTTCTGTTTCAGGCTCCAAGTTACCTCATAAACCTGAAGCTCCAGGCCTCTCAGGCTTTGGCTTCAGGAATTTCATGGACAGTCTTTATGTTCCCAGCCACTTTCATTCTTGCAGCAGGTAGCATGTTCATCCTTTGGCTTGGTGAGCGTATCACTGATAAGGGTGTAGGAAACGGAATTTCAATGATCATTATGATCGGTATCATCGCTCGTCTTCCACAGGCTTTCGCTCAGGAATTCGGTTCGCGTTTGAACGCTATCTCTGGTGGTGGTATCATCATGTTCATTGCAGAAATCCTTATCCTCTACGCTGTCGTTTGCGCTTCTATCATGCTCGTACAGGGTGTACGTAAGGTACCTGTTCAATACGCTAAGCGTCTTGTAGGAAACAAACAGTACGGTGGTGCTCGTCAGTACATACCTTTGAAGCTCTTCGCTGCTAACGTAATGCCTATCATCTTCGCTCAGGCTTTGATGTTTATTCCTTTGGCTTTCGTTCGTTATCAGAGTGATAATACTTCTTGGGTTGTTCAGTCACTCCTTGACAACCGTAGCTTGTTGTACAATTGCATTTATGTTGTACTCATCATCGCTTTCACATATTTCTATACTGCTATCACTTTGAATCCAACACAGATGGCAGAAGATATGAAGCGTAACAACGGTTTCATTCCTGGTATTAAGCCAGGTAAGGACACTGCCGAGTATATTGATACCATTATGACTAGAATCACATTCCCTGGCTCTTTGTTCATAGCTTTCATTGCTGTGATGCCAGCGCTTGCTGGACTTCTTAATGTTCAGCAGGGATTCTCTCAGTTCTTTGGTGGTACATCGCTGCTCATTCTTGTAGGTGTTGTTATCGACACTATACAACAGGTTGAAAGTCATCTGCTAATGCGTCATTATGACGGACTTCTCAATTCTGGTCATACTCGTGGTGGTGCTGTTTCGGCATATTAATTTGGTCTGAAGAAATGAACATATTTCTAAAGACGGAAGATGAAATCGCCAAGATGCGTAGAGCTAACCAACTTGTTGGTGCTACTCTTGCAGAATTGGCTAAGCATATAAAACCTGGAGTAACGACCCTTCAACTGGATACTATAGCAGAGGAGTTCATACGTGATCATGGAGCAATTCCAACGTTTAAGAATTTCCCTAATCCAATTGGAGGGTCTTTCCCCGCAAGTATCTGCACATCTATCAATGCTATAGTTGTGCATGGAATACCAAGCGATAAGGTTGTCTTGAAGGATGGTGATATCATATCTATTGATTGTGGCACTTTTCTTGATGGCTATAATGGTGACAGTTGTTACACATTCTGTGTTGGCGACGTTGCTCCAGAGGTAAGACAACTCCTCAAGGTTACTAAGGAGTCTCTTTATAAAGGCATTGAAAAGGCAGTCGCAGGAAATCATGTCGGCGACATTGGTGAAGCCGTTCAAACATATTGCGAATCGTTTGGCTATGGAGTGGTTAGGGAACTAACAGGTCATGGCATCGGTCGCGAAATGCATGAAGATCCAGCAATACCCAACTATGGTAAACGTGGACAAGGTGCCTTCTTGAAAGAAGGAATGTGTATAGCCATCGAACCAATGATTACCCTTGGCGACCGTCAAATATGGATGCTTCCTGATAAATGGAGCATCATAACAAGAGACTTTAAGCCTGCCGCCCATTTCGAACATACAATAGCTATCCGAAAGGGTAAAGCTGAGATTTTATCTACGTTTGAGGAAATTGAACATTTAGAACAACAATAATTTATGGCAAAACAATCCGCAATAGAACAAGATGGCACTATCGTAGAGTCTCTCTCAAATGCCATGTTCCGAGTAGAACTTGAGAATGGCGTTCAAATCATTGCCCATATTTCTGGTAAGATGAGAATGCACTACATCAAAATTCTTCCTGGCGACAAGGTAAAGGTAGAGATGAGTCCTTACGATTTGACCAAAGGCAGAATCGTATTTAGATACAAATAACATCATATAAATTATGAAGACAAGAGCATCATTAAAGAAGCGCACACCTGACTGCAAGATCGTACGTCGTAAGGGTCGCCTTTTCGTTATTAACAAGAAGAACCCTAAGTTCAAGTTGAGACAGGGTTAAGTTAAAAAAATGTAAAAGGTAAGAATTATGAGATATTATTCTTACCTTTGCATGCTTTTTAGCGCAAACAAGACTTTTTTATTATTTATTTTTATCATTTAATCAACAAATGGCTATAAGAATTGTTGGAGTAGATTTGCCCCAGAATAAGCGTGGCGAAATCGCATTGACCTATATCTATGGTATTGGTCGAAGTAGTTCAGCAAAGATATTGGATAAGGCCGGTGTAAACCGTGACCTGAAGGTTAGCGAGTGGTCTGATGACCAGGCAGCTAAGATCCGTGAAATTATCGGCGCTGAGTTCAAAGTTGAAGGTGATCTCCGTTCTGAGATCCAGATGAACATTAAGCGACTGATGGATATTGGTTGCTATCGTGGAGTTAGACATCGTAATGGTCTTCCAGTTCGCGGTCAGAGCACAAAGAATAATGCTCGTACACGTAAGGGTAAGAAGAAGACTGTTGCTAATAAGAAGAAGGCTACTAAGTAATTCTGAAGGAGGAAATTAATTATGGCAAAGCAAAAAGCAACATCTAAGAAGAGAAATGTACGCGTTGACGCTATCGGTCAGCTTCACGTTCATAGCTCATTCAATAACATTATTGTATCTCTTGCTAATAATGAGGGTCAGATCATTTCTTGGTCTTCTGCTGGTAAGATGGGTTTCCGTGGTTCTAAGAAGAATACTCCTTATGCTGCTCAGATGGCTGCAGAGGATTGTGCAAAGGTCGCTTTTGATCTTGGTCTTCGTAAGGTTAAGGCTTATGTTAAGGGTCCAGGTAATGGTCGTGAGTCTGCTATCCGTGCTATTCACGGTGCAGGTATCGAGGTTACTGAAATCGTTGACGTAACTCCATTACCACACAATGGTTGCCGTCCTCCAAAGCGTCGTCGTGTATAACGCTTGAGGTTAGCATTATTAATTAAGATACAAACAATATAGCATTTATATAATATTATGGCTAGATATATAGGTCCGAAATCTAAAATTGCGCGTCGTTTTGGTGAGCCAATCTTCGGCGCTGACAAAGTTTTGTCCAAGAGAAACTTCCCTCCTGGACAGCATGGCAACAACCGTCGTCGTAAGATGTCTGAGTACGGTGTCATGTTGGCAGAGAAGCAGAAAGCTAAGTACACTTATGGTGTATTAGAGCGTCAGTTCCGTAATATGTTTGATAAGGCTGCTAAGGCTGATGGTATTACTGGTGAGGTTCTTCTTCAGAATCTCGAGTGCCGTCTTGATAACGTTGTATTCCGTCTTGGTATCGCTCCAACACGTGCTGCTGCGCGTCAGTTGGTTGGTCACAAGCACATCGTTGTTGATGGTAAGGTAGTTAATATCCCTTCATTCGCAGTTAAGCCTGGTATGGTTGTTGGTGTTCGTGAGAAGTCTAAGTCTCTCGAGGTTATCGAAGCAGCTCTTGCAGGTTTCAATCATAGCAAGTACCCATGGATTGAGTGGGACGATAATTCAAAGAGCGGTAAGTTCTTACACAAGCCAGAGCGTGCCGACATCCCAGAGAATATTAAGGAGCAGTTAATCGTTGAGTTGTACTCTAAATAAATCATTACATTAATGGCGATATTAGCATTTCAAAAACCTGATAAAGTAGTAATGTTAGAGGCTGATAACCAGTTCGGAAAGTTTGAATTCCGTCCTTTGGAGCCTGGCTTCGGTGTTACCATTGGTAACGCCTTGCGCCGCATTCTCCTTTCATCATTGGAGGGTTATGCTGTTAACACTATCCGCATTGCGGGTGTTGAGCATGAGTTCTCTTCAGTTCCTGGTGTAAAGGAAGATGTTACTAACATTATCTTGAATCTCAAACAAGTTCGATTCAAGCAAGTAGTAGAAGAATTCGAGAATGAGAAAGTTAGTATCACCGTTGAGAATTCTACAGAATTCAAAGCAGGTGATATCGGTAAGTATCTGACTGGATTTGAAGTGTTAAACCCTGATTTGGTGATTTGTCATTTAGATGCCAAAGCTTCGATGCAGATCGATTTGACTATTAATAAGGGACGCGGTTATGTTCCTGCTGATGAGAATCGTCAATTCTGCACTGACGTTAACGTTCTCCCAATCGATTCCATCTACACCCCTATTCGTAACGTAAAGTACGCTGTTGAACCATATCGTGTTGAGCAAAAGACCGACTATGATAAGCTCGTACTTGAAGTTACAACTGATGGTTCCATTAGTCCAAAGGATGCACTGAAAGAGGCTGCGAAGATTCTTATTTATCACTTCATGCTCTTCTCTGATGAGAAGATTACTCTTGAGACACAGGATCAGGAGAGTAATCAGGAGTTTGATGAAGAGGTTCTTCATATGCGTCAGTTGCTTAAAACTCGTCTCGTAGACATGAATCTTAGTGTTCGTGCCCTCAACTGCTTGAAGGCAGCTGATGTTGAGACTCTTGGTGATTTGGTTCAGTTTAACAAGACTGACCTCTTGAAGTTCCGCAACTTTGGTAAGAAATCGCTCTCAGAGCTTGATGATTTGCTCGAGGGTCTGAATCTGTCGTTTGGAACCGACATTTCAAAGTATAAACTGGACAAGGAGTAAACCCACTAAGGGTGAGCTAACCAGCCCATAAACAAATTAAAAAAAATGAGACACAATAAGAAATTCAACCATTTGAGTCGTACTGCTGACCATCGTCAGGCCATGCTTTCTAACTTGGCTATCTCTTTGATCATGCACAAAAGAATCACTACGACTCTTGCTAAGGCTAAGGCTCTTAAGACATACGTTGAGCCTCTCATCACACGTTGCAAGAACGACAGCACTAACTCTCGTCGTGTTGTTTTCAGCTATCTTCAGAACAAGGAAGCTATCAAGGAACTCTTTGGTATCGTAGCTGAGAAGGTAGGCGATCGTCCAGGTGGATACACACGTATCATCAAGCTTGGTAATCGTCTTGGTGACGGTGCTGCAGTTGCTTTCATCGAGCTTGTTGACTTCGATGAGAACATGGCAAAGGCTCCTAAGGCTGAGAAGAAGACTCGTCGTAGCCGTCGTTCTACAAAGAAGGCTGACGCTGTTGAAGCACCAGCTACAGAGGCTACAGAAGCTCCAGCTGAGGAAGCTAAGGCTGAATAACAATATTTGTATAATATTGCCTTATTATATCCCGCCCTCGACCATTTATTTGGTCGAGGGCTTTTATTTTATATGTATTTTCTTTTTTCTTACGCTTTATTTGTTTATTTCGTTATAAGTTATTACTTTTGTACTAAAAGAATCAAGATTGCAAACTTGATTCAGTATTTATCAACTTAAAAATAATCAAATAACAAATATATGAAACATTACATTATCTCCAAACAACTAATCACTAAGTTGTCTCTATTATTTACACTTCTCATTTTGTGTTCAGTAGGTGCAAAGGCAAACGATGTGTATTATGAGCAATGTACTTCCTTGAACGATATTGTTGCCGGTCAAACTTACCTTATTGTCATTAGTGATGGTAAATCGCATTATGCACTCAGAGCTAATGCCAATAATGGCAGTGCTATAACCATGGAGTCTGATAAAAAGATTAAGAATCCCGATGCCTCCTTTATCTGGACTACATCTGCCGGATCTTCTTCAAACACTTTCTACTTTTCGAATGGTAAAAATTATATATATAATGATAATACTACTACTTTGACTTGTAATTCTACTAAAAAGTCTATTTGTTATATATCAAAACTTGAATCTACTAATGCATTTAAGATTACTTTTAATAAGCCAACAGGAAGATACATCGGCTGGAAAAATGAGAATACTTTTTACGCATGGGGGACAAAATTCAAAGATCAATTTGAGAAGAAAAGCGATTTGTTTGAACAATCAGGTGCTCTTTATATATATAAAAAGATGTCTGGTCCAACCTTGTCAACGTCCGTATCTTCTCTTGATTTCGTAGCTTCCGAAGTTGGTAATTCTTATAATAAGTCCATTAATATTTCAGGTGCAAATCTTACATCTTCTGCAACAATCACTATTTCTGGTAAGGATGCAAGCATGTTTAGTGCTACACCTTCTATTATCGAAGCTACTGATGGAACAATTTCTGCCACAGATGTTTCAGTTACATATAATCCTACATCTACAGGAACTCATTCTGCTGTATTGACAATATCCTCTTCTGATGCAACTCCTGTCGCAGTAGATTTGAAGGGTAGGGTAGCAGGCAACCATAATATTACATGGAAGGTTAATGGCTCGACATATTCTGTAGGTTCACCAACCACAGTTGTTGCCGATGGTGAGAAAGTTGCTCAACTTCCAACACCACCTTCAGATGTAGAAGATAATGAATTCGTTGGATGGACAACAACAGAGATAACCTCTAAGCAGTCATCAGCCCCTTCTATTCTCTTTACTTCTGCTTCCGATGCCCCTATTGTTACATCCGATGCCGTATACTATGCTGTTTATGCTTCGCAAGATGGTCCTGCTACATGGAAAAAACTTCAAGTTTCTGATGTAAAGGAAGAAGGAGTATATGCCCTTATAACATCTGGCGGCTATGCTTTTAGTGGCAATATACAGGAAGATGGCAAAAGTTATTACTGTAATACCAATTTCTCTTTTGATAAATCCGATATTGCAACTTCTGCTCCTGAAGATGTCTGTGAACTGACTCTGAAAAAGAGTGGTGATGGATTCTCCATGTATAATGCCAAGCATGGATATTTATATGCTACAGCTAAGAGCTCTGGAAAACTTGCTTGGCATGATACAGAAACGAGCTATTGGAGTTATACATATCCTAATTGGGTATATAATGATGGTAAAGTAAATTTAAGATACTATTCCAACACTGCCACTGGATATTTTAAATCTTATGATAATAATACTGGCGTTGTTCCTTCCTTCGCCCAGAAAATATCCTCAGCCTCTTACACCACAACCTTAGGTGCCACTCCTACATATACAGCCAAGGCAATTTCTTTGAAGGCAGAGACTGCAGATGCTCATTGGGCAACCTTTAGCTGCTCTGAGCCTACATTCTTCCCAGAGGCTGTAACAGTAATTGCTATCACCGTTGCCGAAGGTACTATAACTACCAATAATGATGTCTTTGAGCATTCATCAGCCGTTACCATAGGCGAGGCCACCCTCTCTGGCGTATATGTTCCTGCCAACACCGGTGTACTCATCAAGTCGGCAGACGCTGATGCTACTTGTTATGTCGTTGCCAATAAGACAGTAGCTGCTTTACAAGAGTCGCAAAACATGCTTAAGCCAGCCCTTGTTGGAGGAGGTGTATTCTCTCCTGCTGCCGACTATACATATTATAAATTGGCATACAACGATTTCTCTTCTCGCACAGACTTAGGCTTCTATTATGGTGCTGATGCAGGTGGCGCCTTCTATGTAAAGGCTGAGACAGCCTACCTTGCCGTGCCTACTGCTATATCCGATGGTGCCAAAGCCTTTGTGCTCGATGGTGAAACTACTGCCATCAATGGCATTAGCACAAGGAACAAGCACGCCGAAGCCGTCTACAACCTTAATGGTCAGCGCATGGCCTCTATGGCAAAGCCAGGCTTGTATATTGTGAATGGAAAGAAAGTGGTTAGAAAATAATAATCGAAAGGAATCATCATAATGAAAAAAGAATATACCGCCCCTGTCATCTCTGTTATGGCTATGCAACCATCTATCCTCACCGGTAGCTTTAGAACAACAACAAATAGTTGTCCTACTAACGAGCCTACGCTCTCCACCTCTGGTGAGAGCGAAAACCAGTTCTCTAAGGAGAACAGCTTTAATCTTTGGGAGGAATAATACAACTCGCTTGAGATTTAAAGAACACGAATAGTTCGAATGAATGTGGAGCCCAACTCGGCTCTGCTGCTTGAGTTTTTTAAGAACACGAATAGTTCGAATCTAACGAATAGGGAGCCTAACTCGGCTCTGTATGAAAGAAAAAACAACAAATACAACCCGTACAACAAATACAACCTTGGATAGCCTTTATGGTTAGGATAGGCTTCAACTATCTTTGTGCGTCGCCTTTACCTTACGGTAGTATATGTTGTATTTGTAGTATTTGTTGTTTTTTCTTTTCTCTACCAATTATCTCTTTCTCCACCTTGTTTTAAAAACTGCAAAAAGTTGGAGTTGATGTTTGGTAGTATCGAATAAAAGTTTTAGTTTTGCTACAGAATAATTCAGATGATTATGGAACATACAGTTTTTAATGAGGCACAGATGAAGATTCTCCATATGATGTCTTATATCAAGACCCCACAACAGTTGGATAATTTTGAAAATGCCATTTCGCAATACTTTGCAAAGAAAGTTGATGAAGATATGGATGAATTGTGCCAAAATGGAACCATCACTCTTGACATCATAGAAGAGTGGGGTAATGAGCATCTAAGAATTTCAAGCAAATGAGAAAGGTAGTACTTGATACCAATTGCTTATTGATGAGTATTCCTAAAATTAAAAAGACTTACTTTTTTGTTTTTAACGACAACGGCAAGATAAATCCCCGCTTGAGATTTTAAAACAACAAATACAACCCGTACAACAAATACAACCTTAGATAGTTTTTTTGTTCTTTTGTATGTTAAAAACACCCTCAAGGCAAAATCTCCTTATGTTTGTCGGGTGATCCATGGTTTGTGTGTATGTGATTTTGTTGCTCGTTTGAGCAGATAATGTAATCTGCATAGTGCAATCGGGTGACTAAATGTGGTGGATATTAGGGAATTATACTTTTTTTACCTTTTGTTTTAAGATTTTTATCTTTTTGTAACACTCTTCTCGTATAAAAGCGCTAACTTTGCAGTATGACTATCATCAACAAGTGCAACTCGCTTGCGTTCATTGTGTAGTCTATGGTGTTACTGTAGAGCATGCGGATAGCGATCTGCAAGCTTAGCAAGATTGTCCTCAGGCTAATGCTCATTCTGCGTTTCGGCTTAGCCCATGTCCTCTTTTCTAACTTTGCGCACATGTGTCTACGCATCGTTCCTTTGACTGATAATTCAAAATTAATAATTAAAATTCCTATGATTATGAAAAATCAATTACTTAACTTAAAAATGATTGCTCTCATGTGCCTCATGATGGTACTTGGGGGGGCGAATGTGTGGGCGCAGGAAACTAAGTCGGTGACTTGTACATTGGAAAAGAATGTATCTTCTTCAACTTTTGTTCCTATAGAAGGCTCCTTTGACTTATCTTATTCTCGTGCTGCAGACGATAAAAATGACAATGGAGTGTTTTGGAATTGTAACAAAGGAGAAGTTACAATTTCCGCTAAATTAAAGGATGAAAATTCAACAATAACAAAGATAGTTGCTAATTCAAAGTGTGGAAAAACTACTCCTAAATTAACAGTTTCTGTTGGAAACGTACAATTTGGGAAAACAGTTTCTCTTACAACTACTAATAAAAATTTTACTTTTGAAGGGCAAGCTTCTGGTGAAGTTAAATTTTCTTTTACAGGAAAGTCTTCTGAGAAAAAACCTGGTTCTTATTTCCTCAAAACGATAACTATTTATTATACAGAGGCTTCTTCTAGTAATAAGACAGCCACAACTCTGACATTCCCACAAGAGTCTTGTTCTTTTGCAACTACAGATGATTTGGCGTCGTTTAAGGGGCAAACAGCAACATTAAAGGCTGGTGAAATAGAGTTGACTGGCAAGACTATTACATATAGTAAAGCTGGTGATGATATTTTCTCTTCATTTGATGAGACAACAGGTGCTCTTGCACTTAATGGTAAGGTTGGTTCTGCAACTATAACCGCAAAATTCGATGGTTCAAATGATGAAACATATAGTTCTTCTAATGCAAAATATACAATAACAGTAGAACAAGTATATACTGACTTAGCTTCTTTCAAAGCTGCAATCCCTTCTACTGCTACAACTTATGATCCTACTCAGTTTAAATTGAAACTTACAGATGCGCTTGTTACTTATGTAAATGGTTCAAAAGCCTATGTGCAGGATGCAACTGCAGGTGTACTCCTTTATGAAAATGATTCAAAGAAAGCTTTCAATCTAACCGCAGGCCAAAAATTTACAGGCTCTATTGATGTTTCTGCTTGTATTTTTAGTGGCATGGCTGAGGTTACAGCTTGGAATCCTTCTGCTGATGTAGTGAAAATTGATAATGTAGAGATTCCTGTTAAGACAGTTACTTTAGCAGATTTGAACGGAGCAGACTATAGCAAGTATGAGTGCGTTCGTGTAAAGGTGGTGAATGCTACGGCTACATCAGGATTTAATACTGCAAAGAAAGCTAAGATTAAACAGAACGACCAGACATATATTGTTCATGGAGAGGTGAGCGGACTAAAAGTAACTGTTGATGATGTATACGACTTCGTAGGTTATCCAATCTATTGGAAGACAGACTATTTGAATGAGCATCAATTGTCTGTTTGGTCACAAGATGACATTATAGAAAGTGGTAAGACTTCAGAAACACTAGATTTTAAGGCAACTGATGGTTCTTTGTATTATGCAACATTTAGCTCAGATAAGGATGTTGTATTTACAAACGATGTTACGATATATGGTGTAAGTGTAGAAGGCGGAAAAGTTAAAACTACTCAGTTCCCAATTGCTTATTATGAAGTTACTGATGCTACAGTAGGAGATGGTACAGGAATTGTTGAAAACGGTCATTACGTTCCTGCTAATACTGGTGTTTTGGTTGAAGCTTTAGCGAACAGTACTTCTTACTATTTCCCTAAAAATACTCAAAGTGTAGAATGCCCTTCAAACATGCTTATGCCAGCACCTGTTGCTGGTGGCGAATTCACTGCAGATGCAGATAAGGTATACTACAAGTTGGCTTACAACGACTATGATAAGCATGAAGGTTTAGGCTTCTATTGGGGTGCTGACAATGGTGGCGCATTCTATGTAAAGGCAGGAACAGCTTATTTGGCAGTACCTAAGGCAAAAGCAGCTGGCGCTAAGGGCTTCGCATTTAATGGCGAGGCTACAGGCATCGAGGGCGTAAACGCTAATGTAGAGAATGCTAAGGCTATCTACAACCTCAATGGTCAGCGCGTAGCTTCTATGGCTAAGCCAGGCTTGTATATCGTGAATGGTAAGAAAGTAGTAAGAAAATAAACTTTAAAGGCAAAGATATTATGAAGAAAACATATATGACACCTGCCATCTCGGTAATGGCTATTGAAACAGTACTTATGTCTAATATGAGTAGAGTAATGGATTGTCGTCCATCAGGTGAACCTACTATGAGTGGTCCAACAATGGAAAGCGAAAACCAGTACTCAAAAGAGCATACTTTTGATGCTTGGGAAGACTAATCGTAATAGCGATTAATTATAGTATATACAGAGAGTGCATGCCAAAGCGGTATGCACTCTTTTTTTGCAAAAAAGATAGCGAAAAAAGTAATACGTGATACTTTGCAAAGTATCATTAGTCTCAAAAAATGCCATCGTTGGACTTTTTGGGTTATCATCGGTTTTGTCGCACACGGATAGCACTGAGAACACGAATGTGGAGCCTACCTCGGCTCTGCTGTATGAGCTTTTTAAGAACACGAATAGTTAGAATGACACTCTTTGTTTATTCGGTTGATTCGAGTGATTCGTGTTCGTTTTCTTAAGGCTGGATTCGTGTTCTGCTTATTGATTTTTAAGTAACACGAATAGTTCGAATGACACGAATGTGGAGCCTGACAGGCTCTGCTGTATGAGCTTTTTAAAGAACACGAATAGCTCGAATGACAGCGAATGTGGAGCCTACCTCGGCTCTGCTGTATGAGCTTTTTAAGAACACGAATAGTTAGAATGACACTCTTTGTTTATTCGGTTGATTCGAGTGATTCGTGTTCGTTTTCTTAAGGCTGGTTTCGTGTTCTGCTTATTGATTTTTAAGGAACACGAATAGTTCGAATGACACGAATGTGGAGCCTACCTCGGCTCTGTTGTTTGAGTTTTTTAAGGAACACGAATAGTTCGAATCTAACGAATGTGGATTAAAGCTTCACGCAAGAATCTCAAGCTGCAGAGCCCAGATGGCTCATTCGTGTTATTTTGATTATTCGTGTTCGTAAAAACTCAAGCTGTTCGTGGTTTAACCAGCAGGCCGCAAGGGCTCAAATCCGAGTAAATTCGTGGTATCCGTGAGCGACATATTGAAAGACCAAGGTAAAGCCAAAGGGCTATTGCTTGATTGCATGCAGCCTTCCAGGCTGGTCGTTGCGACTATTCCCCATGATATTTCCATTGAGCCGTATTTATCTCCAAATATGAGGATAAATATTTAAATATCTTTAGTTAAGTGGGTTCCTTAAAAGGAATAGGTGTTAGTCGCTGAGTACTACGGCACCCTCTTGCTTCATGCCATCCATGAGGATGCGGAATGGGCGAGGGAAGCGCACGTGGCGCACATAGTCGGTTTCGTCTACGGCAGGCATAGCGTCGAGGATATCCTTGCGGAAGATACCATCGTTGGTGTTGCTGTCGATAGTGAAATAGCCTACACCAAACGAGGTGAGATTCTGGAAGAAGTGAGTACCCTGACTTGGGTCCACACGATAGTTCTTCAATGCCACTTCTGCTATAACCCTTGCTGCCGAGATGTGAGGCCATTTCACAGGTATGCCAAGCCATGAGTCGCTCGAACCCCAACGACCAGGACCCACAAGTACATAGCCACGCTCTTCGGCAAGGAACTTACGGTTGATGCGCTCTATGTCGTCGGCAATGCGATAGTTTTTGGCAGCCGTGAAGTTGTCGTCGTATTTCACGTAGACAACATCCACCACATCCTCTACCACACCATGCCCCAGCGACTTATGCGAACGCAGCAAGCACTTGTCGTCAGCTATGGCAGCCACATCCTCGTCGAGCATCTGCTTAGAGTCTACGATAGGACGAATCTGCAAGAGATAGAAGTCGGCAGTGCGGTCGTCGTTGATGTTGCATGCAAACTCTATCTCCACAGGGCGGCGCATAGCCTCGGCACCATATTTCATCGACATCTGCAAGAGTCGAGGCAGCGGAATGATGTCTTGCTGCAGCACACCGCAAAATGAGATAATCTTTCTGCCACCCTCATAGATACCATCACGTATCACCTGGTCGTAAGGGTCGAAAGTTGAAGCAATATACGTCAGCGAGTGGTCGGCATCAGCCTCCTTCACCTTTAGCTGCTTGATGTTGAAACCATCGTCCACCTTGAAGTCATCGCCCACACGCTCCATGTCCAAGGCATAGAACTTAGTCTGCGTCTCCCTCAGAGCAGTCTCCATTTCCGAAGTCTGCAACACCTGGTCGGGATGATATGGCGACACACGCAGCGTCTGTCCACCATCCACGATATATTTTCCTAAACCCAGAGCCAGCGATGCTATGCCCTCTTCCGCCTTCTCGTTGCCGATAGGGTAGTAGTTGATAGAGCGCAACACACCACTCATATTAGGATAATAGTGGTCGCCATACGTTTTGCCCACCACCGACTGCAGTATCACCGCCATCTTCTCTTGGTCGATGACATTGCTGGTGGCAGTCATATAAGCCTTAGAGTCGCGATAGTAGACCGACGCATACACACCCTTGATGGCAGCAGCCAACATGTGGAGCATCTGGTATTTGTCAGACAGCCAAGGTATCATATATGTAGAATAGATACCGGCAAACGGCTGATAGTGAGCATCCTCGAGGAGCGAACTTGAGCGCACAGCAATAGGACTGCCCGTGGCTTCGAAGAATGTGAAGAAGTCGTCTGTGAGCGAATCAGGCAACTGCGCCTTCAGGAATGCCTGCAATATCTCGTCGTCAGAAGCATCGCTGAGCGCTATCTGGTACAGGTTGTTTTGCTCCATAAACTGGTCGAAGATGTCGGTACACAGCACCACAGTCTTTGGTATCTGCACCGTCACACCCGGCAGCTGCGAGAACTCAGGCTGTCGCTTTATCACATTGTCGAGGAAAGCCAAGCCTCTGCCCTTGCCTCCAAGAGAGCCCTCGCCGATGCGCGCAAAGTGAGCATACTTGTCGAACTTGCAACGGTCGAAGACAGCCACCACGCCGATATTCTTCATGTGGCGATATTGCACTATGGCATCGAAGATGATTTGGCGGTGAGCATCCACATCCTGCAGCTTGTGCCATGTCACCTGCTTAAGGAATGCCGACACAGGGAATATGGCACGCGCCGTGAGCCAACGACTCATGTGGTTGCGCGATATGTGGTAGAGCATAGAGTCGCGCGGAATCTTGAAGATGTTGTCTTGCAACTCCTTGAGCGAATGTATTCGCACCAGCTCTTCGCGAGTCTTAGGGTCGCGGAATATGAAGTCGCCAAAGCCCATGTGTTCCTCCATGATTCGACGAAGGTCGATGCTCATCTTCTTGCTGTTTTTATCAACAAAGCGGAAACCCTCAGCCTCTGCACGCTGACGATTCTCAGAGTCAGAACTCTCCATGATGAGCGGTACATATTCGTCTTCGGCACGAATAGCCCTCAAGAGCTTTAAGCCAGCCTCAGGATCCTTCTTGCCATTAACAGGGAATTGCGCATCGCTGATTACACCCAGCGTGTTGTCCTTATACTTCTCGTAGAGCGCCAACGCCTCCTCGTAGTTGCGCGCCAACACCACCTTAGGCCTTCCACGCATACGCATGGTGGCAGCATGTCGGTTTAGCGCCTCGGTAGAGAATCGCTTGCTCTGCACAAGAATGTAGCTATATAAATTAGGTAGGATAGAACTATAGAAGCGCACCGAGTCTTCCACCAGCAATATCATCTGCACTCCCGCCTCCTCGATGTCGTGTTCAATGTTCATCTTGTCCTCGATGAGCTTGATGATAGAAAGGATGAGGTTGGTGTTGCCAAGCCAGCAGAACACATAGTCGAACATCGACAAGTCCTCGTTTTGCATACGGCGAGTGATGCCGTGAGAGAAAGGAGTGAGCACAATACAGTGGATGTCGGGGAATTTACCCTTTATGGCACGAGCCACCGTGAAGGCATCGTTGTCGGCGTTGCCCGGCATACATAATACAAGGTCTACGTTGGTAGTCTGTAGCACCTTCTCAGCCTCCTCGATTGTAGAAACCTGAGTAAACGTAGGCGGATATCGCAAGCCAAGCTCCATATACTCGTTGTATATCTTCTCCTCCACACGACCATCGTCTTCGAGCATGAAGGCATCGTAGGGATTGGCAACGATAAGCACATTATACACACGACGCATCATCAAGTTGACGAACGTCACATCTTTAAGATAGAATTTGTTCCACTCCTGTGGTATCTTTGATTCCATGGTTGTTATGTGTTTGTAGTTAGGTTTTTATGGCTATAAAGTTACTACTTTTTGCGATAACAACAAAAAGAAAGTAAAAAAGAATAAAATTTTTGAGTTTTATTTGGTTGTTAGGGTGGAATTCTCTATATTTGCCGTATCAATATAACATAATGATACTACAACCTAAAAATCCTTTTAGCTATGGAAGTTGAAAAAATAATGCAAGAGCTGATGCGCAAGCATTCAGGCGAGCCTGAGTATCTTCAGGCTGTGAAAGAAGTGCTAACCTCAATCCAGGATGTTTACAACCAACACCCGGAATTTGAGAAGGCAAAACTCATTGAGCGACTGGTAGAGCCAGAGCGTGTGATACAGTTCCGCGTGCCATGGGTTGACGACAATGGCGAGGTACATGTAAACACCGGTTATCGCGTACAGTTCAATAGCGCTATAGGTCCTTACAAGGGCGGTTTGCGCTTCCATGCATCTGTAAACTTAAGCATCATGAAGTTCCTCGGCTTTGAGCAGACCTTTAAGAATGCTCTCACCACATTGCCGATGGGCGGTGCCAAGGGAGGTTCCGACTTCTCTATCCGCGGACGTAGCGATGCTGAAGTTATGCGCTTCTGCCAGGCATTCATGCAGGAGCTTTATCATAATATAGGTCCTAACGAGGATGTGCCAGCAGGCGACATCGGTGTAGGAGCACGCGAGATAGGTTATCTCTTCGGTACTTACAAGAAGCTAACCCATCAGTGGGAAGGCGTTATGACAGGTAAGGGACTCGAGTGGGGTGGCTCTCGCATTCGTCCTGAGGCTACAGGCTATGGCGCCCTCTACTTCGTAAATCAGATGTTGCAGACACGCGATATCGATATCAAGGGCAAGACAGTTGCAATAAGCGGCTTCGGAAATGTGGCTTGGGGTGCAGCCCAGAAGGCTACCCAGCTTGGTGCTAAGGTTATCACCATCAGCGGACCAGACGGATACATCTACGATCCTGCAGGTCTCGATGATAAGAAGATTGCCTATATGCTTGAGCTTCGTGCTTCAGGCAACGATATCTGCCAGCCTTATGCTGATGAGTTCCCAGGCTCACAGTTCTTCGCAGGCAAGAAACCATGGGAGCAGGAGGCACAGATCTACCTCACCTGCGCTACCCAGAACGAGCTCAACGGCGAGGATGCTGATCGCATATTGGCATACAAGCCTTTGTGTGTGGCAGAGGTTTCCAACATGGGATGCACAGCCGAGGCTGTGGATAAGTTTGTTGCTGCTAAGCAGCTCTTTGCTCCTGGCAAGGCTGTCAATGCAGGCGGTGTGGCAACAAGTGGATTGGAGATGACCCAGAACTCTATGCGATTGAGCTGGAGCGAGAAGGAAGTCGACGACAAGCTGCACTATATCATGCATTCTATCCACGAGCAGTGCGTGAAATACGGCACACAGGCTGATGGATATATCGACTATGTCAAGGGCGCTAATGTGGCTGGCTTCATGAAGGTGGCTAATGCCATGATGGCTCAGGGAATAGTATAAGCGACGGTGGCAAATATGCCACCGAAGTGAATAAATGAAGGCGGAGATGCTGGATGAAGGCGGAGCGCCTGAGTGGAGAAATATAAAAACGATGAGAATAGGAAGCAATAGGTTAAACATAAATACAAGAATGATTGTAGGCAACGCCATAAGAATGGCGGTGTGTATGTTTTTTATGCTCTTTGCTTCACTATTGATAACAGGAAAGCCTTGTCTTTCTGCACAGAAAAAACAAGCACAGAAAACAGCTGTGCACAAGCATCATGTGCAGAAAGGCAAGGCTTCTTATTATTCAAGACGAGCCACGGGAGCACGCTCGGCAAGTGGTGAGCGAATACATCATGATAGTTTGACGTGTGCTCATAAGAACTACCCTTTCGGCACAATACTTCGAGTTACGAACCTTAGCAATAATAAATCTGTGGATGTTAAGGTTACCGACCGTGGACCATACGGTAGAGGTCGCGTTATAGACCTATCGTATGCGGCAGCTAAGGCAATAGGAATGCTTGCACAGGGCGTGGCTATGGTCGAGGTGAAACCAGTAACGGAGAAAATTGTGCCTTATCGTATGGAAGAGGACGATATGCCAGAATTCGAATTTGAATTTGTGAAACCCGACGAATATAAGGTTGCAGAAAGAGAAGAAAAGAAATAGTTGAGGCTTTTTCTTTTCGGATGCATAAGCTATTGGTATTAGGATATTTGCTTGAGTCATTGGCTGATAAAAAAGGGCATTTTGTATTGTATAGGGAATTCCCTATGCTAATTTAGGAAAAAATCGATAGATGATAATAGAAAAATTATTATCTTTGCAGAAAACAAAAGCTGCAAAGATAGTTTTGTATGCCTATAAATATAAAGGAACAAATCAAGTGAAAGATATGAAGAAGATGATGGTTTGGGCTGTTGGAGCAACATTATTGCTTAGCAGCTGTAGCTCATATACTGGCGCTGGAGCATATACCGGTGCACAGTTTGGAAGCATACTCGGTTCGGCAATAGGAGGTATAAGTGGCGGACCTCGAGGCGCAGATATAGGAACCATTGTGGGTATGGCAGGTGGCGCGATGGCAGGTGCCACCATAGGCAATGTTGCCGACCGGAAAGCACATGGCGAGATGGAAGAACATCGCGAGGCGATGAAGCAACGCCGTGCACAGCGCAATCAGAGTATGCAGCAAGACGATGGATATCAATATGGCAACAGCGGATTTGACAATAGCGGCTATGATTCTACCAATAGTGGTGACGACCGTATCGATTTCGATGGTGGCGATGCTGCTACAGGCAACTACGAATATAAGCAACCATCATCACCAGCCGACAATGTGTATACCCATTCTGCACCAACTGTAGAGATAAGAAACGCACGCTTCATAGATGCCGATGGAGACGAAACGATATCGCGAGGCGAAATGTGTAAGGTGGTGTTTGAGGTCTACAACAATGGTTTGCAACCAATATATAATGTGGTGCCAACCGTGGCAGAGATGACCGGCAATAAGCATATATATATATCGCAGCCAGTATGTGTAGAGAAGATAGGAGCATATAAAGGTGTGAGATATACCACTATGGTGAAAGCCGACAACCGGCTGAAGTATGGCACAATAAAGCTATGCTGCTCTGTATTGCAGAATGGCGAGACAATATCGAAGGTTACCGAATTTAATGTAGAGACAAGAAAATAAGTGAAGAGCTATTGCCCTTCACTTACAAATGTTGTTATACTGCGAGGAGTTAATGTCGTTTTGTCGATAGCAGAGCCGATTGGCAGAAGGCTCTCAGCAGAGATATCCGAAGTGCGATACATATTCCAACGATGTGGCTTGCCATCTACGTTGAGAGTGATAGGACATAGACGGTCGGAATAGTTGATGGCTACCACAACCAGTTTACCGTCGACGTTTCTATATGCAGAAAGCATTGTGCCGTATGGGCGAGTGTCGCCCTCTTTCACAATGTCGCCTTCGTCGTTGTAGGCATCAATATCAAGTCGAACAGCGCCAGGACGAACAAAGCGACTATAGTTGCCCATAGCCCAAAGAAGTTTTGAGTCGACAGCATGCCCTGTTTTCATACCATCGTGAGTATATATACGCAAGAGCCCATCCTTATAGTTCTCGCCAGCAGCACGCCACCACGACCAGCTACAAGCATTGCCATATACAAGGTCGTAGTGCATCATACGAGCAACATAAAGAGCAGTCTTCATAGAGAAGTCGAAACCTCCACCACCACCAATCTCTTCATCATTACTCATTATGCACACCTCGCTCTGCCAATAGTCGAGTCCGTATTTCTTTAGTTCGTCGCGTAGAGCAAGACGTATGGAGCGCATGGTGTCGATAGGAGTGTTAGTCCAGTAGGTATGACCAAGCACCACGTTTGGTATGCCATACAATCCCTTGACACATGTTTTTACGCTATCTTTGCCAAAGAGAGTGGCAATGGTATAGCCACGTTGCCATCCTGCTTTATATTCTCCAAGCAAACAACGAAGGTCGGAACTCTCGCTTAACACAATCTTAGAGTCGAGCTTAAGTTTCTTGAACGCTTTGCTTGTTTCCTTAGCCAAATGGCTTATCTCACGATTTGTTGCAGGTGAGCCCTCTTGTTTAGGTCCTTGCCAATTCCAGTGCCCATCAGGCTCGTTGACCGGACTGACATAATCAATCTTTACCCCGTCGTGTTCCTCAATGCCCTTTGTTGCATTAGCAAGAAAACGAGCAAAATCATCATAGCAATCATCTTTGAGATTGATGTCGCCACCACGACCTGTGTTGGTGGCAAGCCCATTCTTTGTGAACTGCACAGGAGCAGAATTGCAGAACAATAGCAGATAAGGCACACCACGCTCCTTAGCCATTTTGAGGAATTTGCGCTGTGGTAGTTGCTTATTCCAATTCCAAGTTCCGTCAGGTTGTAGTAGGCATTCTGTGCGAGTACCTCTATTTATATATGATGAGTCGCCCTGTTCCCAGCTGCCAGCTCCGAGATTCATTCTCCATAGCGATAGGCCGATACCCTTAGGTTTGCCAGTAGCATCATTGTCGGTACTGAATAGCCAGTCGGCAATCTGTTGCTGCCGTTGCTCAGGCCATGTACCAATAAAGAGCATACTCCAAGCATCTGAAGCACCAAAGTGCAGTACTGTTTGTTCTGGTTGTGAAGTCTTGACATCGAAACTTACAGGTTTGAAAGTGTCGTTAGGAATAACCCAACGCTTAGCCCTTGACTGTGCAAACGAGGTTGATACAGACAAGGCTAAAAGAACAATTGAAGAAATAATTGTTTTTGAATGGTTGATAGTCATAGTTTTTTGTGTTTTTGTACATATATAATGGCAAAGATACAGTTTTTAGCTTGTATTGACAAATAATGGAAAGAGTTTTTGAAAAGCCTATCAAGAATGAGAAAACTTTGTGTAAGAAACAATTTTTAAGGAATTCTTCCGTTTAGTAATATATACTTTCCATTTATGGGAAGATATTATTCGATTAGAACAATAAAAAATATACATTAGTGTCCCGTTAAAATTGGGACAAGTTAAATATTAATCAAATAACCCCGGAAAGAGGGGACAATCGAGTTCTTTGACA
>OCHM01000245.1_pt1 | contig 42881 bp, 30 predicted proteins | sample 1538901 | NCBI WGS metagenome assembly OCHM01 (sample SAMN04571734, study PRJEB22368) | human gut metagenome | biome: human gut; material: stool | host: Homo sapiens | place: Luxembourg | collected 2012-11-08 | reverse complement strand
AGTTGTTTGCATAAGAAATACAGATTGTTAAAAACACAACAATATTATATGAGCCGTTTTTTTAATATTAAAAGTATGTCATCAAGGGAAATGCCACTGCGTTCGCTCATCATGGCAATAGTTGCTTTAGGAATGATGATGCGTGCAAGAGGCGAATTGAGCATTTTGAAAGCAGAATTCATGCTTGGCAAATCTTTCCGTAACTGTGGGTAAATTTTGAACAAATCCTGTAAGCGAGTGTTGGCAGAGAGTTCTATTGTCGAGTTTTCTTTTGTAGCAGGTGTATCATCTGAAGTAGAATTTTGATCCTCCATTGATTTTACCCCTTGTGTGTCATTTGACCATGTCAGCAGCGTGCGTGAACCTTGAAGCTCACGAATGCGACTACAATCTTGCATCATTTCGAGTACGCCTCTGAATCGTCCTTCTGCATCACGCACGGCTACATAATAAATATAGATGAACACACCGGGTTTGTTAATCCAAAAATCTACGCTATCTTGCTCTCCCGAGCGGAATTTGGCAATAATTTCCTCAACGAGATGAACACTGGTGCGTGGGTGGCAGTTTTTCACATCACGTCCGATAACATTCTTGCTGCGTGGGAAGATGCGGTGGTTGGTATCTGAATAGAAGCGAACGAGTTCGTTTTCATCTACATAAGATATATCTACAGGAAGATGCTTGTAAATGAGGTTGATTTGTTCGAGGGAGAGTTTGCCTGTTGTAACGTCGAAAACTCGGTCTGTATCACCTCCTCCCAGCCCATATTTACTAAGAAGCGCAGATAGTTCTGAGGCGAAACCGTCAGGGACTGTTGTGGGCTGGGTTTCTGTTTTGTCTGTATTTTGGAATCCTTCTACATCTATCCATGCAAAGCCAATTTCGTAATCTCCCGAACGCATCTGTTCGAATTCTTCTGGAGTAATCATTGCCAAAGCAGTTGGGTAGAGTACAGACTCTTCTTTCTGTAAAAGATCCAGCACATCTGCCACAATGGTAGACTGCATCGCCAAAAATTCCTCTTCTTTGTCTTCCTCAATAAGTTTTTTAGCATCGCGTATTTCGTCTCGCACAAAGTCGTCGAGCAGCCACATCGTAGTCGTGGGGCGGTCAAATCCTTTCTGTTCGAGTATGGAGTAGAGCTGATTCTGCTTACGCGAAAGGTGAGTACGAAAAGCCGCTATTTGGTCGTACAATTCGAGCCACTGATTCTTGATAATCGGATATTGTACAAGGTCTTCTATGGCGAGCATGTGGCGACGCATTTCATCGTTCTCTCTGTAGTAGCACATGATAGGGTGGTTGAGAGGAAGATTTGGGCGATTGGTGTCCATCACTTCATCAAACAGCTCAATCATTTTTTGAATATCCTCCTTGCGGCACTCGTTCTCTTCTATGGTTTTGAGTTCCTGTTCTGCCAATGCAATTTCATAAGGGCGGATTTCCCCAATTTGCTCTCTTATTCGGGTTCTGCCCTCTTCCAATGAAATATCTCCTCGTTGGTATGCCTCTTTAATCTCGAGTATTTTACCGAGTTTCTCAAGGTCTGCACTCGGCAGGTGTTTTTTCATATCCATAACGTTATTGTCTGTTGATGAGGTAAACGAAAAAATCACTCTCTTCTATGGCATTTACGCCTACATGAGCTTCGCCGGGGAAATGTAGAACGGTGCCTGTGCTGATACGATGTATCTCGGTATCGTCAAGAACAACCTCCACAGTTCCTGCCACAATGGTGAAGAATACTTCCTGTCCTTTATGGTCGTGTGAGGGTATTTGTTCTCCGCTTTTCAGATGCAGGTGTACAAGCATAAGTTCCTTGTTGTTAATCACCTTACCTAACGTATTGATTTCCTGCCCAATGGGGTTAATTGTCTGTTTCATAATTCCTCTTTTTATTAGGGTTCATAGTTTTAATGTAATATTGGCACGGAGCGAATACCGAAAGAGGCAATCACTCCGAAAACTTGATTTAAAGACCGTCGTCACCGCTTGAACTACCGCCTCCATTGAGTTTTGGCGTTGGTTCGGTCTTGCCTTTCTTGGGCTTGGCGGTCGTCTGCTCGTAGGTAACGTCGGTCAGCCTGAGGACCGACATTCATCTTGCGTTCCATAAGAACGAACTGCAACGGTTTATTTGCAAAAATACAACACTCTTTCTAATATAGCCAATCATTATACATAAAAGACGTTAATTGCATTAAAAAAATTATTGCTGCCCATACATCGGCTGTCCGTTAAAATGTGTATCTGTGTTCATGGTTACTTGAATTAATATTTCCAAGAAACAAATGTAACTAAAAGGGCTGATACTTCGTGAGAAGTGTCAGCCCTAATTTATTTTATTGAAAAGTTTTAGCGGACAGCAATAATTCTTATACCTCAATTTCTATCATCCGCATCGGTCGGCGCAGACATCCGCATCGGTCGGCGCAGACATCCGCAACGGTCGGCGCAGACATCCGCAACGGTCGGCGCGCATCGGAGAGGCAGTCTATCTATACTGCGCGATGCGCTCCTTACACTGCTCCATGAGCCACTTCGGGGTGCTTGTAGCACCGCAGATGCCCACCGTGTGCACATCGTCGGTGAACCATGCCATGTCTATCTCGTCGGCACTTTCTATCTGATAGCTACGCACATTCACGCTGCGACACTCGTTGAAGAGCACCTTGCCATTGCTGCTCTTGCGTCCCGATACGAACAGAACGAGGTCATGACGCGAGGCGAAGGCTGCGATGTTCGGCATACGGTTAGCCACCTGTCGGCAGATAGTGTCGAAGCTGCGGAACGTGGCACCCTCCTCAATGTGCTGTTGTATGTAGTCGATGACGCGATGGAAGCCGTCGAGCGACTTCGTGGTCTGCGAATACAAGTAGATGTCACGCGAGAAGTCGAGGCGCTCCACGTCCTCCACCTTCTCCACCACGATAGCCTTGCCCGCAGTCTGCCCCACCAAGCCGAGCACCTCGGCATGTCCGCGCTTGCCGAAGATGACGATCTGCGCATCGGGTGCCGTGTCGTACTGGCGCTTGATGCGCCGCTGCAGTGCCAACACCACGGGACATGTGGCATCTATTATCTCTATGTTGTTTTGCTGCGCTAAGGCGTAGGTCTCCGGCGGCTCGCCATGCGCACGCAGCAGCACCTTCACGTCGTGCAGCTGACGTAGGTCGTCGTGATTAATGGTGACGAGTCCTTGCTCGTGCAGTCGCTCTACCTCCATGCCGTTGTGTACGATGTCGCCCAGACAGTAGAGTGCATTGCCCTTGGCAAGTTCCTCCTCCGCCTTCTTTATGGCGGTAGTGACTCCGAAGCAGAAGCCGCTACCCTCGTCTATCTCTATTGTTAAATTCATTCTGCTACAATTACGATCGTAATACCTTTCTTATTATAGTAACGTGTACAGAGCCTATTCTGCTACAATTTTAATGGTTGTCTTCGGTTGGTCGGGGTCATTGGTTATCATCAGTACACGTGGTTTAGAGCGTGCGGTCTTCAACAACTTCTTCTCCGCAGTCACCTTCAGCTTAGCCGACTCACCTGGCTGCAGCGTCTGCTTGTTGAGCGACACCTGCAAGCCCACGGTGAACATCTGCAGACTCTTTATCTTCAGTTCCGACTTGCCATCGTTGCGTATTACCACCTCGCCTTTCAGTTTCTTCTTCGTGTCGAACTTGCCGAGGTTAAGCTCTACGGTGGATAGGTAGAGTTTCGGTGCATTAGCCAGCTGCTGCGCTGTGAGGTTGTCGAACTTGGGCAGAAGCACTGCCGAGACGCTTATCTCCTTCTCGCGGTTCACCTTGTCGCCCGGGAACGCACCGAGGAACACCGAAGTCTGCGTCAGTCCCATATCGCCGAGCTTGCGCGAGTCGAGTGTCATAGTGATAATGCCACTATGACCGGATGCAATCTTCGAGGGTGACACATCTGCTGTGAGATACTGCGGAAGGTGCATCACCACGGGTTGCACCGTTGTGCTCGTTGCGTTGAAGATGTGTATCTTCTTCTGCGGACGGTCGCCACGGTTCACATCGTCGAACTCCACGTCGTTGCAGTCGGACTTGATATTGCCCAGCATGAAGTTGTAGTTGCCACCATAGTCGACCATCTCGCGCACCACGTTGCCACGCACGCGCAGCATCAGTGGCTTGTCTGCACCCTCGCTATATATACCGACGTACTTGTCGAAGTGGCCCATCGTCTCGGCATCGTAAGTGACGCTGACCATGAACTTGTCGCCTGCTTCTATTCTGTCCTTCGGATATGCCACACTGGTGCAGCCACAACTGGTACGCACATCGATGATACGGAGCGACTTGTTCGACATGTTTCTCACTTCAAAATCGGCGGTGGCAGGTGATTGATACATCACCTGTCCGCAGTCGATTATCTCGTTTGTCGCCACTATGTTCTGCGCCATTGCTCCGAGGAGCGGCATCGCCAAAAGTGCGACACTAATAAATATCTTCTTCATCTGTATGTATTATTTTTTAAGTTTCGCAAACATCTCACCATCTCAACACCTCACCATCTCAACACCTATCTCACGCTCAGCACGATAGCCTTAGTGCGTGCTGCGAACTCCGGACTATAAGCACACTGTACTGTGCACGTGCCTGTCTGATAAACACCCTTACGATCTACGTAGTACTCGGTCTCAACGACGTGCTTTCCCTTCGGGAGGCGGTCAAAGTAGTAGTTCGTGGTGTTGTCCTTCGGCGCACAGTAGTAGGCTCCGTTGTAGCCCGAGAGCTGACCAAGCGGCTCCAGACAGGCAGCACGGCGGTCGACGAGCTGCACGAAGTCGTAGTCGCGCTCCGCCTTTATGGTGATGCGCACCGTTATGCGGTCGCCAACGGCGAGAGTTGCGCCGTCAGTACTTATCTTCTTGCCATTCTTCAGCACCTCGCGCACTACGCTCATGCCCTCCGCAGCGTCAGCCACATCAGCTATAGGCTGCTCAAATTGGGCATATACTGCGCCCCACGACGTGCCTTCAGCCGGCTTCTCCACGCTCAACGTCTTCATCCGGCTGCCACTCTTGGAGGTCTTCACATAGCCTAAACCAGCCGTAGCCTTCGGCATGTCGAGTTTCTGACCGTTGAGCTTCAGCACAGCCATCGGCTTGTTGACAGCGAGCGACGAGCAATCGCCACCGAAGAACGCATAGACAGCATTCACAGAGTTTATAGGTGTGTTCCAAGCCTGTGTACGCTTCGACTGCAGTAGCCATTGCTTCATCTCGTTCACGGTCTGCACATCGTTCGGAGCAACCGATTGCAACGCCTCTATAGCAGCCACCTGCGACGGAATGCGGTAGTCGAACCATGAGTAGAGTGCCTTCGGTGTGTCGAAGTAGCGTCCCATTGGCTCCTTATATACTGTATATTCCTTTATGCTCTGCACCATGTCGGCAGCCTCAGCATGGTAGTTGTTGCCGGCAAGCACCACGGCTGCCACACTCTTTCCGTATATGGAGAACTGCGCTGTCTGCCGAGCGAGCAGCCTCAAGAGATAATTGGCGTTGTCCTTCACCATGCCCTTGAGCTCGCGCTCTGCGAGAGTCGTAGCATAGAGATACTCCACAGCCAATTCGCTCGGACGCAGGTTCTTTACGTCCTTGCTTGCCTTCATCGCCTTCACCTCCTGTGCTATATGCTTGTCCATGAAGCGGAAGGCAGCATCCATCATGCCCTTCACCTCTGGTTGCACGCCCATCATCTTATCGAGTCGCGCAAGCGTTGTGAGCACGCTCTGCGTCATGTATGACGAGCCAGTCATGCCCTGCCACCACGAGAACGAACCGTCGGTGTTCTGCAGCTTAGAGAGTCGTGAGAAGTCGTCGTAGAGTCGCAAATACGTTATAGCCGGATCGAAGTAGTCCATCAGTCGCAGTTTCTGCTCCGTCTCGCGTGTAGCATCCATCACCCATGGTGTCTCGCTGAGCAATGTCTGCTTCAGTTCGGCATTGCCCTCGAGCTTACTCTTTAGCGGCAATTCATCTACGCCAATCGTTGTCTCCTCTTTCCAAAGCTCGACCATGTTGCGTATTGCGTCCGACGAATTCATCAACAAGTTACTGATGCTATTGGCAAAATACGACGATACCAACGATATGGCGTTGTCGCCCTCAACAGCGGTCATCGACGGCAGTGCCTGTATCAGCAGCCACTCGGGCGAGTTGGTGTACTCTACTGTGAGTCGGTTGTTCTTGTCAGCCACCGTGAAGAGCTTTGTGAGGTCGATATTCAGTTTTCCAGGTTCGTTCATGGTGAACGCCTGTGAGTTTGTAACCACCTCCTTGTCGGGCAGAACGGGCAGGTAGTGCTGCTCACCGTCGCTAAATCCGCGACCGGATGCCGTCACGCGGCACACAAGGAGTCCGTCGTTCTCAATCTTCGACATATCGAAAGCGAAGTCGGCAACTGACGTTCCGCCTGCCTCCACCATGAACTTCACGTCCTTATGCCATACCTCCTTTTCGGTTTCGGGGTTGAGGAACGCAAGGCGCACCGTGCCACCGACCTGCTTTTCGGAAGTGTTGAAGATGCGCGCAGAGAGCACGCCCTTGTCTGCCTTACGCACGAAGCGCGGCATGTTGGGCTGAATCATAACGGTCTTCTTCGCTACGGACGTAGCACTGATTGTGCCGTTGTTCATCGCCTCGTCGTGAGCGAGGGCACGCAACTGCCATGTGGTGACACTCTCGGGCAGTGTGAACTGCAGTTGCACGTTGCCCTTGTCGTCGGTAAGCAGTCCGGGGAAGAAGAATGCCGTCTCATCGAAGTTCTGACGCACCTCTGCAGCGGTTGTCCTTGCATCTTCGCCACTTGCCTCTGCTACATCAGAAGCCTCTCTTTTTTCCAAAACGGCAGCCTTTGAATACATCTTCGCGTTGTCGGAGCGTGTGACACAGCACAACTCTTCCGCTACTACGTAGCGCGCAACGTCGTAGAAATGACTGAAGTCTATCGACGGTTCGTACAGGAACTTCATCGGCATCTCGCTATACAAGAGCAGTTTGATGCAGCGGTACGCCTTCCAGGAGAGCCACGGCACATAGTTGTACGTAGGCAGACTCAACTTAAAGCTATGCTGCCTCAACTGATCAAGCGACTTGTCGTAGAGCGTAGCCATCAGTTGCGCCTTTGCCGGTGTACCGTCGGGGTTAGTAATGTTCAGTGTCCAGGTCTCACGCTGTCCTGGCACGAGTCGGTCGCGGAAGGTTGTCCACTTGATGTTGAGGTGTGTGTCGGGCTGCGGACGCTCTATGCGCTCCGTATGCAGATATGCCTTGCCGTTCTTCACCCACGCTACGGAGAGTGTGATGCCGTCGCCCCACTCCTCTTTATATGTTATCGCACGAGTGCGCACCTCGTTGCGCAGGTCGGCTCTGCCGTTCTCTATAATCTTATCGCCCGCAATGAGCGTGTAGACAACATGCTGTATGCTGTCGCTCGAGCCGAGCTGCACGAAGACAGGAGCCGACTTGCTCTTGAACTGTCGCGCTGACACGTAGAACCAGTCGTGGGTCTCGATCGGAGCACGGCGGTCCTGCAGCGTGAAGGTGACGAACGACTGCGTCAGGGTGTCCGTTCCGCAGTAAGCCACGAGGCGGTGGCGTATCGACGCAAGCGACTTTCCGTCAAACGCTACCTCGGTGTTTGCCTTGCATGTGTAGCGGTCGTTGTCGATATAATAGGTCACGTCGCCGTCAATAGGTTCGCCGGCGTTGTTGAGATACGCGAACTTTATGGTGCGCAGGTCGTCGGCGAGTGTCTGCTCGGGCACGTCACAGGTGAGCAATGTGGGGCGGTCGCTGTATGGGAGCGACAGTTCTGCTCTCTGCGTCTCGCCCGAGACATCTGTGACGTAAGCCGTAACGACGAAATTGAAGTATCGCTTTACCTGCTCATCGTACTGTTCGGGCATTATTATAGGCACATTCACCGTGAACGCTCCGTCACCCGCGGTCTGTAAGGTGTCGGTATAAATGGTAGTCGCCTCATTGTCGTTGGGCATATCGGTATAAGTCCTGCAACGCCAGAAGTGTGACGGGAGGCGCACTACCTCCACCCTCACCTTTGCTCCCTGCACAGGCACACCGGCAAAACTCTTTGCCGTGGCAGCAAGGCGCACAGTGTCGCCGGCAGCATAGCCGACAGCAGGCTGTTCTATCTCCACGCTGAACGTCGGGCGTTTATACTCTTCGACGGTGAAATAGCAGGACGCTCTATCGCCGCAATCGCTATACAACGTATAGGTTCCGGTTTTTCCGACCTGTGGCAAGGTGAAGTCGGCAGCTGCCATGCCGTACTCGTCGGTCGTGACAGTAGTCGTAGCCACCTCTTCATAGTTGGCATCGCGTAGCGTGAGTGACATGGTCTGCTGCTTCTGCACTTCGCCACGCTGACTGTCGCCGTAATACTTATAAGCGATTGCTGCTACGTGCACGGTCTGACCAGGGCGATAGATACTGCGGTCGGTGTAGATGACGGTTGCGGTAGTTACCCTCTCGCTTCTCCATTTACGGTAATAGAATCTGTCGTTGATAGGCGTTACGGGGAAGGCAGGCTCATCGGCAGTGGATATCGAGTAAGAATCTGGCTCGCGGTCGCCGAAGTCGATAATCACCTCACCGTTGGTGTCGCACTCGTAGTGCGACTCAAGCTGGATATCCTTGGCTGTGTCCTTCGCAAATTTCATCGAGACTTTTGCGCCAGGCACTGCTTCGCCCGTTGTAGCGTTGACCACTGCGACGCGGTAGCGGTTGCCGGGCAGAGCCTCTATGAGCGGATAGATATTGCAAACGCGCAGCAGGCAGCGTTCAACCGGAACGTTGACATTGTCGGTAGAAAGCTCTACGAGATAGAAGCCCGAACGCAGTCCGGAAATCTCAAGCGTGTCGCTCACGGTCTTGTAAGCCGGCAGTCCGACGTATCGGCGCACGTCTGTAGAAGGTGTCTCGTCGGCTACGATGTGACGGCGCAAACGGGCATAGTCCTTATCGCTGTTGAGGTTGTACGTACCAGCATCGGTGATGTCCAGTCGGCTTGCCGTAAGGCGCAGCTCGCCCACGTTGTTTACCCCCATGACAATCACCTTGCGTGTAACGCCCGGCAGAGCTATCTCGTCGTCAAGCATAGCGTGAACGGACGGCAGTGTCAGCCGGCGCTGAGCATTGCGCAGTATGTTCATGCGTGTCCATGCTCCCCACTTGGTAAGGGCGTAGTTGATGAAGTTGTTCTTCTCCTCGGCTGTCACATCCTCGGCGTTCTTCATGAACTCGTAGCGAGCTATTGCCACCTCGCCACACACCACGAGGTCGCTGTACTCGTTGATGAGCGAGTCGAGCGACATGATATACTTCGACTTCTTCACGCGTGTGCCTTGGGCGTTGCGGTGCTTCTGCTTCACCATCTGCAGAGCGGTGAGACAGGCTCCCTCGCGCTTGCCGTGCGCAGCGTAGTAGTCGTGCATACCGCGGTAGTCGCCGGCAGCGATGCCGATGATGTGGAGCATGTCGTCGTAGTAGTATTTCGAGTCGACACCGTCCTCGACGAACGGCACATAGCTGGTGCAGTAAGCCGCAGCCAACGCCTCGGGATGCTCCATAGAGCGGCGGAAGCACTCGGCACCAAGCTCCTTTGCGTCGTCGAAAGCGTAGCGATACTGGGTGTACATCTTGCCCATCACCGACTGATAAACGGCAGCCAGCACAAGGTCGCCCTTACGCTCGGCAGCATCGCCACAGCTCTTCAGACGTTCGGCAACCACCGGAATAGAGTCTCTTGAGAGCTGCGACAGCCAGTCGAGCTGCGCCACCTGCGCCTTGAGCAGATGTCCGTAGGCACGCTCCTTCTCCGCCTTGCCGCTTATCTGCGCAAGCACTTTCAGCACCGTCTGCGGATGATCCTTCTTCACCGCGCCGTCGTATTTCTTCCAAAGCGATGTGTATGAGTCTGCCATTGCTGCCATCGGCAACAGCAGCATGGCTATGAATGTGGCAATTATCGTTCTTTTCATAACTCGTTATGTTTTGTTCTTTACAAATTGGTATATACCTTATACTATGCAAATATAAGAAAAAAACACAAGAGATAGATAGTTAATAGCAAAAAACATTAGGCACGAGAAAAAAAAGTAGCAGATAAAACAAAAAGTGTTCGCAGATTTGCGAATATTGAATAAATATATTACCTTTGCGACATGAATATAGTGTTTGACAAGGAATATTTATCTGACTTATATTTCAACGGCAAAACAAATGATAAAAAGCACCGATTTCAGCCAGAAGTTGTGCGTAGCTATCAGAAAGCAGTCGTCATATTGGCGAATGCAGAGCGCATTGAGGATTTGTATGTATTCAAATCGCTAAACTATGAGGTTCTTGTGGGCGACAAAAAAGGCATTTCTTCTGTAAGATGTGGACGACAATACCGATTGGAATTTATAGTAAACGACAACTCAGAGGACATAACTATAAAAGTATGTCATCTGTTAGACATTAGTAATCATTACAAGTAAGAAACGATATGAAAGATCTGAAAATATACTCTTTAAACAATCTTGTTCCGTCAACCCCAGTTCACCCTGGCGAGATAATAAAAGACGAGATTGAGGCACGTGGCATATCACAACGCAAATTTGCCTCCATAATAGACTGCTCGTACACGGTACTGAACGAAATCCTCAACTGCAAACGCCCCGTCACTACCGATTATGCTCTACGTATCGAAGCTGCTCTTGGCATAAAGGCATGTATGCTTGTGAATATGCAGGGCGAATACAGCCTACAGACCGCACGCCGCGATAATCGTATGGAGGCTATTTTAAGCAAGATACGCTCAGCGGCAGCGGTATTCTAATTGTCTTGAGCCATCACTTGTCAATCTTCGCAATCTCCTGCGCCTCCCAGTCTTCCCATTGCTTCATGGCTTCTTTCCAGTCGGTCTGCTCGCCTGCAGCCACGGCTTCCTGCTGGCGCAACGCCTCGTCGCGCTCGCGGTCGCGCTGACGCTTCGCCTTCATGTCGGCGATGGTGCGGTCGTCGAGGATAAGGATGGCTCCGCGCTGACGCGCATCGAGCAGTTCCTTCAAGCCGAACGCCTTGCCCGGCTCGTTGAAGTCGGAGATGTTGAACTCGTAACCCACGCGCAACTGGTGGCGTATCTCTTTCTGTTTGGCACGATTGGCTGAAGCTTTCAGACTCAGAAGTCGCGCTATTGCGTCAAATTCGCTCTGCGAGTATTTGTTTCTTCCCATTGTTTTGTTTGTTTCAAGTTAAGCTTTTCTCATAGATTTCGTCCGCCGCCCGATCGGATTCCGTTCGGTGTCCGATGTCTTTCGCAACACTTTCGATATCGGAATGTTGATATTTCGGTGCCGGATACCTATACTTTTGTTGGGCTAAAACCAGTCAAACAGGTGTGAATTGTTAAAAAACCAACTTTTTAGTCTTAAAAACTTGCTATGTTCGACGGAAAGCTATATATTTGCGATATCATTTTAGAGATTTCGTCTATTACGAAATCGATTCATTGAGGTTGGCAGCATCCTGCGCCAACCTCTTTTTTGTATCTGTACCGATGGTACTGCGTCTTCTGAATACCTTTTCCCGTTAGAAGCTCAGCATAAACCCGAAGCGCACACCATTCTTCTTTATGCCAGGTCCGTGATAGTTCATACGGCGGACGTAGTCGATGGCGAGCAGCTTGAAGATGTTGTGCACACCTACCGTCACTTCCCAATACGGCTCGTTGTTTCTGAACTCGCGTGCGCCACTCGGGAACTGGAAGAGCATCCGGTCGTTCTGATTGCGCTGCAGGAGTGGGTTGTTCTTATCGGTGAGCGAACCCCACATGCCCTTAACGGAGATGTACTCGCGCCACTTCAGCTTCTTTATGAGCGGTATGCGGTTGAGCAGCTTGCCGTTCATATCCCACGCCACTGACGCAAAGGCATAGCGGTCGGTGAGGAACTCCATGTTCTTCATCATCGAGAACGTGCCCTCCCACTCGAGGAAGGTGATGTTGACGGGCGGCATTATAAGCAGCGGGAACGGCACTTTGTTCCATTGTACGCCTCCGTCCAAGTGGGTATCGACATATCCCCACGAGCCCAACCAGAAGCGTTTGTATATCTTCGCCTCGGTGTAGTTGAGATTGTACTGACCGCCGAGCACGTTCTTCACACCGGTGGTGTGGCTGAGTGAGAACTCCGGCGCGTCGAGATTGACAGGCCAGCGGTGCTGCTTGGTGTTGATGAATGTCTGTCCGGGGCAGTAGCGCAGCATCAGCCGTGCCTCGGTGGTGCGTATCTGTCGCACGTACTCCTTGCCGTTGGGGGCTGGGTTGAACGTTGCGCCAGGCATCTTGATGAAGGCGAGGTCGCCCGTCGGCTCGTTGCTCTCGGCTTTGAGCGACGTGTGGAACGAGAGTCCCCAGTCGGTCTCGTACACGAAGGAGAGCTTCTGACGGTTGTAGAAGTACATCTGGTCTACCTTCTGCGTGCGGAACGACATGAACATATTATCCTTGTTATGGATGAGGAACTTGTCGGCAGGCGACATTACGTCGTATCCTGTCTCGAAGATGATGTTGCGCTGCGGGAACTCGAACGGCACATTCTTCTTGGCGTTGAGCGAATAGGTCACCTCCGTACCGTAGTAGTGGTTCCTCGACTTCGTACCGTATGCGTAGTAGCCGTTCCAGAAGAGGTGCTTGCAGAGGTTGGCTGTGGTGCGTCCGCTCAAGCGGAAGCGCCAGTTATCGACGAAGTTGTTAGATATGATAGTGGTAACCGGTCCGATGTCGAACTTCGACTTCTTGCGCATCGTGCCCGTCTCTACGAAGTTCTCGGCGAAAGCACGCAGACCGAATAGTATCCACTTGAAGTTCTTCGACTGCTCGATGCGGTGGATGAATGCCTTCATCGACGACTCGCCGTGCGAGAGTTCCACTGTGCGGTACTTAGCCCAGAACTCATCGTCGCGTATCATAGCGTCAGCCTCATGCATGGTTTTTGCCTTGCCACGGAAGAGCTTCGAGGGCAATTCGTCGAAGGCGTAGTCGTTGTAGCGCGTGGCTTTGGTGACGAGCATATTGGCTCCGAGCAGCTTCATCTCGGCAGCCATGTCGTCAACCGACAATGCCCACTCGCCATTGGGCAACTTTGTGTACTCCTGCGTGATCTTCATGTTGTTCACGAAGTTGACATCCGACTTCTTCGGAAGCGTGAACGAGCAGCGCTTCACGTGCAGCGTTGAGTCGGCAAGCACGTAGAGCTCGCCACGGAAACCGAAGTCCTGCTGGTTGTTCGGTATAAACTCGAGGTGGTAGCAGAGGTCGCGGTCGACGTACACCGTGTCCTGTATGTAGAAGCGGTAGAACGAGATGGCTGTCTCGCCGATTGGCGACGTGAACTGATACTGCAACAGGCGCATGTGGTCGTCGTAGATATCCACGTCGGTGAACACCTCCTTGAGGAGTGTGTTGAGTATATCGCCGGTCTGAAGAACGTTGTTCACGCCCTCCGAACGCTGACCCTTGATGATGTCCTTCTCCACCTTCGGGTCCTTGCGGTAGATGTGCTGAGTAACCGTCTCGTCAACACTGACCGGCAGGATGAGCTTGCCGTTGTATGGCGAGGTCTCTATCTGCTCCTTCACGTAGGCACGCTTCTTGAAGAACTTGCCCGAATCGAGATCGGCAGGCTTTATATCGTTGAGCGAGAAGGTTATTTTCTGATATTTATTGTACTGATAATAGTCGTAGTTGTCCAAGTGGCTGCGCTTCTTGGCAGCGATGACGCGCTTCATCAGTTCCACCGCCGGGTTGTTCTTACGCGAATAGTGCTCGCGCTTCTGCTTTATAACTACCTCGCCAAGGCTGTGCGCATCCTCCTTCAGCACAATCTTCAGGTGCGACGGGGTGCTGGGCGTCACCTTGATGGTCTGCGGCTGAAAGCCTACCGAACTAAATGTCAACTCCCAACCATTATGACGCGCAATCTTGAACTTACCGTCCAAATCGCTCGCTTCTGCCACATGATGCCCCTTATATATAGCACTTGCCAATGGTATCGGATAACCATCGGAGTCGTAAATTTCGCCTGTAATCTGGGCTTTGACCGAAACCACCAAAGCCAATAAAAGAAATGTAATACTAAAAAACCTCTTCACCTTACTACTTTGTATATATTTATCCTATTGTTCAAAGAAAATGGTCATAAACACCACTATATAAAGCATTTACAAACCTATAGCCGTTTCATCTTGCAAAGTTATATATAATTATTAAAAAAGGCAAGAAAACTTTTTGCCTTTTAATATTTTTCTACTAATTTTGCATACTATTGCGTCACAACGCAACATATATACGATATTTACACATTAATAATATATAAATAATATCTTCTTAATTTAAGTACGCCCACCGATGAATAATACAAAAGAAAAAGCAATCATGTTTGGCAAAGCGCAATGCTCAGCATGGGTAGCATCGGCAGTGGACTTCGGCATAACGCTGATACTTACAAGCCTTGCGGGCGTGTGGTACGGCTACTCTACATTTATCGGTGCTGTGTGTGGCGGCATAACCAACTGCGGCATCAACTATCGTTGGGTGTTCCACGCAACAGGGATGAAGAAGAAGTACATGGCGATGCGCTATCTGTTCGTATGGATAGGCAGCATAGTGCTGAACACCTTCGGAACATGGCAGCTGACAGAGTTAAGCGGAGTCAACTACATCATATCGAAAACCATCGTGGCTGCTTTTGTGGCAGTGTTCTGGAACTATCATCTACAACGCACATTCGTATTCCGCGCCAATCATGCGAACGAATAGCATACTTTATATAAGGAAATAACAAACATTTAAAACAAAAAAACAAAAGAATATGAACTACAGGGATTTCTTGCAAAAGGTTATCTATGTCATTATCAACCCTATCATTAAAGGCATGATAAAGATTGGCATTACTCCCAACTTCATCACCACAACAGGCTTTGTGCTCAACCTCGTAGCTACGGCTATGTTCATCTACGCTGCCGAGGTCGCAGAAACAGAGGCTTTCGCATGGATTGGATGGGCTGGTGGCGTAATACTCTTCGCCGGCTTGTTCGACATGATGGACGGCAGACTGGCTCGTATGGGCGGCATGTCATCGACGTTCGGTGCCCTTTGGGACTCTACGCTCGACCGCTATAGCGAGCTTTGCACACTCTTCGGCATCTGCTACTACCTGCTGATACAGCAGGACGAATGGGAATGGGCAGGCGTAGTTACGTTCGCAGCAATGGTAGGCTCGGTGATGGTGAGCTATGTACGCGCTCGTGCCGAGGGCTTGGACATAGAGTGCAAGGTGGGACTTATGCAGCGCCCTGAGCGAGTAGTGGTAACGGCGGTCGGAGCCATCTTCTGCGGCGTATGCACCAATGTGTGGATGCTCGTGGTGCCGATGATTATCATCGCCGTACTCGCTAATATCACTGCCTTCTGGCGCGTCATCCACTGCTACAAGGTGCTCAACGCAAAGGATAACAACAAATAAAACCAACCATGTTCAGCATAAAGCTAATCATCATTTGGGCAATACTCGTTGCCATCAAGCCCACCCGCAAGCTCGCCTTGGCACTCACGCCATGGCTTGTGTTCGCGTGCAGCTACGACGGTATGCGCCTTCTGCCCAACTACGAAGTAAACCCCATCGACACACGCGGCATCTACGAAGCCGAGAAGTCGCTCTTCGGCATCACGACAGCCACCGGCACACTAATCCCGGGCGAGTGGTTCAACCTGCACAACTGCGCTTTCGCCGACTTCATGGCTGGCTTCTTCTATCTGTGCTGGGTGCCGGTACCATTGGGCTTCGCCATATACCTCTATCTGAAAGGCAAGCGCGAGATGTACCTGCGCTTCTCGCTCGCCTTCCTGTTCGTCAACCTCGTGGGCTTCGTGGGCTATTACATACACCCAGCCGCTCCACCATGGTACGTACTGGAGCATGGCTTCACACCCGTGCTTAACACTCCGGGCAGCGTAGCCGGACTCGGACGATTCGACACGCTTGTCGGTGCGCCTGTGTTCCACTCCATCTACTGCAACAACTCGAACGTGTTCGCTGCCGTACCCTCGCTGCACGCCGCATATATGCTCGTAGCTACAATCTACGCCATAATAAGTCGTCAGCACAAACTCTGCATCGGCATATTCGCATTCATCTGTATGGGCATCTGGTGGACAGCGGTTTACTCCACACACCACTACATCATCGACGTGCTGCTGGGCATACTCACAACCATCGTAGCACTGCTCATACTCGAACGCCTGCTGCTCCGCACCGAATGGGCAAAGCACTTTATGGCGCAATATGCAAAAAACATTTAATTAGAACTAATGTAAGACTTTATTTATGTTCATATCCATGATTTTTTAATACCTTTGCATCTAAATGGATATGAACATAAATATACTATCGAATTCAGAGGTTCAGACTCTGAACGAAATAATAGAAAACGCACAGAACATAGTGATTTGCTGCCACAAGTCGCCCGATGGTGATGCTCTCGGATCATCACTCGGTTGGGCTAACTTCTTGTCTTCTTGCGGCAAAGCACCAACAATAGTTGCGCCCGATGCCTATCCCGACTTCTTGCAGTGGATGCCCGGGGCGAACAGCATTGTTCGTTACGACAAACATACAGAACAAGCCACCACTCTACTGCAGAACGCCGACCTCGTATTCTGTCTCGACTTCAACGGCAGCGATCGCGTAGACGAGATGAAGGATGCGCTCGACGCTTCGCCCGCCAAGAAGGTGATGATTGACCATCATCTCAATCCACGAATGGAAACCATACTCACCGTGTCGCACCCGAACATGTCGAGCACATCGGAGCTCGTGTTCCGCATCATCTGGCAGCTGGGCAAGTTCGAGGAGATGTCGAAAGAGTGCGCCGTGAATATCTACTGCGGCATGATGACCGACACGGGCGGTTTCACTTATAACTCCACACAGCCCGAGATATTCTTCATCATCAGTCAGCTGCTCACCAAAGGCATCGACAAGGATCGCATATACCGCAACGTGTTCAACAACTTCAGTCAGTGGGCAATACGTCTGCGTGGCTATCTGATGAGTCAGAAGCTGAACGTCTTCTCAGACCTTCACGCATCTTACTTCACTATCTCAAGACGCGATATGCGCGACTTCCACTTTATCAAGGGCGACGCTGAAGGACTTGTCAACGAACCGCTGCGCATCAAGGGTATGAAGCTCTCTGTGTCGCTACGCGAAGACGACCGCCGCGATAACCTCATCTGGGTGAGCCTACGCTCGGTGGGCAATTTCCCATGCAACAAGATGGCGGAGGACTTCTTCAACGGAGGCGGACACCTCAACGCAAGTGGCGGACGGCTCAACTGCTCGCTCACCGAAGCAGAGAAGGTGGTGAGAGAAGCGTTCGCCTACTACGAGGGCGCACTCACTGGATGGGGACCACTGCCCAAGAGCAGGAAAGAACAAGTAGGAAACGACAATAACAAATAGAAAACGACAATAACCAATAACAAACAGTAATACAAGAATGAAGAAGCAACTCAATCTTATCATCATGACACTGCTCGCTGTCGTGACTCTCGCTTCGTGTAGCGACAGCGTGACATACGCTGACTTGAAGAAAAAGGAACGCAACGCCATAAACAGATACATCTCAAACCAAAAGATACAAAAGATATCTGAGGCAAAATTTGAAAAGCAGGGCTTCACCACCGACACCACGAAGAACGAGTACGTACTCTTCGAAAGCAACGGCGTATATATGCAGATAGTGCGCAAGGGCGAGGGTGCGAGCCTCAAACCAGGCGAGACAGCCACCGTATTGTGTCGTTTCAAAGAGTACAACATACTCGAAGGCGACTCGGCTTTACAACTCACAAACATCCTGCAGTACAACTGGCAGGTGGACAAGATGACTGTGAAGAACACATCGGGCACCTTCAAAGCATCGTTCATCAGTGGCGAGAGCCTCATGTACACCAAGTATAGCTCAAAAGCCGTACCATCAGGATGGCTCGTACCATTGTCATACATCAACCTCGGACGCATACCTAAGGGTGAAGAAATTGCGAAAGTGCGCCTCATTGTGCCACATACGCAGGGACAGAGCGACGCTTCAAAGAATGTCTACCCCTGTCTGTATGAGATAACTTATGCCCTCGGAAGATAATCAACACTTAACATTCAAAACACCACATGACTCTTATTAAATCTATTTCGGGTATCCGCGGAACTATCGGCGGCCCCACGGGCGACACACTGAACCCACTCGACATCGTTAAGTTCACAACCGCTTACGCTACACTCATGAAGCGTCGTGCTACAGGCGAAGGACGCAAGAAGATTGTCGTAGGACGCGACGCACGCATCTCAGGCGACATGGTGCGCAACGTGGTTTGCGGCACACTCATGGGCATGGGACTCGACGTGATAGACATCGACCTCGCCACAACACCTACAACTGAGTTGGCTGTGCGCTGGACGGGCGCACTCGGTGGCATCATCATAACAGCAAGTCACAACCCACGCCAGTGGAACGCACTGAAGTTGCTCAACAGCGAAGGCGAGTTCCTCACCAAGGACGAAGGCAACGAGGTGCTCAGCATCGCCGAGAAGGAGGACTTCGACTATGCCGATGTCGACTCGCTCGGATCATACACACGCGACGACTCGTTCAACCAACGTCACATTGAGAGCGTACTCGACCTCAAGCTGGCTGACGTAGACGCTATACGCAACGCAAAGTTCAAGGTGTGTGTTGACGCTATCAACAGCGTTGGCGGCATCATCCTACCCGACTTGCTGAAGGCACTCGGCGTAGAATATACCATCCTTAACTCTACAGCAAACGACGACTTCGCCCACAACCCCGAACCGCTTGAGAAGAACTTGCAGGGCATCATGGACGAGATGCGCAGCGGCAAGTACGACCTCGGCATCGTTGTAGACCCAGACGTAGACCGTCTTGCATTCATCTGCGAGAACGGCGAGATGTTCGGTGAGGAGTACACACTCGTAAGCGTAGCCGACTACGTGCTGCAACACACACCGGGCAACACCGTGTCGAACCTCTCTTCTACACGCGCTCTGCGTGACGTTACAGAGCGTCACGGCGGCACATACACAGCTGCCGCAGTAGGCGAGGTGAACGTTACGACAAAGATGAAAGAGGTAGGAGCCGTTATCGGCGGCGAAGGCAACGGCGGCGTAATCTACCCGGAGAGCCACTACGGTCGCGACGCCCTTGTAGGCATCGCTCTGTTCCTCTCTTCACTGGCTCACAAGAAGTGCACAGCAAGCGAGCTCCGCGCCACATTCCCCAACTACTTCATCGCAAAGAATCGCATCGACCTCACTCCATCTACAGACATAGACGCTATTCTCGAGAAGGTGAAGGAGATGTATGCATCGGAGAAGATTACAGACATCGATGGCGTGAAGATCGACTTCCCCGACAAGTGGGTACACCTGCGCAAGTCGAACACCGAGCCTATCATCCGCGTGTACAGCGAAGCTGCAACGATGGAAGAGGCTGACGCATTGGGCAAGAAGCTGATGCAGGTGGTTTACGATATGCAGTAAAACTGCAAAATAATTCTGCGTCAGTAGATACGGATATCCGCATCGATTGATGCAGAATTAAACAACAACCAGATTATCAGTTCTACCAGACAGCAATAATAAGTTTTAGATTTTTCAATAATTATAAGTACTATTCACAAAAAAAATTGTACCTTTGCATCGTTAACGTAGTCGTGCTATCGCTAATGATGCAGACTGCAATGTAAAACTATAAAACGAAAAAAACTATAAAACGAAAATAAGGTTCGCACACGCGCACCACACATACTTTTATTAAAAATTTTGAGCTTTTAGCTCTTGTTCTTGACATTCGAATACCGCCAATATTCACAAATCCAATGAGAACAAGCAGACGAAAGGTTCACGCTCTATGGCGTGAGCCGTTCTGTGCTTGCATTGGATGGGGTCTACTTGGCGGTAACCTGAATGTCAACAAGCCACGAACGGTTGCACGCTTTTTTTTGTATTCTGTTGCTACGTGACATCAAACAAGAACTAAACAACACCAGCTCCACACTATCATTACAAGCAAAAACAAAAAACATATCAACAGATTATTAACTCTTATCGTTGCTCACGACACGAACAAGTGAACAAAACACAAATGAAAAGAAGATCCATCCTTTTGACTGGAATGATGTTGGCAGCTGGCATAGCCACTGCTCAAACAAACAATGAGGGCAGTATGCTGCCAAGTTATGAAACAGAGATATCACAACTCAACGAGAGTGGTGGACATCGCGGACTTGACTTCAGTATACGTCCGGGCTTCCAATTCTTCACTGGCGACAACAGTAGTACATCCTTCACAGCCGATCTTGAACTTGGTAAACGTTTTAGCAAGCATTTCTACTGGGGCGTTGGTGCAGGAGCTATTGTGCCTTTGGGCGGAGGTAGTATGATGATACCTGTCACCACTGATGTCAAAGTGTATTTTCCACTTAAAACAAAGACATTCACACCTGGCATCTTGTTGCGCAGCGGTTATGTCATCAATACCGATGACGGATACGACATTAAAACAGGCAAACACTCTTACGAGCACATAGATGCCTCTAACTTCGTTATGCTTCAAGCTATGCCTACGCTCGACATTGCTTTGAATAGCCGCACAGACTTTAGCATTGGTGTTGGTTACACACATTACATGGCTTCAACGAGTGGGGGCAAAGGCACTGGTGCTTTCACCATACAGGGTGCATTCAACTTCCACAAATCCACTGATGGTAAACGTAAACGCAAGCCAAAGGTACCTACACGTAACAGAGGTGTAGAGCTGACACTTGAAGGCGGCATTGGAGTGATGAAGGGTGCTGCATCAATCGTAAATGATAAAAATGGTGCACTTCCAAATCTTGGTGGCAATTTTATCGCATCATACAAGTTCAACCCCCATCTTAATGTGGGTGTAGGTGTTGGCTACAGCACCACTACTAATGAAGCTGAAACAGGCGGTGAAGGAATCCATACTAATTACGGCAACGATGAAAGCCATTTCGAACGTGGCGTTGAGTTAGGAACCGTAAGCACAACCCGTCTATTCTTGCGTGGTGAATACGCATTCAGCACGAAGAAGTTCGCTCCTTTCGTTTCGTGCGACTTGGGTCTGAATATGTATAGCTATAGTTCTACAGCAGATGATCGAGACTATGCCTATACTCATTTCTGGAATAATAGTGGTGGTGAAGAAGTAGTAAAAGCTCTCTATGACAAGGTAAAGAAGAGCGGATTGTTCGTTTCGCCAGCCATAGGTGCCTCGCTACGCCTTACAAACAACTCTTACTTGAAGTTTAGAATTGGCTACCAACTCACTTCAGGTGGCTGCAAGCACGAACTTTCTGAAAATGAGTTGAGCGTTCATTACAAGAAGGCAGAAATCAAGTGTATACAATATAGCCAGCCTTACATCAATATAGGTTTCACACACACATTCTCATGGGGCGAGAATTGGTTTAAATAAGGCTTACACCATGATTTAGAACTACTCATATAGTGATATTAACAAACAAAGGCGTGTCATTGTTTTGACACGCCTTTTGTTGTTAATATGCTTCACGATACTTGTTCTCGTCTTTATCCTCGAGCATCGAGAGATAACTCTGATAGCGCGAAACGGCTATGTAGTGCTCCTCTACTGCCTTCAACACGGCGCAGCCTGGTTCGTGCGTATGCGTGCAGTTATTGAAGCGACACTCCTTCGAGAAGTGGAATATATCCTTAAAATAACTTGTTAGTTCTTCGGGTTCCATATCGAACGTACCGAAGCCCTTTATACCCGGAGTATCGATAAGATATCCGCCCTCGGGCAGTTCGAGCATCTCCGAGAACGTCGTGGTGTGCATACCCGTGTTGTGCGCATCACTAATCTCCGATGTACGCAGATTGGCTCCAGGCAGGATGTGGTTGATGAAGGTCGACTTGCCTACACCGCTATTACCGCTCAGCAGTGTCTTTTTATCCTTCAGCATCGCCGGAATGGCATCCATGCCCAGTCCCGTAGTGGCAGACACGGCAACACACTTATAGCCCACCGTCTCGTACAGACGCATCATCATCTCCTGGTAGTGTCGCTCCTCGTCAGAGAGTATATCGGTCTTGTTGAACACAAGCACTGTCGGCACGCTGTATGCCTCTGCCGTAGCGAGGAAGCGGTCGATGAAGATGGTACTCGTCTGCGGATAGTTCACCGTAACGATGAGGAATGCTTGGTCGACGTTGGCAGCGATGATGTGGCTCTGCTTGCTGAGGTTCTGCGACTTGCGTATGATATAGTTGCGGCGGTCGTGAATGGCTGTGATAAACGCCGTTCCCTCCTGATTGCGCACTATATCCACGATGTCGCCCACAGCTACCGGATTGGTGCTGCGTATGCCTTTCAAGCGGAAATTGCCCTTTATCTTGCAGTCTACGTCAAGTCCTTCGTCAGTGCGAACGGTGTACCAGCTGCCTGTATTCTTGATTACTAATCCGTGCATCTACACAGTCATGATTTCCTTCTGCTTAGCAGTGAGCAAGTCGTCAACTTTCTTCACGAACTTGTCGTGTACCTTCTGAAGTTCACCCTCAGCGTCCTTCTCCAGGTCTTCAGACAATCCGTCTTTAATAGCCTTCTTGAGCTTATCCTTTGTGTCCTGACGTGCGTTGCGAATCTCCACCTTAGAGCGCTCGCCAATCTTGTTGCACTGCTTCACAAGTTCCTTACGGCGCTCCTCTGTAGGCTGTGGGATGCCGAGGCGGATAATCTCACCGTTATTCTCAGGAGTGATGCCTACATCACTGTCCATGATTGCCTTCTCGATGTCGCGAATCTGCTTCTTGTCGAAAGGACGGATAGCGATAGTGCGTGGATCGGGCACCGTAACGTTAGCCACCTGGTTCAATGGCACCATAGAGCCCCATGAGCTCACGCGTACACCATCGAGGATTGCCACGTTGGCGCGTCCGGCACGAATGCGTGCCAACTGCTCTTCCAAGTACATAGCAGCCATTTCCATGCGCTCTTCTGCGCCGTTCAATGTTTCTTTTACGTCTATCATAATTGTTTTATTATTTATTTCTGAACTGTTTTAGTTATTCGATTTGCAAATTTACAGAAAATAGTTGATAATACGAAATAACGCCTGTTGTTTTTAATTGAGAATTGAGAGTTGAGAGTTATGATATACACTAAAGCTTCAAGTTTATTCTAAGATTTTACAAAGGTAATCATAACTCTCAATTCTCAATTCTCAACTCTCAACTTTCAACTACTCTACCGCCACCTTCAGACTGCGCACCGCACCACCCTTGGTGAGCTTCAGTACATAGATGCCTTTTGTCAATCCGGCTGTGCTAAGCGCATTAACTCCACGTGCGCTCAGCACGAGTGCGCCAGTTGTATTGTACAAACAAGCCTCATCTGCACGCTCGTCGAAGAGCAACATGTCGCCTGAGCGTGTCACGCTCGTCTTATCACCACCAATGGTGAAGATGCCTGCAGCACCATTGTCCTTATAAGCTATGCTGATGAATGGTATCAGCTGTTCGCCCCATACGTTAGCATCTTCGTTCTCACCACTACAATAGGCAACATGCGGATTGCCTTCCGTCTCCATCATGTGCCAGTCGGGATGCTTCGTGCTATCCTTAATGTATCCAGTGCCGAGCGGACACTCGAACTTCATTATAACGTTGCCGCCCTCGTACTTATACGGTGTTGTGAGATTAACAACCAGTTCCAAGTCGTTGGCATTGCCTTGGATGGTGATGTTGCCGTCGAAGACGGTTGTGAAGCCGCTCTCGTCGAACACTGCGTCGCCACCGTCCTCGTCGAGCATATCGGTGCGTGTGGTCGACTTGATGCTGATGCGTGCCGGGAAGGTATAAGCCTCCGCATTCTTGCCGTTGTAGAGGAAGCGCATACCTGTTATCTCGATGCCCTTCTTCTGCATCTCCTTCTCAAGGAAGAGTGCTTGACACTGCGAGTATGGGTCGAGCATAAAGAATGGGAAACGCCATCCCCAGCTATTGTCTTGGTTCAGTGTGAGCCACTTGTCGGCATCTGCAGCCGATACCTTCACCTCTAACGGTGTTGCCAGAACATTATCTGCCGGGTATGTATCGCCAGCAAGCTCCACCTTAGCCACTACCTTTATAGTGCCCTCTGCTCCTGGCACCCAGTTGACTGCCACTTCTACCGCCTTATCTGGTGCCACACTCTTGCCCTTTGCCTCGCCGAGCACTTCGTTGTTATCGGCGTTGAGCAGCAGTACGCGATAGTCGGCTACCGTTGTCGAGCCTTCGTTGCGCACGTCTACGGTGAATGTCTGCTGACTTTGGCTGTTCACGAGCTGCGAACCGGTGAGTGCCTGCACGCTGATGTCCTTCGTGCTATACTCTCGTATGGATACATCCTTCAGATAAATCTGTCCGTGATTAGCCTCGCTACATGCCTGGAAGGCGATGCGTGCAGAACCAGTTGTCTCGGGCTGGAAGTTGTCCTTGCCGTAGAGGAAGATGTTCGATGCGGTATGGAACTCGCCCGTCTCCTTTATGAGTTTGGTCGCACCAGTGGCTATCGGTTCCGCACAGAACCACACCTTCATCTGCTCCATCACCTGTTCGTGCTTATCGGGAGTCACCCAGTTGGCTGACGAGTAGGTGTAGCGTACCTGATATGTCTTGCCCTTCTCGAACTTCAGCGCAGGCGTGTAGAGCCAATCGTCGGCATTCTTGTCCGTGCGATCGTATGTAGTAGTCTGCGTCGGAGTGTAGAACGTCCATGTATTACCGTCGTTGTTCTTGTCTACAGTCACCCAGCGGTCGAAATCGTCCTGTGTGGTGAGCGGCGAAGTGAATGGCACGCTGTCCTCCGGTCCGAAGCTCAGCGTCTTCGACGTAGCCGAAGCACCCACGCCCTTCTTATTCACAGCCGTGATGACGTAGCTGTAGCCCTTCTGCACGCTGACCGCATCCGTTGCACGCAGCGATGTAGTACCTTCCACAACCACTTTATTGTCTGGCATACGCACCACGTTATACTTCAATGTAGCATTATCAAAATATCCGCCGTGCTTACCCTTTGCCGGTGCTGCCCATGTTATCTCGGCGTTGCCACCGTGCGTGGTGAGCGTCACGTTCTGTGGCTCGCCTGGCAGGTCTTCGCCCACGTATGCAGCAAACTCCTTGTACACGCCGTCGCCCGCAGCATTGTACGGCACTACCTTATATATATAGTAACCATCCGTCGCAGGCTTGTCTGTCCATGCCACAGCTTTGCCCTGCGTTGTCTCGGTTGAGGTGTACACGAGCTGATTGTTGCGATACACCTTTGTGCCAGTAAGTCCTGTTAGTGCCGCACCAAGATAGTTCACGCTTGGCGTTGTCCACGAGAGCTGTGCAGAGAGTGCACCCTTAGCATCTGCCACAGCTTTAAAGCCACGCGGATACGACGGAGCACCATCGGCTACATACTGGTACGGTATGCCCATGCCGAGGAGCTGCATCTCGTTGTCCATAAACTCCTTCTTAAGCGAGGCACCCGTCTTCGGGTCGAGCTCCACGAGGTAGGCATTGCCATCGGAGGTCTGCGCCATCCACCACAAGCGGTGGGTGGTCTTGTCGAACTCCATCGTCTGACTGTAGTCGCCGAGATACACGTTGGTATTGCCCATATCCTTGTACTCGCAGGTCTTCGCCGTCTTATTGATACTGCTTATCTCAATCTTGCAGAGGTAGCTCTTCATGCCGCCCTTGCGCACAGCGTACAGACTACCATTGTCGGCTGCGAGCGTGTATAGGAGCACGTTGTTGAGCGTAGCCACAAGCGAAAGTTCGAGTGTGGTGCGGTCGATTTCGTAGAGGTACGACTTGTTCACAGATGTGTCATAGTGCAGTGCGAAGATGCGGTTCGTCTTCGGGTCGTATGTCATCTCGTCGAGGATAAGCGGTGCCTCGGTTGTAGAGTTCACTATCTCGCGCTTAGCGGTGTACTCGCCCGTGTTCACATCCACCACACTTATGGCGCGTGGCATGAGCGTATTCTCGTAGAGCGTGGTCTCGTAGGCATAATACTCGTTGCCTACATACGTGCCGGCTGTAGTGATAGGTGTCACTCCTGCCTTATAACCATAGTCGCGCACCCACTTGTGGGTATTCGGATTGGCTGTATTAAACTTCACAAATCCGGTGCCGTTCACATTCTTCTCATAGCGCAACTGACCGAATATGTCAGCCTCGCCGTCCTGCACATCGTAAACATACTGACCGGTCTGCGCTACCGTCTGCACAAAGGGTGCTGAAGCTAACGTGAGCAGACAACCAAGCGTAAAGACTTTTCTTTTGATTGTAGGCATAATCTTATGTTATTTAAAATTAAGTATTTGGCTACAAATATATATAAAAATCCCGAATAATGGTTCTGTCGGGATAAAAAAAACTATCGGTACAAGCATTAGTTTGCGCAAAGAGACTACACGTAGTCTGCACAAAAGCAATCCGCGACGACCGATACGTACATGCGCGTATCGGTCGTTACGAATGGTTTTACAAGGCTATTTTCACCGACTTCTCAGTGCCGCCCTGCTGCAACTTCACAACGAACACGCCGTTGCCGAGTTGCTTGAGGTCGAGTGTCTCACCGCTCACAGCGAGCTGCTTAGCGTAGAGCTGCTGACCGAGTGCGTTGTACACTGCCACGCGAGCCGTTCCTTCCGAACCGAAGAAGCACTGTACGGTGCGTGCCGTGCGATTGGTAATGATGCTGAACATCTGCTCGCCAACTCGCGTGTCGCTGATGCCGGTTGTCTCACGGGCGAGCTTCAATCCCTCGAAAGCGTCAAGCTTGCCCGCACCCCAACTATTGCGATCCGACTTCTCTGCACTACCCGTATAGGTGTCGTGGCGTGAGGTCTGGTTGAGGATGTTGCGCACATCGGCAGGCGTGAGGTTCGGATTAGCCTGAAGCCACAGAGCCACCGCTCCTGTAACCACTGGCGAAGCCATCGACGTGCCCAAATTGACATCATAGTAGTCGTCGCCACTCTTAGCTATACATGCATTAGCGCTGAAAGCAGAGTAGTAGCGCGATGTAGCCGACACAAGTATACAACCAGGAGCCGTCACATCGGGCTTCGAACGTCCGTCGAGTGTAGGTCCGTGGCTTGAGAACAACGAGAGCTGTCCCTTTCTGCCCACAAGCTCTGTATTTATATCATAAAGCCCGTTTTTAAGTGTCTCATAAGACATCTTCGTGTTGTACGAGCCGACACTGATAACATTATCGCTCACACCGCCAAGCTCGCCCACTGTGCAGTCGGTGTCGCCCTCTGTCCAGCCGCGCTTGCCTCCGTCGAGAAAGTAGCCTTCGGTAGCATTGTTCCACATGTGGATTGACGTGCCGGCATCGCTCGTTGCGACGATGCCTATCTTGCGGTTCTCGGCGATGCTCGTAGCGCGACACATGAGGAGCACCTCCGTGCGCTCGTTGTCAGGGTTCTTCTGCAGAGCCATCTGCACCGTCGACACCACTCCGCTGCCGTCGGGGAAGGTGTACTTCACGTCGGTCTCGCCGTCGGACGCTACGGCTGGCGACTCGTACATCACCTTACCCTTCAACGCGTCTACAACAACCGCCTTCACCGTCAGCGGTGCACCCTTGCTGCTCCATATGTCTACGTAAGCCTGCTTTGTGGTGGCATTCTCGCTGAAGCCAATCATCGTCTTGAGCGATGTATCGCCATCCTCAAGGTCTTTCGACACGTGCAGCGCCGTGCTGCCCTCGTTACCTGCAGCTCCGACGATAATTCTGCCCGGACCAGTCATTGCTTCGAAAGCTTGGTCGGTAGCTGATGTGCCGTCGTGCGGACCGAGGTGCGAACCCAGACTGATGTTCACGACGCAGGGCTTGCCCACGCTCTCGGCGTAGTCGAAGCAGTACTGTATGCCGTCGGTGATGTTCACATTGCTCGAGCCAAAGCTCACGAACACGAGTTCGGCTTCGGGCGCAACACCATAGTAGGATGTCGTGCGGTCGCCGCCGGCTGCTATGCCTGCCACGTGCGAACCGTGGAATGTTGAGGAGATGTCGTAATTGACGGCACGCATCTCGTCAAAAGTGGTGTACTCGCTGCCGTAACCGAACTTGGCAGGCGACTTTCCGCCCTTTGCGTTCTGATCCCAAACGCGTGCAATGCGTGTGCCGATGCCATCGGGATTGGTGAAGGCGATGTGCGAATACTGAAATCCGCCGTCGACGATGCCTACCACTACGCCCTTGCCTGTGTATGCACCAAGTTCGGAGCTGGTCGACTGACAATCGTCTACCTTCGTTTCCTTACGCGCCACGTCGAGCAACATACGCACATCTGTGCCTACCTGCACGCTCTCCACCTCGTCGAGTGCTGCCACAGCTTCAACAGCCGTGAGGGGCAGACTGACAGTGAGCAAGCGGTCGGTCACTACGTTGCGCACTTCTACGCCCAACGATTCCAGACGGCTGAGACAGTCGTCTACAGAGGAGTTATGACTTGACGGAGCAAGGGTGAGGAAGGCATCCACCTTCTTCACCGTTGCCGACTTCACATGTTTCTGTGTACTCATATCCTGAAGCATCAGGCTCGTACTTGGCGAAAGCTTCTGTGCGAAAGCTGAACTGCCCACGAAGAGCAGCGATGCCAATAGGATGGTTGATTTGTTCATTGGTTTGTTTTATGAAATGTTGTTATGGTGAGATGGTGTTTATTGTTGTTATGGTGAGGTGTTGAGATGGTGAGATTTGCATTTGTCAACACCTCAACATCAAATCTCAACATCTCAACACACAACATCTCACCACCTTTTATTAATAAGTTTCAAATGTACCCTTGTAGTTGACAACAATGCGTGTGTTGTCGCCACCGTTCGTGGTATAGCTGTTAGTGTACTTGTTGGTTACGTCGAGCAGAATCTCGTACACGCCGTTCTCGTCCTTGCTCACAGTGAGCGTGCCATTGTTAGGCATATTGCCATAGCCGTGACCGGCTGCATACGACTGCAGCTGGATGCCACCGGCAGTGTACTTGATGTCGAACACCTTCTCCTGACCGACGTTCGCAAGTTCAATCTCGCCTGCGTTGATGAGGTCGCTGCCAACCTTCACCTCCACTCTGTCTGACGATGTCTTGCCGTCGCCTTCGGGGATAAGGTAGAAGGTGAAGTTGCCTTTATACTCCTTCATGTACGATGTGCCGAGCTGTCGTGTGATGGAGACCTCACCGTCAGCGTTGTAGTACTTATACTCGTTCTCTGCCACTACCGACGGTATTATCTCGTCGAGCGACTCTGTATTAGTCAACGCACCGAAGTAAGAGAGGCTTACAGTTTTGCCGTCCTCAAGCACTGCTTCGAGGCTCACGTATGTCAGTCCGTTGTAGCCCTGTGCGGTGGTGATGGTGCCCGACTTCACCTTATCATATACGGTGCGTGTAGCGTAGTCGATATAGCGGAAGGTGTAGCTGTCTGCGTCTGTAGCCATATCAATCGTTCCGTTGTAGAGTTTGGCAGCCGAAACGCTGAACCATACTGCAACGTTGGCACTGAGGAAGTCGGCTGGAGCCGTAGCCGCTACGTCAGCGAAGGCGAAGTTGGTAGGTTCGCCCGTCGCTTTTGGTTGTACACAGAAAGCGGAAGCCACCTTTGAGTGAGCAACAGCCTGCTCAGGAACACTAACCTTTATGCTGTTTTCAACAAGATAAATGCGTCCGAAAGCACCCGTGTACTCACAACGAACTTCGTCACCACCATCTTCTGCCTCAACAGAGATTGTAACGTTCTTCTTAAACTTGTCGAACTTCACCTTAACCGTACCCTTCTTGAGTTCGCGTTCTTTGTATCTCAACACAACCCCTTCCGCAGTAGCAAGGTCTACATCTTGTCCTATTAAAGATGTAGGGAGTTCGATTGTAATGTCAGGAACAAGGTTGCTCGCGACATTCTCAGCAGTATGAATCGCAAAAAGGCTATTTTCACCGCTCTCTGCAAACAGCACCGTGTTCACCGCATTTACTTCTTCGTTGAACGCCCACTGGTTATTCAAGTCGGCATACACCTTATCCGAGAAGCTTACGCGCTCCACATTGTCCACCTTATACTCTACTTTTGTGCCGTCCTTCTGCTGAACGGTCATTATTCTCTTTGTTGTCTGTGCGTAACTGGCACTCATCGCCATGAGGCACAACATTGTCAATACAGTCTTTTTCATCGCTTCACTATTTTTGTTATAACTCCATTTGATGTTCTCACAACGTAAACGCCACTATGCAGCGACGATACGTCTACTGGTTGTGTTGCGTCGGCTGCGAGCACGTGCTGTCCGCCTACGGTGTAGACAGCGAGACGCTCGCCCTTGGCTGCGCCTTCTACGAGGAGTGTGTTGCCGACGAGTTTCACTGTGGCTGCCTCATCGCCACTCACCTTGTCCAGACCTGTCGACAGGTCGTAGTTGAGTTCTACCGGACCACTCCACTCACCCTTAATCTGATAACCCTTGCCGTCAGCCAGCTCGATGGTGAACTTATACTCCTCGTTAGCCAACTGCTCCACGCCTACACGTCCACTATAGACGAAGGCGAAGCTGTCCACTACGCAGTAGCGTCCCTTCTCGAAGTGCTCATAGCGTGTGCCGGTGCGTCCGCCAACGTTGTCGAAGTAGCCACGTGTCATCTTGTAAGGCGCATAGAGGTTAGTCCACAGGTGGTCGTTCTCCATCAGCTCGTATGTGCCTGAAGGCAGATAGGCTGTGCCAGGCTTTGTCTGGAACTCCATACGGAGCAAGTCACCCTCGTCGCCGTCCTTACCGCTTGGCGAACCGAGGTCGACGGTGAAGATGTTCACGCCGTTCTGGTTGCCGAGGAAGTAGACGCGTGCCTTCTTTATGTAGTCGAGATTGAGCTGCACGTCGCGGTCGAGGTTCGACTCTACGTACTTCTCCTTGTCGTCCGACACGTCCACGATGTTGAACTTGATGTTCTTCGCCGTGCCCGTCACCTTGTGTCCGCGGTCGGTAGTACAATCCACGGTGAAGTTGAATGTACCCTCTTCGTCGCCCTCAGTGATTAGGACCGTGCCGTCGGTGATGTAAGCATAGTCGTAGTCGGAATCAGATCCGGTTACGGTCTTGCGACGTTTGATGTATGTACCCATGAGTACGGTCATGCCGTTGTAGTCGATCTCCATACCAGGGAAGTAGGTTTCGCTCTTGAAGTTGCGCGCCATAGTGTATGTGCCCGGTATGATTGTAGCCTGTTTCGGGTCGCCGAAGAGACGGTTGAAAGCGCAGATGGCAAGGTTAAATCCCGTGCCCTTCATGTTGCCTGTCTCCTGGTCGAAGTCGCAGTCGAAGAGGTTGATGTATATATTGCCCGTGTTCGACTCCATTAGGTTGCCGTGATAGTAAGCCATACCGCCTGTGAACGTCGTGTTCACGTCGGTAGGTATCTGCGGATATACCGTCGTGCCGGTGTTCATATCTACGAAACTGAGTGTGCCGGTGTACGTGTACTGCACGCCGTTAGCGTCGGCAAAGGTCACAGTGTACGAGTTATCGGTGCCCTTCTTTACCGTCACGTCGCCCTTCAGTGCGTATTCCTTACCGGGTTTGCCGCTGAGTCCGTACTTAGTGGTGTAGGAGTAGTCGGCATCGTAATACAGACTGCCCTTGCCTGCCTTGAATGTTCCCTCGGGCAGCTCGGTGCCTGTACCAGCCGGAGCATACAAGTCGATGGCTGCCACGTTGGCGTTGGTAGCCACGATGGTGCCTTCAGCCGAGTTGAACACTGCGTTTGTCTTGTCCGAAACTACGAGATAGTAGTTGTCGCAGTTGTTGGTAGCCTCAGAAGCTGCGGTGTAATACGAAGCTACGACGTGACTCATAGCGAGGGTCTTGACTTCGTCTGCCTTAGCTGGCGCAGAGAAGCGCGGCGAGTTCTTTACGAAAGACTTCTGCGCTGCTGTGGGTAGCGCAAGTACAGAAAGAAGAAGTGTTATAAAGAGTATAGATTTTTTCATCGTTTGATTAATTTAAATGTGTGTTCGTTCTCCAATGTGAGCACATAAACTCCGGGCTTGCAGCTGTCGAGGCTCACGCTCACAGCTCCCTCTACTACGCTTTTGCGCGCCACAAGTGTGCCGTCGGCAGCGTAGAGCGTGGCAGTTTTCGCCTTTGTGCCACCCACCGTCACAGTACGGTTGTCGGTGTACGTCAGCGAGAATGTCTTGCTCTCGGTGCCCGCAATGGCTGTTGGCACGACATAGTCGAAATAGAACTCGGCTACAGTCGACTGTTCATAGTCGGTCGTAACCCCTACAGATGTCACCGTCAGTTTGCCATCGGCGAAACCAACTTCGGGCTGATCGGCAAGGAAGAAGCTTGCCTTGCCGTCATCAACAAACTTTAAGACGAGTGCTTGACGCGGTGTAGTGTCGGTATCATCGGCATACGTAGCCACCGATGGTGACAACAACAGCAACGCAAGCAACGCCTGCAATAGTCTTGCTTTCATAGTCTTGTTGCTTTTAGTTTAACTTCATAATAATATAACTCTCTTTTTTACCACTGCAAATATACACATTATTATTCATTCACCCTTAAAAAATCGTATTTTTTAAACAAACAACCACAATTTGCTTACAAATAGCAACCACTTGAATTAGTAATTATCAATTCGTAATTATTAATTTTAGAACTGATAGCTTCCCTACTTTTACCACATAAACCCTCTGTTTTCTCCACCGTTTGCGTCCGCCGCCCGATCGGATTCCGTCCGCCACCCGATCAGATTCCGTCCGCCGCCCAATCAGATTCCGTCCGCCGCCCGATCGGATTGCGTTCGGGTGACGATGACTTTTCGTGAGGTTTTATTGGACAAAACAATGCGGAAACCTACTTAAAGGCACGAATTATTGATATATATAATAGGTGGAATGAAGTTTTTTAGTTAATTTTGCGAATGATTAAAGCTACACACCCCATACTATAACTTTATATCTTTGGAATGAAAGAATTTGTAATATCAGAAGTAAAGGCTGAGACAGCCATACTCGTAGGTCTTATAACCAAGGAACAGGACGAGGAAAAGACAAAGGAATACCTCGACGAGCTGGAGTTCCTTGCCGACACCGCGGGCGCCGTAACCGTCAAACGATTCACGCAGCGCGTGGGCGGACCAAGCTCCGTGACGTACGTCGGCTCGGGTAAGCTCGAGGAGATACGCGCATACATAGAGGCTGAGGAGGACGCTGAACGCCCAGTCGGCATGGTAATCTTCGACGACGAACTCTCGGCAAAGCAGATGCGCAACATCGAGAAAGTGCTGCAGGTGAAAATCCTCGACCGCACATCGCTCATCCTCGACATCTTCGCCATGCGCGCGCAGACGGCTGCGGCAAAGACGCAGGTGGAGCTGGCGCAGTATCGCTATATGCTTCCGCGTCTGCAGCGTCTGTGGACTCACCTCGAACGCCAAGGCGGCGGCTCGGGATCGGGTGGTGGCAAGGGTTCTGTGGGTCTGCGCGGACCTGGTGAGACGCAGCTCGAGATGGACCGCCGTATCATCCTCAACCGCATCACGCTGCTCAAGCAGCGCCTCGTAGAGATTGACAAGCAGATGAGCACTCAACGCAAGAACCGCGGACGTACCATACGCGTGGCACTCGTGGGATACACCAACGTGGGCAAGTCGACCATCATGAACATGCTCGCAAAGAGCGAGGTGTTCGCCGAGAACAAGCTCTTCGCCACGCTCGACACTACGGTGCGCAAGGTGGTGATAGACAACCTGCCGTTCCTGCTCGCCGACACCGTGGGCTTCATACGCAAATTGCCAACCGACTTGGTCGACTCGTTCAAGTCGACACTCGACGAGACACGCGAAGCCGACCTGCTGCTGCACGTGGTAGACATCTCGCACCCCGACTTCGAGGAACAGATACGCGTAGTGGAGAACACGCTGAAGGAGTTGGGATGCGCCGACAAACCGTCGATGATTGTGTTCAACAAGATTGACAACTACACGTGGACTGAGAAGGAGGAGGACGACCTCACGCCTATGACGAAGGAGAACATCACGCTCGAAGAGCTGAAGCGCACATGGATGGCACGACTCGGCGAGAACTGTATGTTTATCTCGGCTAAGGAGAAACTGAACATCGACGAGTTCCGCGAGACAATATACCGTAAGGTGCGCGAGCTGCACGTGCAGAAGTATCCGTACAACGACTTCCTGTATATGGATGTGGAATAAGGTGGTGAGGTGGTGAAAAGGTGTTGTTGTGGTGAGATGGTGAGATGGTGACATATGCATATCTCAACACAACAACACCACAACATCACATCTCAACATCATATCTCAACACCTCAACATCTCACCACAACAACATCTTTACAACACCTCAACATAACAACATCTCAACACCAAAAGCACATGATATATCGCAACTTAACCGAAGACGAAATTTCGACTCTACAAGCCAACAGTTGCTGGGCAGAAGACTGGCAACGCATTGAGGTGAGCGAAGATTTCGAGCCTCGCTTCTTCCACAGCGTAATGTTCTACGGCGATATACGCCTCGGAGCATTCACAAACAACGTGGAGGTGAGCCGCGGCTTCATGAAACACGCAGGCGTGAACAACGCCACACTGCGAAACGTAACCATTGGCAACAACTGTCTCATAGAAAACATTTCGGGATACATTAACAACTATGTCATTGGCGACGATTGCATCATATCCAATGTATGCACTATGGAAACAACTGATGGTGCAACATACGGAGAAGGCAACTTGATATCGGTGCTCAACGAGGTGGGCGACGGAAACATTATACTCTTCCACGGACTGACAAGCCAGATTGCAGCACTTATGGTCAAACACTTCCACAACCGACAGCTGAAGGATGCCATACGCCGACTGATACGCGAAGAGATAGAACGCACTTCGCCAGATATGGCAACCATCGGTAACCGAGTGAAGATTGTGAACACTAAGGAGATTACGAATACCGTTGTCTACGACGACTGCGAGATAGCGGGCGCAGCACGACTCAGCGACTGCACCCTAATGAGCAACAGCGATGCATCGGTGTACATCGGTACAGGAGTAATCTGCGAGAACTCAATCATCAGCAACGGCTCGGCTATAACCAACAGCGTGAAGATGCAGGACTGCTTCGTTGGCGAAGCATGCAAATTGAGCAACGGCTTCACCGCAGCAGGCAGCGTGTTCTTCGCCAACTCGTACATGGCGAACGGAGAGGCATGCGCAGCGTTCTGCGGTCCGTTCACCGCTTCGCATCACAAGAGCTCACTGCTCATCGGCGGACAATTCTCGTTCTACAACGCCGGCTCGGCTACCAACTTCTCCAACCATGCCTACAAGATGGGACCGATGCACTACGGAACGCTCGAACGCGGATCGAAGACTGCCAGCGGTGCATACATACTGATGCCGGCGCATATCGGTGCCTTCTCCGTGTGTTTCGGCAAACTGATGTACCACCCCGACACACGCTCGCTACCCTTCTCGTATCTTATAGCATACAACGACACCATGTACCTGGTGCCAGGACGCAACCTGACAACCGTGGGACTGTACCGCGACATACGCAAATGGCCGAAACGCGACATGCGACCAAACGGCGCACGCAAAAGCATTGTCAACTTCGACTGGCTCTCGCCGTTCACCGTGGGCGAGATACTGCGCGGAAAGAAGATACTGGAAAATCTGCGCAACGCATCTGGCGAAGATGTGCCGACGTACAACTATCATGGGTATGTCATCAAAAACTCGTCGCTGCGCAAAGGCATCAAATACTACGACATCGCACTGCGCATATACATGGGAGCGGTGCTCAAACGCCATGCACCGATGGAGCCGACAACGAACGTGGGCACCGGACCGTGGACTGACCTGTCGGGACTGTTGCTGCCCGTGTCGGAGGAACAGCACCTCGTGGACGATATTCTCTCGGGCGAGATTGACACCACCGAGGATATTGCCGAGCGATTTGAGGAGATAAACGCCAACTATTCCGAATACCGCTGGGCGTGGTCGTATCGGATGATTATGGACTACTACGGCTTCTTAGAGCTGAACGAGGAGAACGTGGAACGAGTGAAGCGCGACTACATCACGGCACGACGTGCATGGATTGCCGAGATTAAAAAGGATGCCGCAAAAGAATACCAACTGGGCGACGTGGAGGAAGAGGTGTTCAACAACTTCAACGAACAGCTCGACAAGGAGGTTGACTTTGAAAACCAGAAACTCTATATGTAATATTTTAGACAAAACAACAATAATGAAATTCAAATCCTTTCTTATTGCCGCAATACTCTCACTGGGAACAGCGGCTACAGCCTCAGCATACGAGTACGAGACTGTGAAGGGCGACCCGATGCAGACACGCATCTACACGCTGCCCAACGGACTGAAGGTTTATCTTTCTGTGAACAAGGAGCAGCCACGCATACAGACATACGTGGCGGTGCGCACTGGTTCGCGCAACGACCCTGCCGAGACAACGGGTCTGGCTCACTATCTGGAGCACCTCATGTTCAAGGGAACACGTCTCTTTGGCACCACAGACGCTGCGAAGGAGCAGCCGTATCTCGACGACATCGAACGCCGATACGAGCACTATCGCACCGTGACCGACCCCGAAAAGCGCCGACAGCTCTATCACGAAATCGACTCGGTGTCACAGATTGCTGCACAGTATTTCATCCCGAACGAGTACGACAAGCTGATGGCTGCCATCGGAGCCAACGGCACCAACGCTTATACAAGCAACGACGTGACGTGCTACGTGGAGAACATACCGTCGAACGAGGTGGACAACTGGGCACGCATCCAGGCTGACCGCTTCCAGAACATGGTCATCCGCGGATTCCACACAGAGCTTGAGGCTGTTTACGAGGAGTACAACATGCACCTCACAAGCGACTTCGACAAGGAGTGGGCTGCACTCGGCAAGAAACTCTTCCCTACTCACCCCTACGGCACACAGACCACTATCGGTACGCAGGAGCATCTGAAGAACCCATCAATCACGAATATAAAGAACTACTTCAAGCACTACTATGTGCCGAACAACGTGGCTATCTGCATGGCGGGCGACTTCGACCCGGAGGCTGTGATGGCTACCATCGACAAGTACTTCGGCTCGTGGAAGAAGAGTGAGCAGGTGAAGTACCCGCACTTCGCACCGGTGAAGGACCTCACGGCTCCGGCTGATACTACCGTAATCGGACAGGAGGCAGAGAACGTGTTCCTCGGCTGGAAGATGGACGGGGCGGCTTCGCTGCAGGCTGATACACTCGACGTCATAGACCGTATGCTCGCCAATGGCAACGCCGGACTAATCGATATCAACGTAAACCAGAAGATGCTCTGCCAGGGTGTGCAGTCGGGCAAGATAGACATGCGCGACTACTCGCAGTTCATTATGATTGGTCAGCCCAACGAGGGACAGTCACTCGACGAGGTGAAGGCTATCATGCTCGCAGAAATCGAGAAGCTCAAGCGTGGCGAGTTCAGCGACAAGCTGCTGCCTTCGGTGAAGAACAACATGAAGCTCGAATTCCTGCGCTCGCTCGACAGCAACGAGAGTCGAGCTACGTCGTTCGTCAACACCTTCATCTATGGACGCCCGTGGAAGACGCAGGTGGAACGCTTCGACCGCATCGCCGGCATCACAAAGGAGCAGATTATGGACTTCGCCCGACGCCATTTCACCGACGGCTACGCCATCGTCTACAAACGTCAGGGCGAAGACCCCACACAGAAGAAGATTGAGAAGCCCTCTATCACGCCGATACCTTCCAACCGCGACCTGCAGAGCGCACTCGTGAAGGAGATAAAGGAGTCGAAGGTGAAGCCTATCGAGCCGGTATTCCTCGACTACACCAAGGACTTCGCTCGCACTACTACAAAGAAGAAGCAGCCGGTCTACTACATCCAAAACACGCAGAACGACCTCTTCGAGCTTCACTTCGTGTACGATTTCGGTTCGGAGGCTAACAAGTGGCTACCCTACGCCACCGACTATCTCGACCTGCTCGGCACCGGCACGATGTCAGCAGCAGAGGTTAAGGAGCGTTTCTACGAGCTTGGCTGCGAATACAGCTTCACCCCCACATGGTCTACTATGACCGTATCGCTTAGCGGTCTCGGCGAGAACATGACCGAGGCAATGAAACTCATGGAGCAAATGCTCAACAACGCAAAGGTCGACAACGAGGCTTACAGCAAGTACGTTGACAACCTGCTGAAGGGTCGTCGCGATGCGAAGCTCAACCAAAAGGAGAACTTCTCAGCACTGCGCAACTACGCATTCTACGGCAAGTACAACCCCACGCGCAACGTGCCCGACAGCACAGAGCTCGTAACAACCCGTCCGCAGGATGTTATCAATATGATCGCTGCGCTGAAGAACTACAAGCACGACGTGGTCTACTACGGTCCGCTCGCCATGAAGCAGCTGCTTGCTATCGTCAACAAGAACCACATCACAGCGAAGACTCTACAGGACGCGCCCGAGAACAAGCCGTACAAGATGGTGGAGACTCCGAAGAACGAGATACTCCTCGCACCATACGACGCAAAGAACATCTACATGATGCAGCTGCACAACGTCAACCAGAAGTGGACTCCGGAGGACGAGGCTAAGATTTCGGTGTTCAACGAGTACTTCGGTGGCGGCATGAACGGCATCGTGTTCCAGGAGCTGCGCGAGAGCCGCGGACTCGCCTACAGCGCATTCGCCGACTACAGCACAACGAAGCGCAAGGAGCATCAGACCAACTATGCTTATACATACATCATCTCGCAGAACGACAAGATGATGGACTGCATCCGCGTGTTCAACAACATCCTCGACACCATGCCGCAGTCGCAGGCGGCGTTCGAACTGGCGCAGCAGGCTGCCGTCAAGCGCATCGCTTCGCAGCGCATCACCAAGGCTAACATCATCTTCTCTTACCTTGGCAACAAGCGCATCGGCATCAACTACGACTTGCGTCGCGACATCTACGCTGCCATGCCGAAACTCACACTCGAGGACATCGTGAAGTTCGAGCACGACAATATGGCTAACAAGCCGTGGCTCTACATCATCCTCGGTGACGAGAATAACCTCGACATGAAGTCGCTCGAGAAGATTGCGCCCGTCAAGCGCGTCGCTACAGAAGAAATATTCACTTTTTAAACCAAATAACACTATGGCAACAACACCAGATTTCAAGTATGCTCCTATGTTCCAGATGGGCAAGGACACTACCGAGTATCGCCTGCTTACCACCGAGGGCGTAAGCACAGGCGAGTTCGAGGGTAAGACAATCCTTAAGGTTTCGAAGGAAGCACTCACACTGCTCTCTCAGCAGGCGTTCCACGATGTAGAGTTCATGCTCCGTCGCGAGCACAACCTGCAGGTGGCTCAGATTCTCTCCGACCCAGAGGCATCGGAGAACGACAAGTACGTAGCTCTGCAGTTCCTCCGCAACGCCGAGACAGCTGCTAAGGGCATCCTACCTTTCTGCCAGGACACCGGCACCGCTATCATCCACGGCGAAAAGGGACAGCGCGTATGGACCGACTTCGAGGACGAAGAGGCTCTCTCACGCGGTGTGTACAACACCTTCACCGAAGACAACCTGCGCTACTCGCAGAACGCTCCGCTGAACATGTACGACGAGGTGAACACACGCTGCAACCTCCCTGCACAGATCGACATCGAGGCTGTAGAGGGCGACGAGTATCGCTTCGTAATGGTGGCTAAGGGCGGTGGCTCTGCCAACAAGACATACTTCTACCCGATGACCAAGGCTACCATCCAGAACGAGGGCACACTGCTGCCGTTCCTCGTAGAGAAGATGAAGAGCCTCGGTACAGCTGCTTGTCCTCCGTACCACATCGCATTCGTTATCGGCGGCACATCGGCTGAAAAGAACCTCCTCACCGTGAAGCTCGCTTCTATCAAGTACTACGACTCGCTGCCTACAACAGGCGACGAGACTGGACGCGCCTTCCGCGACATCGACCTCGAAGAGAAGCTCCTCAAGGAGGCTCACAAGATCGGTCTCGGCGCACAGTTCGGCGGCAAGTATCTTGCTCACGACATCCGCGTGATCCGTCTGCCACGCCACGGCGCAAGCTGCCCAATCGGTATGGGCGTTAGCTGCTCGGCTGACCGCAACATCAAGGCTAAGATCACTAAGGACGGTGTGTTCCTCGAGAAGATGGACGCTAATCCTTCTGAGCTTATTCCGGAAGAACTCCGTCGTCCGGGCGAGGGCACAACTGGCATCGAGATCGACCTCGACAAGGGTATCGACGCTGTACGTGCAGAGCTTTCTAAGTATCCGGTTAGCACACGCGTTAACCTCAAGGGCACTATCATCGTGGCTCGCGACATCGCTCACGCTAAGCTCAAGGCTCGTCTCGACGCAGGCGAGGAGATGCCGGCTTACTTCAAGAATCATCCTATCCTCTACGCTGGTCCGGCTAAGACTCCGGAGGGTTATCCTTGCGGTTCTATGGGCCCGACAACAGCCAACCGTATGGACCCGTACGTAGACGAGTTCCAGGATCACGGCGCTTCGCTCGTGATGATCGCTAAGGGCAACCGCTCACAGATGGTTACCGATGCTTGCAAGAAGCACGGTGGCTTCTATCTCGGCACAATCGGCGGCGTAGCAGCTGTTCTCTCGCAGAGCTCTATCAAGAGCATCGAGTGCGTAGAGTATCCGGAGCTCGGCATGGAGGCTATCTGGAAGATCACCGTTGAGGACTTCCCTGCTTTCATCCTCGTTGACGACAAGGGCAACGACTTCTTCCAGCAGCTGAAGCCCTGGTGCCCTAACTGCAAGTAACTCCAGGGGGTGCACTTGTCTCCGCTCGGCTTTGCCGCTTGCCAGAGCAAGAAGTGCACCAACCAAGCAACAGTGCACTAACCAAGCAACAGTGCACCAACCAAGCAACAACTGCATACAAACATACGACTCCCATAACCTGCTTACGGCTATGGGAGTCGTTTTTTTTCGGTGATACCCTTTCTACTTCACGAGCACCTTTGTCGTTATGTTGCCACGCTTCACGATGTTTATGCCCTTTTGTGGAGCGTTCAAGCGGCGACCATTTACGTCGTAGTACTCCGCTGCGATGTTGTCCGTTGCCGAAACCGCATCAATACCACTTGCTGCCTTATACGTGAAATAGCCCGTGGTATAGTTTGCCATCTCCTTACCAATCCTGTTTGGATCATAAGGCACAGCACCCACAAGTTTCTTGCAGCCCCTAAACATCCAGTAATCTTCTGAACAAGTTGTAGTTACAAACTTATCGCTTGCATAGATTGTGGCGAGGTTTACACAATTATAGAACATATCGCCCATATTCGTCACGTTCTGTGTTTTGAAATTAGAAAGGTCAAGGGAGGTAAGGCTACTGCATCCATCAAACATATTAGACATATTCGTCACATTCTGTGTATCAAACTTAGATACATCAAGGGAGGTGAGGCTACTGCAGAGACCAAACATATTAGACATATTCGTCACATTCTGTGTATCGAACGTAGAAAGATCAAGAGAGGTAAGGCTCCTGCATTCATAAAACATCCTCTCCATATCCCTCACCTTCTGTGTTTTAAAATTAGATAAATCAAAGGAGGTAAGGCTACTGCAGCCATAAAACATCCACTCCATATTCGTCACATTCTGCGTATCAAACTTAGATACATCAAGGGAGGTAAGGCTACTGCAGCCACCAAACATCCCATTCATATCCGTCACATTCTGTGTTTTAAAATTAGATACATCAAGGGAGGTAAGGCTACTGCATCCATTAAACATATCACCCATATTCGTCACATTCTGTGTATCAAATTTAGATACATCAAGGGAGGTAAGGCTATTGCAGTTCCAAAACATACTCTCCATATCAATCACATTCTGTGTATCAAACTTAGATACATCAAGGGAGGTGAGGCTACTGCAGCCTTTAAACATCTCACACATATCCGTCACATTTCTTGTATCGAACGTAGAAAGATCAAGACTGGGGAGACTTGCACAATAACAGAACATTGAATTCAGATTCTTAACATTCTCTGTGTTAAGATATTCAAGACCCTCGATAACTGTTAAATCTTCACATCCAAAAAACCAAGCATAACAATTCGTTGGGCGAGCATTAGCAAAAGAAGAATCGAAAATAACTCTCTTAATATTGTTTCCATTAGACCCACCATAACCTGCATACCAAGCGGGATAAGCATAAGCATAAGCCTCATTCAGCGAGAACGCTCCAACGGGTTTATTTGCATCGTGTTTGAAGGTCAGCGTTCCGGCTGCATTGTCTAACACGACATACGACTCTGCTGTTTGAGCAAACGCATTGCTACCCCATACGGGTAGACAGATCATAATTACAAGCAAAAGGCGAGCAATTGGGGGGGGTAAAAGTTTAGAATCCTAACTCGCTCTAAATTGGACTTTGATTGAAAATCAAGAAGTTGGGCGTTTGCCTATATTATATAGGTAACAATATGGAAACGAGCGGACTTCTGCTCGTTTCTGTATTTTGCAATATGCAAAGAACGCCTCAATTCGGGGACAAAGATACGATATTTTTCTTAATATCCCATAATTTGCAAGAAGAGAAACATAGAAATTAGGACTTTTTTACATGAAATCTCAAACTTGTGAACATAACCCCATC
>OCHM01000244.1_pt1 | contig 42939 bp, 33 predicted proteins | sample 1538901 | NCBI WGS metagenome assembly OCHM01 (sample SAMN04571734, study PRJEB22368) | human gut metagenome | biome: human gut; material: stool | host: Homo sapiens | place: Luxembourg | collected 2012-11-08 | reverse complement strand
CAGGGCTCTTGAGGTTTCGCGTTATCTAGATAGTAGATTTACCGCGGAGTTCGGGCCTGAAGCCTCGAAAAATAAAAAAAAGCCCGCGGTCTCAGTAACAGCGGGCGAATAAATCCAACCAAAAGGAGCGGAGGACTCGTCACCTTCCGGCGTCGTTCTCCGATGAGCTAACTTTACCTGACGAGCTCTCCGCCAAGGTTTCAGACGTCGGGGCAAATGTAACAAGTCTTCAGGAAAAACCCTAGGTTGATTAGTAGTTACCCTGTCTCCCTCCCGCTCTTGCCCGTCACCACAGGCGAATTCAAACTTCACAAGAAAGGCCTAGGCAGTTTGTACTAGATGCATTTTGTTGCATTTCTAGGGGTTTCTTCGTCCCTTCAGGTGCCTTTCGAGCCCTTTGGCAAGGCTTTTTTCCCTGTTCGCGCTTCCCAAAAAAATCCTGCGCGGAGAGGATTCTCCTGCGCAGGACTTCTGCTACCGCCGGCTTTGACAAGCTTCAGGCGCGTCGGGACTTCAGGGCCCTTAGGCCTGCTTGCCGGCGTCGGACGTCTTGGGCGCGACGGGGCGGTAGGCGCACATCATCTCAGCCTGGGCGACGACCTTGCCGTCGACGCGGGCGACGGCCTCGAAGATGCCGAGACCGAGCTTGGAGCGGATGAACTTGCCTTCGATCATGAGCTGATCGCCGGGCTGCACGACCTGCTTGAAGCGGGCCTTGTCGATGCCTGCGAAGTAGAAGAGCGAGTTCTTGCGGTCCGTGCCTTCGGGAAGGCGGGAAAGCGCGATGATCGCGCAGGCCTGGGCCATCGCCTCGATGATCAGAACGCCGGGCATGACGGGCACGCCGGGGAAGTGTCCCGTGAACTGCGGCTCGTTGGCAGTGACGTTCTTGAGCGCAACCACGCGGCCGGCCTCCGTGTCGAGTTCGACGATGCGGTCGATGAGAAGGAACGGATAACGGTGCGGAAGCATGTCCATGATGTCACGGATGTCGAGCGTACTCATATTGGAACGTAACCTCTATTGAAAAATGGGGCCTTGGCGTGCGGCGGGATGCCGCCGCTCTCCGGGGGCATCTTCTTATTGTCGCGCCTTTTAAAAAATTATTCTTCGGCAGAACGGATTAACGCCTCGAGTTCAGCCATGCGGCGGGCAAGGGCCTTGAGCTCCTTGCGCATGGCAGGAAGACGCGAGATCGTGGCGCCGACGAGCTGGAAGTCGCGGCCCTCCAAGGCGGGGAAGAAGCCGGTCTTCTGGGCGGGTTCCTTGCCCCAGCCCGTGATGGCCGTGCCCGGACCGATGCCGGAACCTGCGGGGATGTTGATGTGGCCGTTAATCATGGCCGCGCCGCCCACCATGCAGTGGTCACCCACGGTGGTCGAACCCGCGATGCCCACGCAGGCAGCCATCACGACGTGGCGGCCGATGCGGTCGTTGTGGCCGAGCTGGATCTGGTTGTCAAGCTTGGTGCCGTCGCCGATCACGGTGTCCTCGAGGGCGCCGCGGTCGACCGTCGTGCCCGCGCCGATCTCGACGTCGTCGCCGATCACCACGCGGCCCACCTGCGGGATCTTGACCCACTCGCCCTTGAAGGGCGCAAAGCCGAAGCCGTCGCCGCCGATCACGCAGCCGGGCTGGAAGATGCAGCGGTTGCCGACGACCGTGCCGCGTTCAAGCACGCAGTTCGGGTAAAGAATGCAGTCCTCGCCCACGACCGTGTCCTCACCCACGACGGCGCCCGTCTTGATGACGGTGCGTGCGCCAACGCGCGCGCCGCGGCGCACGACGGCGAGCGCCTCGACCGTTGCGCTCGGATCCACCTCGGCGCCCTCTTCAACGAAGGCGCGCGGATGAATGCCCGCAGGCGTTTCGACGTGGAAGAGAATCTGGGAGGCGAATGCAAAGAAGGCGTACGGATTGTCGCAGACGAGCACGGCGCGGCCGGGTTCGTCCGAACCGAAGAGCGCCTCGACATCCTGCTCGCGCATGATGAGGAGCGAGGCCCTCGAAGCCTTCATCGCCTCGGCGTAGGCGGCGTTCGTGAGAAAGGCCATGTCGCCTTCGCCCGCAGTCTGGGGCGGCATGAAGCGGGAGACTTCGGCGCATTCGCCCAGAAGGCGCATTTCAAGCCTTCCGCGGCTCATTCCGGACACGCGGGCAATCAGATCGGTAACGGCATAACGCGGCAGATTTTCGGCCATGACGGCTCCTCAGTATGTTGTGGTTTCGTTGTTGCATGACGGCGAACGGGCCTCAGGCCCGTTCATGCCGCTTTGCTTTTTCCATTATTTTTTCTTCTTCGCAGGCTTGACGTCGGCGTCAAGCGCCTTCATCACGCGGTCCGTGATGTCGACCTTGGGACTGGCATAGAAGAACTCGTAGAGCACCAGATCGAACTTCTCGCTCTCGGCGATCTGCTGGATGATGCGTCCTGCGCGTCCCTGCAGCAGGAGCACCTCCTCGTTGCGTCGCTGATTGAACTCGTCGCGGGCCTCGCGGCTGCGGCGCGCAACGTCGCGCTCCATCTCGGCGAGCTCCCTGCGCTCGGTGACGCGCTCGCTCTCGCTCATGTCGGAGGCGCCCTTCTCGAAGCGCTCGAGACGCTGCTTGAAGCGCTTGGTGAGCGCATCAATCTCCTCCTGACGGCGCATGCCCTCGGCATTGAGGCGCTCGCCCGCTTGGGCGGCGGAGAGAGAGTCGCGCAGAATGCGCTCCATGTTGACGACGCCGATGCGAAGATCCGCGGCGCCCACGGGCGCGAGCATGGCGAGGCCGAGCACGGCGGCCGAGAGAACGGAGGGCAGAAGCTTTTTCACGGTGTTCACCTTTGGGCTTGAAAAAAACGGGGCGCCCGATTTGGGCAGCCCCGTCTGCAGGCATTTTCGTATTTTACCGCCGCGCACGGCCCGACGACGGGCCGCCCGCGCGGCTCGGCAGGTCTTAGAAGCCCGTGCCGATCTGGAACTGGAAGCGCTGCGTCTTGTCGCCTTCCTTCTCGTTGAGCGGGAAGGCCAGCGAGAACTTCAGCGGGCCGAGCGGAGAGATCCAGGCCACGCCGATACCGGTCGAGTAGCGCAGGTCGCTCATGCTGAATTCCTGACGCCTGTAGTCGGCATGGCCGTTGGCGTTGACGAAGCCTTCGTAGCCCCAGGCGTAGCCGGCGTCGAGGAAGCCGAAGATACGCAGCGTGCGGTCGCCGCCCGGCAGCGGGGCGAGGAGTTCAAGCGAGGCATTGACCATGCGGTCGCCGCCCAGATTGTCCGCGTCGTCGTTCATCTTGTTCGTGCTGTCCTTCGGACCGAGCGTGCCGGATTCGAAGCCGCGCACCGAGCCGATGCCGCCCACGTAGAAGTTCTTGAAGAACGGGAACATGTCGGTCTGGCCGTAGACGTCGCCGTAGCCCACTTCGCCGTTGAAGGCCAGCGTCCACGTCCTCGAGAGCGGGAAGTAGTGCTGGTACTGGTAGGTGAACTTGTAGTACTCGATGTCCATGCCCGGCAGGCCGACTTCACCGTTGAGTCGCTGGTACACGCCGCGCGTCGGAGCGAGCGAGTTGTCGCGGGAGTCGCGGGACCATCCGACCGTGGCGGCCACGGACACGGGATCGGCGCCGTAGCGGTTCACGTAGTCCTGATAGCGCTGCGGGGAGTTGCTGTTGGCGTCAACCTTCGTGGATTCGATCTTGCCGCCGAGGAACACGCGGTCGTTTTCCGTGAACGGGATGCCGAACGCGAGCGAGGCGCCGCGGGTTTCGTATTCCACGTCGGCGACGTCGAGCTCTTCAAGGTCGACGCGGCGGTCATAGACTTCCCACGAGCGGCTGATGCCCTCGGGCGTGATGTACGGTTCGACGACGGAGAGCGCGTAGGTGCGCTGGGACTTCGACGTGTTGACGTCGACGGACACGGACTTGCCGGTACCGAAGACGTTGTTCTGCGCGAAGCCCGCCGAAAGGATGATGCCGTCGGACGTGGAGTAGCCCGCACCGAGCGAGACGGAGCCGGTCGGACGCTCCTTCACCTTGATGTCGACGTCGACCTGGTCGCGCGTGCCGGGCACGGGCACCGGGTCGGCCGTCACGGACTCGAAGTAGCCGAGACGGTCGATGCGGTCGCGCGAGAGCTTGACCTTGGAGCTGTCGAACCAAGCGGATTCGTACTGGCGGACTTCACGGCGGATCACCTCGTCCTTCGTGCGGTTGTTGCCCGTGATGTTCACGCGGCGAACATAGGCGCGGCGGCCCGGGTCGATTGTGTAGACGACCTCGACCGTGCGGTTCTCGCGATCGGCGATCGGATTGGGCGTCGCGGTCGCAAAGGCGTAGCCGAGCGTGGAGAGCTTGTCGACGAGCGCCGTGGAGACGTTGTTGACCTGCTCGGCACTGTAGATCTCGCCCGCCTTGAGCGTCAGGAGCTTGTTGAGCTCCTCGTCGATGCCGAGAAGGTCGCCCGTGAGCTTGGCGCTGGCGATCGTGTACTTCTCGCCCTCGGTCATGTTGATCGTGATGTAGACGTCGGACTTGTTGGGCGCGATGGAAACCTGGACGGAGTCGATCTTGAAGTCGAGGTAGCCCTGATTCATGTAGAAGGAGCGGATCGTCTCAAGGTCGGCCGCAAGCTTTTCACGGCTGTAGAGATCGCGCTTCGTGTACCAGCTGAACCAGTTCGGCATGCCGAGCTGCATCTGGTCGAGCAGCTCGTCGGCATCGAAGAGGCGGTTGCCCGTGAAGCGGATCGAGGCGATCGACGAGGCACGGCCTTCGTCGACGTTGATCGTGATGCGCACGCGATTGCGTTCGAGCGGCGTGGCGATCGTCTTGATCTTCACGCCGTAATAGCCGCGGGCGAGGTACTGGCGGCGCAGCTCCTGGTCGGCGCGGTCAAGCGTCGCCTGGTCGAAGATGCGGCCCTCGGCCATGCCGACGTCGCGCAGGCTGGTCTCGACAGCGTCCTTGTCGAAGGCCTTGATGCCGTGCGTCTCAATGGTCGCCACGGCGGGACGCTCGACGATGTGCACGACGAGCACGTCGCCGTCCTGAGAGAGCGACACGTCCTTGAAGAGGCCGGAGCGGTAGAGCGAGTGGATGGCGCGGGTGCCCATGTCGGGCGTGTACTCGTCGCCTGTGCGGAACGGAAGATGCGAAAAGACCGTACCGGGTTCGGTACGCATCAGGCCTTCAACTCGAATGTCGGAAATGACAAAAGCCGAGGCCCCCTCGGCGCACACCATGGCCGCAATGACAGCGGCGGCCGTCTTCGTCAGATTGGCAGACAAAATGAATTCTCTCTATATCGTCACGGGTCACGCCCTCCGCCCTTGCACGGTCTGCTTCAGGTTCATCCCCGAAGACGACCGCAAACGGCGGCGGCAAATTTGTGTAAGGTTACCAAATCTTGAGGCTCTCCGTTAGCGGGCGGCGGGACCTCTTTCACGACAGAACGGGTAATCCCTGTCTTCGAGGCCGCATTCACGCGCCGCCCGACTCCCGCCGAGCCCCGTCACACGCCCTCGAACAGGCGCGTGAGGTCGTTGTTCATTGCAAAGGCAAAGACGACGAGCATCAGGCCGAAGCCCGCCTTGCCGATCCAGTTCTTCGTCCTTTCGGAAAAGTCCCGGCCGCGCAGGCCCTCGAGGCCGAGCACCACGAGCTGTCCGCCGTCGAGCACCGGCACGGGGATCAGGTTCATGAAGCCGATCGCGATCGAGATGAGCGCAAGATATTCGAGGAAGGGCACGAAGCCACCGCGAACGGCGTCGCCCGCCATGTCGGCAATGCCGATCGGGCCCGTCAGGTTCTTCGTGCTGGCCTCGCCCGTGGCCATCTGGCTAACGCCTCTGGCCTGAAGGGTGGTGATGCTTTTCACCTTGCGCCAACCCGCGGCGACTGCGTCAACAGGCGAGAGCCTCACGACGACCATCTCGGGAAGCGCCCTGATGCGGATGCCGACAACCGTGCGGCCCTCGGACGTCACGGGCATGATCTCCACCACGCGCTCGGTCTCGGGCGTCCTGATGTTCGAAAGCGTCAGCCTCACGGGCGAGCCCGCGGGCGTCGCGCCTATGGCCTCAACCGCCTCCTGGACCGAGCTCACCCCTGCGCCGTTGACGGCCAGAATCCTGTCGCCGCTCGCAAGCCCCGCCTTTTCGGCGGGCGAATCCTTCACCGTCCCCGCCACGACGGGGTCCCTGAGCCAGGGCACGAGGCCGAGATGGATGACGGGCGGGCGCCCGCTCATGTCGTCAAGGCTCACGCCTGCGAGCGAGAAATGCCTGACGAAGGTCTCATCCCCGCGGGAGAACCTGACGGGAATGTCGGCGCTGCCCGCCAGACCGAAAAGCTCGACGTTCATGTCCGTGATGCCGAGAACCGGCGCACCGTTGACGGACAGCACGCGGTCGCCCTGCCTCACGTTCTCGCTCGCCGCCTGCGTGCCTGCAGGCGGCGTGCCCATGACGGCCGCGAAGTCGGGCGTTCCGATCGCGCCGACCATCACGTAGAGGAAGAAGGCGAGGACGAAGTTCGTGGCGGGACCCGCAAAGAGCACGAGGCCGCGCTTCCAGCGGGCCTGACGGGTGTAGAGCCTGCTACGGTCCTCTTCAGTGAGATCCGCATCCGCCTCGTCGGCCATCCTCACGTAGCCGCCGAGCGGCAGGGCCGAGAAGCAGTATTCAGTCTCCCCCTTTCTCCTTCGCCAGAGCACGGGTCCCATGCCGAAGGAGAATCGCGTCACCTTGATGTTGAAGAACTTGGCCGTGAAGAAATGCCCGCCCTCGTGAACGATGACGATGATGCCGATGGTGAGTAGAAAGCCTGCGAGGCCCAGAAGAAAGCTCATGATCAGATGCGGGAGATTGGAGTCGGACCCAACAAGATACACGGTTTGAGCCGCGCACGCGCGGCTCCTCCGCGCCCTGCGGACGATTGGTTACGCTTTTGCTCGGGAGGATCCGCCTCAGGCCGTCTGCAGCTCGACGAGACGCGCGAAGGCGCCCTGTGCGGCCATCAGCTCGTTGTAGGAGCCGATTTCGATGATGCAGCCGTCCTTCATCACGACGATGCGGTCCGCGTCGGCGATGGTCGAGAGCCTGTGCGCGACGACGAGGCACGTGCGACCCGAGCGCAGTCGGCCCATGGCCTCGGAGACGTGCTTCTCGGTCTTGCTGTCGAGCGCGCTCGTCGCCTCATCCATGATGAGGATCGGCGCGTTGCGCAGGAACGCTCTGGCGATCGAGATGCGCTGCTTCTGACCGCCAGAGAAGAGGCTGCCGCCGTCGCCCGTGCGGGTGTCGAGCCCGTCGGGAAGCTCCGCCACCATCTCGGTCAGCGAGGCCGCCTCAAGCGCCTCCCTGATCTGCTCGTCGGTGACGTTCTCAAGGCCGTAGGTCAGATTGTTCCTCAGCGTGTCGTCGAAGATCACGACGTCCTGAGTAACGAAGGCGATGCGGCTTCGCAGGCTGCCGAGCCTGAAGTCGCGGATGTCGCGCCCGTCGATCATGACGCGGCCCGACTCGGGCTCGAGGAAGCGCGGCAGAAGATTGATGAGGGTCGTCTTGCCCGAGCCCGACTGGCCCACGACCGCGATGCACTCGCCCGGCCTGACCGTGAGGCTGAAGTCCCGGACGGCGGGAACGTCCTTGCCGGGATAGCGGACGACGACGTGCTCGAACTCGATACGTCCCTCGCCCGGACCTATCTCAAGCTCCTCCGTGCCCTCGGTCTCTACGGGCGAGTCTAGCGTCTCGAAGATGCTCTCCGCCGCGACCGAGATGCCCGCGAACGTGCCGCTCAGGCCCGAGAGATGCTGGATCGGCGCCTTGATGAGCAGCAGGGCCGAAAGGAAGGTGACGAACTCGCCGATCGTGAGCATGCCATGCTGCGCCTGATAGAGCGCAACGCCGACGACGCATGCGATGGCAACGAGCGTGAGGATCTGCGTGACGGGCGTCGTGACCGCGCTGAGCTTGAGCGACTTGAGGCTAAGCCTGCGGATGCCGTCGTTGACGTCCGCAAAGCGCCTTTCCTCGAAGTCGTAGGCGTTGCTTACCTTGACGAGGCGCTCGGCCTCGTAGGTTTCCTGCACGCGCGAGATCATGCCGCCGAGAAGCTCCTGGCTTTCTCCGACGATCTTTCGGATGCGCGTCGAGATGAAGCGAAGGGTGACGGCCAGACCGGGAATGATGACAAACGTGACAAGCGTGAGCTTCCAGTCCTGCCAAAAGAGGACGACAAGAAGCGCGGCGACCTGCACGGAGTCGCGCACGAGAACGGTGAACGAGCCGACGGCGCCCGAAAGGGCCGAAGCCGCCTCGTTAACGAACTTGGAGCTCATGCGGCCCGACGTGTGCTTCTGGAATTCGCTTTCGGGCCAGTGAAGGATGTGCTCGAAGAGCAGACCTCGCATGGTGAGGAGGACCGACTGGCTCACCTGCGCCATCAGGTAGGCGCTCATCACGGTGCAGAAGGCGAAGCCCACCGTGACGGCGATGAGCGCGACCGGCGCCGCATAGATCATCCAGCTTTCCTGCTGATAGAAGCCCAGGTCGGCCATCTTGCCGAGCAGCGTGGCCGTGATGGACGACATGCTTGCGGACCCCATCAGAAAGACGCACGCAAAGCCGAGCCTCCACTTGTAGGGCATGAAGTAGCGGTAGAGCCTGATCAGGTTGGGATCAATCATCTTGAAGGTCTTCATGCCTGCACCTCCGTGGCGGTCTCGGCAGGTGCATCCGAAAAGTCCCCTGGATGCTCGAGCGCCTGGAGCCTGGAGAGCTCGGCGAAAAGGCCGTTCTTCACGAGAAGCTCCTCGCGGGTGCCCGTTTCCTGAACGACGCCGTCGGCCATCGCGACGATCTGCGTGGCGTGCTCGATCGTCGAGAAGCGGTGCGCGACCATGAAGGTCGTGCGACCCTTCATCAGTTCGATCAGGGCGTCCTTGATCTTCTCCTCGCTCTCGCTGTCGAGCGCGCTCGTCGCCTCGTCGAGAATGAGGACGGGCGTGTCGCGCAGGAACGCGCGCGCAATCGAGACGCGCTGCTTCTGGCCGCCCGACAGGAGGCCGCCGTGCTCGCCCACGGGCGTGTCGAGCCCTTCGGGGAGCGAGCGCACGAAGTCGCCGAGCGCAGCCATGTCGAGCGCCTTCCAGATTTCCTCCTCGGTCGCGTCGGGAGAGCCGTAGGTCACGTTGCCGCGGATCGTGTCGTTGAAGAGCCTCACGTCCTGAGAAACCGTCGCAATATTGGCGCGAAGCGAGTCAAGCGTGTATTTCTGAGAGTCGACGCCGTCGATCAGGATGCGGCCCGAGGTTGGATTCCAGAAGCGCGGGATCATGTGCACGAGCGAGCTCTTGCCCGAACCCGAAAGACCAACGAAGGCGACGCATTCGCCCGGCCTGACGGTGAGCGAGAGGTCGTGGACCGCGTCCCTCTCCGTTCCGGGGTAGCGGAGCGAAACATGTTCGAAGACGAATTCGCCGCGGCAGTCCCTGAGCTCGATCGTGCCCTCGTCCGCCTCATCAGGCTCGTCGAGCAGGCCGAAGATGCTTTCGGCCGCAACGCCCATCTGCGCAAAGCCCGTGTTGACGCCCGCGAGGTTGCGAAGCGGCGGCATCAGCAGAAGAAGCGCGGCGAGGAAGGTGACGAAGTCACCCATCGTCAGGAGCCCGAGGCTCGTCTGGTACATGGCGAAGGCCAGCACGACGGCGACGCCCGACATGCAGATCACCTGCGTGAGCGGCGTTCCGAGCGAGGAGACCTTCGTCATTTCGAGCAGCATCCTGCGCATCGTGTCGTTGATGCTGTGGAAGCGCCCGAGTTCGTATTCGTAGGTGTCGGAGAGCTTGACGAGCCTGTGGCCGTCGTACACCTGTTTGATGCGGCCCAGCACTTCGGCGAAGGACTCCTGACAGTGCTTCATCAGCACCTTGACGCGGGACGAGATGAATCGCAGAAGCTTGACGATCAGGGGCGCGAGCAGGAGGCTCACGAGGGCGAGCATCCAGTTGTTCCAGAGAAGCACGCACACGAGCGCGACCACCTGGCAGGTGTCGCGCACGAGAATGATGCTCGACTTGGCTGCGCTCGAAAGCGCCACGTTTGATTCGTAGATGAACTTCGAGGTGACGGCTCCCGTGGGATAGCCCTGATAGGTGGCGGCAGGCCAGCGCAGGAGCTTCCTGAAGATCTCGCCGCGCAGCTGCACGAGAACGCTCTGCGTCGTCTTGCCGAGCAGGTAGTTGCTCATGAACATGCTGCCGCCGTGCAGGAAGGCGATGAAGATGAGCGCCGCAGGCGCGCCGAGCACGATCCACTCCTCCTGGTCATAGAAGCCCACGTCGGTGAGCTTGCCCAGAAGCAGCGCAATGAGCGAGGAGCCCGCGCCCGCCCCGATCATGAAGAAGACGGACATGAGGAGCTTTCCCTTGTGCGGCTTCAGGTAGGCAAGGAGCCTGACGAGGTTGGGATTGAGCTTGGACTGGAGGCGTTGGATAAGTGGCATGCAGTGAGGTGTGCAGACGGTGGGTCCTGCGCGTTGTGCGGATGCGTCCCGCCTGCGGTGCGGGCGGGACGGCACGGAACGCGATTTCCGTGCCTGCCGCTATTTTACAGAGGCGATGCGCGCGGGCAAATCGGGAAACGCATTGTTTCGCTCCCGATGCCCGGCCGGTCAGAAGATCGAGCGGATTCAGCGAACCGCGAGGCGTTCGCGGGTCTTGGCGCGAACGGCGCGGTCGAGCTCAATGAGCTCGTCGACCGAACCGGGAAGCGGCGCCAAAATGCTCTCGAGCATGCCGCGCACCGTGCTGAAGATGTCGGTGAAGCCGATGCGGCCCTCGAGGAAGGCCTCGACGGCGATTTCATTGGCGGCGTTGAGGACGATGGTCGCGCCGTTGTCGGCGGCCAGCGCATCGTAGGCGGCCTGAAGAAGCGGGAAGGTCTTCGTGTCGGGCTCCTCGAAGGTCAGCCGACCGATTTCGGCAAGGCTCAGGCGCTTCGCGCAGCCGTCAAGCCTTTCGGGCCAGCCGAGGGAGTAGGCAATCGGCGTGCGCATGTCAGCCGAACCCAGCTGCGCGATGACCGCGCCGTCCTCGAACTCGACCGCCGAGTGTACGATGCTCTCGGGGTGGACCACGACCTTGATGCGCCCGGGCTCGAAGTCGAAGAGCCAGCGCGCCTCGATCACCTCAAGGCCCTTGTTCATGAGGCTCGCGGAGTCGACGCTGATCTTGCGGCCCATGGACCACTTCGGATGAGCGACGGCCTGCTCAGGCGTGATGCCCTCAAGATTCGTGCGACCGCGGAACGGGCCGCCGGAGGCCGTAAGGACGATCCTCGCCCCCGCCCTCGCCTTTTCAGTCGCGCCCGCGAGGCACTGGAAGATCGCATTGTGCTCGCTGTCGACGGGCAGAAGCTCGCAACCTGAATTCCTGACGGTCTCCATCAGAAGACGGCCGCCACAGACGACGCTCTCCTTGTTGGCAAGAAGAAGGCGCTTGCCCGCGCGAGCGGCCGCAAAGGTGGGCGCAACACCCGCGGCGCCGACCACGGCCTGCACGACGACGTCCGTGTCGGGATCATCCGCGAGGCGGGAGACGGCCTCGGGGCCGCCGAGCACCTCGATGTCACCGAGGCCGACCGTGCAGAGGGCCTGTTCAAGCTCCACCACCTTCGAGGCATCCGCAATGACGGCGCGCTTCGGACGTGCAGAGAGGCAGACGTCCACCAGCGGCTCCACGCGGGAGCCGCCCGCCACGGCGTGAACGCTGAAGCGCTCGGGATAGCGCGAGACGACGTCAAGCGTCGAACGGCCAATGCTGCCCGTTGCGCCGAGAATCGTGATGGACTGTGTCATGTTGCCCCTTGTCAGTTGTTGGTTCAATTGTTCCTGTCGGTCGGCCTGCGGTCCTTGCCGTCAGGCTTCCATTGTTCTGCACAGTATTTTACCCGCGGCCGAACGCCCGGGCCTTAAGCCTTAGACCTTTCGGGATAGCGTGAAGACGGCGATCTCGCTTGGCACCCCGACGCGCACGGGGAATCCGTTCCAGACGCCCGAGCCCGAATGCACGTAGAGCCTCGCATGCTTAAGCGCATACCAGCCCCGCACGAAGGCCGCGTTGAGGATCGCCACCAGCTCGGTGAGCGCAAAGAGCTGCCCGCCATGGGTGTGCCCCGAAAGCTGCAGGTCAAAACGCACAGCCTCGTCGTACTTTCGGGCGTGCTTGGGCTGATGGGAAAGAAGAATTCTCGGTCCTTTTTCGGGTGCGCCCGCAAAGGCCTTGATGGGATCGGGCAGCTCGCGTCCGAAGCGCCTTGCCCAAGGATCCGTCACGCCGCCCACGACAAGGGTGGCCCCGTTGTGCTCGACGGCCCTCCACTCGTTTCTCAGAAGCCTTATGCCGAGCGACGGAATCTTCTTCATCCAACCTTCGTAGTCAAGGTAGTGCTCGTGATTGCCCTCGACCGCGATGACGTCGTGCCGTGCACGAAGTTCCGCGAGCGGAGCAACGTCCTCGGACCTGACGTCCACCTCGCCGTCGACGAGGTCGCCCGTGATGACGACGAGATCGGGCGAGAGGCTGTTGACGCTTGCCACGAGATCCTTCATGTGGGGCGCACGCAGAAGCGCCGACGCATGCAGGTCGGAGAGCTGCACGATCCTCATGCCCTCAAGTCCCGCAGGCAGGTCCTCGATCGGAACCGTCATCTCCTTGACGTCGGGAACCCTGAGTCCCTGCCGAAGACCGAAGGCCGAAATGCCGACGGCCGCGGCCGTCATGCCGATCGCCACGCGCCTGTCCTTCTGCACGAAGCGATGCATGCGCTCTCCCGAACGGCCGGCCAGAACGGACAGAAAGATGACGACCTCGCGAAGCAGCGTGAGGCCTGCAAGCACGGTGAGCGCGAAGACGCAGCCGTTGCCGGCGGCCAGCACCCAGGCGGGCAGCTCGGGGCTAACGAGCCCGCCGAAGAACGTGGCGGTGACGGCGGGAAAGGCGGCGATGAGAAGCGTCACAACAAAGCCCGCGACCTTCACCGCCCGCGGTGCATTCATCGGAAGCCAGAAGCGCCAGAGCACCCAGAGCGCACAGACGGCATGAAAAATTGCAAAACGCACGGCGAACCAATCCTCTCGTCCTGTTTAGGCCTTGCGGCCGGCAAATCCTGCAGGGCGAACTGCCCATGATCCCATTCTAGACCGCTATGTTTTCACGCGATCCTTCTCTTGCGAAGACTTGCAGCCTGACAGATGCAGTCACATTCATGGGATCCTCCCGGGCTTGAATCTCCCTGAGGACCTACTCCTCGTCAATCGGATCGATGAGCGCTTCGCCCGCCGTGGCCTCCAACAGGCGCTCGACGAAGGCGTCCGCCTCGTCCGACGGGACGAGCACCTCGAAGGTTGCGTCAAAGCGGAAGTCCGACGACTGCACGCGTCCCCTCGCCTCGGCGAGAAAGTGCTGGAAGTCCGAAACCTGATGGGGTTCGATCGAAACCACGAAGCGGCGCATGTCCTCGCGAAGCGTGACGGGAAGGCCCTCAAGTCCGAGCTTGACCGAACCCTGATACGCCCTGACAAGACCGCCAGTGCCGAGCAGGATGCCGCCGAAGTAGCGCGTCACGACGGCCGCCACCTCACCCACGTCACTGTGCAGGAGTGCGGTGAGCATGGGACGTCCCGCCGTGCCCTTTGGCTCTCCGTCGTCGCTCGCGCCCACCTGAGCCGTGTCGCCGGAAGCGCCTGCGTTGTAGGCCCAGCAGTTGTGAGTGGCGCCCGCGTGCTCCTCTCGGATGCGGTCGATGAAGGCCTTCGCCTCCTCGGGACTCGAAACCCTCGCCATCGTCACAATGAAGCGGGAGCGGCGCACGGTCTCTTCAGCCCGGTGAAAGGCGCCGGGCGCAAGGTCGGGGACTTTGTAGGCGTCGGTCATGAATCAGGGTCCAAAATAAGAACGGGCGCGGGCCGAGTTGTCGGTACCGCGCCCTCTGCATGATCCTCAGTTCAGGCTTAGTGAACGATCAGTTGGATCCACAGCATGATGAAGGCCGTGGCAGGCAGAACGGGGAGCGAGGCGTCCATGCGGTCGAAGAAGCCGCCGTGGCCGGGCAGCAGGTTAGAAGAGTCCTTGATTCCGACAAGGCGCTTGAGCATCGACTCCCAGAGGTCGCCGGCAATCGAGAGCGCAACGAGCATCGCGAGCACGCCGACGCCCCACAGGAAGCCCGCATTGTCGAAAAGGTAGTTCGTGAAGACGTTCTGCTGCACGCAGAAGACGTACGTGAGCGCGAAGAAGACGATCACGATCACGTAGGCGCCGATCGCGCCCTCGAAGGTCTTCTTGGGCGAAATGGCGGGCGCCATGCGGTGCTTGCCCCAGGCGCGACCGCAGAAGTAGGCGGAGATGTCGGCGCCCCAGACGATAAGGAGCACGGAGAGGACGAGCACCCAGTCCCCCTGTTCAAAGAGCCAGAGAAGCGACAGGTAGGCGGCGGGCACGAAGGTCACGGCGGACCAGAGGCACTGGCGCTGCGAGACCTTGAAGCCGTTTTCACGATGGAAGAGTTCCGCAAAGAAGATCACGAACCAGGCCAGCATCACGCAGCCGTTCATGAGCATCAGGAACCAGTTCATGCGGTCAAGCGCACCCGCCCAGTAGAGCGAAAGCTGGACTACCATTTCGACGGCGGCGACGAGAAGAGCGGGACGGGGACCGAGGCCGCCGATGCGCAGCCACTCATAGAGCGTGGCGCCGAAGGCAATGGCCATGACGCTTGCAAAGGCAAACGGACCAATGTAGATCGAGAGCGTCAGAACGGCCAGCAGCACGGCTGCGGTGATCACGCGCGTAAGCAACATGATGAAGGAACCTCCGGCCGGTTCTCGTGACCGGCGCGTTGTATGTCTATGGGGGTGTCGCCTTTCATATAAAGGCCAGCATCCTGCCATTTTAGCCAATGCAGGACCTCGCGTGGCCGAATTCCTCAAAGGGGCGCGTTGAAAACACCGTCTTGTTCAGGCCTGCGCCCGCTCCTCACTGCAGGCCTCATGTCCTGCATCCGAAACCCAGAAAGCCGAAAACGCGGCTGCATTCAGGCGAAGACGAGCACTCCCGTTCTTCCGCCTCTTCGGTTGGAGCGCACAAGAAAGTCCCGCTGAAAGGCAGGCCGTCTCTACATCCATGTTGTCGGAAAGTCGGAAAGCTTCCCTGACTTCAGCCGCCGTTCCTGAGCTGTTCGCTCGTGCGACCGAAGCGGCGCTCGCGCCCCTCATACCAGCGAAGAGCCTCCTTCAAGTCGTCCTCGCCGAAGTCGGGCCAGAGCGCATCGGTGAAGTAGATTTCCGCGTAAGCACTCTGCCACAAAAGAAAGTTGGAAATCCTGCATTCGCCGCCCGTACGAATCAAAAGATCGACATCAGGCACGCTCATGAACCTTCCGATATTCTCTGGCGTCATCTCAAGCCCTGCCGCGGCGCATTCGGACGCCGCCTGACAACAGTCCCAGCGTCCGCCGTAGTTCGCCGCAATGACGAGCTCCATCTTCGTGCCACCCGCAGTGGCAGCTTCATTTTCAGCGATGGCCTCGCGAACCGTATCGGAAAAGGCCGTCCTGTCTCCGATGACTCGAAGCCTGACGCCCGCCTCGGCGAGCGGCTCGCACCAGCGGCGGAGCGCCTGTGCGAAAAGCTTCATGAGCATCGAGACCTCTGCGGCGGGCCTGCGCCAGTTTTCGCTCGAAAAGGCGAATACCGTCAGGCGTTCGATGCCTGCCCTGGCGGCCGCCTCCACCACGCGGTTGAGCGCCTCGACGCCCTGCCTGTGCCCCTCTGTCCTCGGACGCAGACGCGACTTGGCCCAGCGGCCGTTGCCGTCCATGATGATCGCGACGTGATGGGGAATGTGGGAGGCGGACATGAGAAAGGAGCAGGAAAAGCGGTGTTTGTACAAGGCAGGCATTTTACACGCCGAGGCGCTGAGAACAGCCCCGGAACGCATCCCGTAACGTATTTGTCCGCTAGCCAAAACAAACATCCGGCAGACCCGCAAGCCTGCCGGATGCCGCTGTTCTTCCGGAGAGAGGAATTACCGAGCCGCAGGAGTGCCACCCGCCTCAGCATTCTTCTTGAGCGCCGCTGCAAACTCGACCGCATACTGCGCGACCTGCTGCAGGTTCACCTGGTTGTTTTCAACGGGAGCGTTGGCGGCAAGCTCAGGCTGACCGTTCTTGAAGCTCTGGAAGACGAAGGCCTTCACGCCGTCGCGCTTCTCGTTGAGCATGAGGCCGTAGAGCACACAATGATCACAGGCGTCGGTCTTGGCGTCTTCGGGCAGGACCTTGACTTCATAGCCCGCAGTCTTCAACCCCGCGGACACGGCCTCAAGCAGCTGCGGGGTCGGCGTGCGCGGAATTACGCAGAGCTGGTTGTCTGCGGACGCGGCAACCTCCTCGGACTGGGCGCCTCCGCCCAGAGTTGCACCGCAGCCCGTCAGGCCCAGGGCCAAAAGCGCCGCAGCGCCGGTCATGGCGATAGTCTTCTTGAACATTCTTTTGTCTCTCCGCAAATGGTTCAGTCAACCCTCCGACTGGAGGCCGTTCTTCAATCATACGCGAACACTTAGGCCAATGACAATGATTCTGATTTAGAAATCCTGCAAATCGCCGTCCGCGAAGCGGGGAGCATCAGGCAACAAGGGGACTCCTCTTTTGCAAAGGAGTCCCCTTTATGAGAGCGGCATGCTTGCGCTCATCTCAAGAGCAACAGCCGTTGTGGTAGCTCAGTTCATCTGAAGCCGTTCATTTGCCGGCGGGAGTCTTGGCCGCCTTGACAAAATCGGCGACCACGATGCCGTACACCGCCGCACTCGTAAGCTGAGCGCCGCCAATGTAGTTGTCGTAGAAGAGACCGCCCGCAGCGTTGCCAATGGCGAACAAACCATCGATAACGTGGTTTTCCGTATCGAGCACCTGCCCCTTGACGTTGATGAGCGGACCGCCGAAAGTAGCCGTCATGCCCCCCTGGAAGGGAACGATATAGAACGGTGCCTTTTCAACCGTGCGTGCCTTCGGCAGGGTGTTGCCCGGCGTCAGGGTCTTGCCCTTGCCCGCAGCGATCGCCTCGTTGTAAGCCTTGACAGTGGCCTTGACGGCGTCAACGGGAAGACCTGCCTTTTCGGCCGCTTCGTCAAGCGTCTGACCGACGTATACGGGAGCCTTGGTGCGTTTGTAGGATTCCCAGTCATTGGCAAGAATCGGCACGTCATGTCCCGTCTGGTCGACGATCATGTACGCCCAGTTGGCCTTGGTCATGGCCGCAACGTCTCGAGACATCTGCACGTAGGTCTGGCCTTCGTCCGTGAAGCGTTCGCCCTTGTCATTGACGCAGATGCCGTTATTGACAATGTTGAGCGGGTTCGCGCCGGTCGGACCGTAGATCGGACCGCAGTGGTATTGGTCAACGTTGACGATCTTCGGCATGAACGGGAGCGCAAGATTGATGTTCTCACCTGCGATGATGCGCGAACCGCGGATCGGCATCTTGGCCCCCCCCGAACCGATGTACTGCGTGACCATGGCCTGATTGGCGGAGAAGCCGCCCGTGGCCAGCACGACGCCGAACTTCGAATGAATTTCGGAGAGGCCTTCCTTCGTCTTGACGCGCACGCCGTTCACGGCGCCCGTCTTTTCATCGGAAAGCAGTGCCACGGCCTTCGTATTGAAGCGGATCTCGACACCAAGCTCCTTTTGGCCTTCTTCATGAGCGTCAGGGCCAGCTCGCCGCCACCCGGCTTGTGTTCGCCAACAACGAGATGTGCGCGGGAAAGCATCGGCCAGACAAGCTTGGAACCAGCCGCAAAGTTGATGCCGCAATAACCGTGAAGCCATTCAAGGGTGGCATCGGCGTTTTCGCAAACAACACGAGCGAGCTTTTCATCAGCCTTGCCCTGCGTGACCTTCATCCAGTCCTTGAGGAACTGTTCGGCGGAATCGCCCTGAACATTCTTGGCCTTCTGGAAGGAGGTGTTGACGCCAAGGAGGAAGCCCGCAGCATAAATCGTGTTGCCCGCAGGCATGGCCATCTTTTCAAGAAGAAGCGGCTTGAGGCCGTTTTCAGCCGCGCGCACGGCACAGGTGAGGCCGCCACAACCAGCGCCCAAAATGATGATGTCGTACTTGGAGGGGGCCGCAGCCTTGGCTTCAGCGGCAACCGTGCCGAATGCAGCACCTGCACCAACCGCTCCCATGGCGGCGGTCTTGAAGAATTCACGACGAGAGGTAGTCATTTGCCTGTTCTCCATTAGTCTTTATGGTCCCGATGCGGTTGTGCTCCCGCATCGCTTGAAATCGACTATAGGCTCCTCCCGACGGAATCTAAAGCACATCGGGATCTTGACAAGACTGACAAAAAGTGATCTCAACGCTTGAGAACCGCCGTCCTTCCCGCAATCCGACCGAAAGTCAGCGCATCGGCGATGCCATTGCCGCCCATGCGGTTTTCACCGTGCACGCTTCCTGTGATCTCCCCGGCTGCAAAGAGTCCGGTCACCGGCTTGCCGTCGAGTCCAACAACCTGTGCGTCAGGCGTAATGACGAGTCCTCCCATCGTCGTGTGAATATTGAGGACGACTCTTGACGCCCAATAGGGCGGCTCCGACAGCTGCAGGCAGCGTACACGCGCGCACTTGCCGCCGCCCATGCCTGCTTCGACGTTGAAAACACGGACACTGTCCTTGAGCGCATCTGCATCGACCCCCATCAGTAGAGCCAATGCGTCCCAGGAATCGGCACGGAGCGCGTCGCCCGTCTGCAACCCTCTGTAGACGTCCTTTCTGCTGATAAGATCCATGGCTTTGACCGCGCCATCGTCTGTCACCATCCAGACGGCCCCTCTGGGTCTGGCGAGTATCGCCTTCGCGAGTCCGTCACGCGAGCCGTCCTCGTCAATAAAGCGGCGTCCTCCGCCATCCACCATCAGAACACGGCCCGCGTCCAGATCAAGTCTCACCTGGAAGCCCCGTCCTTCAGGGGCGCCCGGCACGCACTGAATGCATTCGAGCGCGTTCGAAGCGGCACCAGCCCTTATCGCCTCAAGCATGACCTCGCCCGTACTCCCTGGATTGTTGTCCGTAGGAATGCCAGCAAGGTCAGCCCTGTAGCTTTCCACCAGTTCAGGATTCGCCGCAAAGCCTCCCGCCGTCAGAATGACGGCCTTTCTGGCATGAAAGATCATCTTGTCCTTCCCTCTTCCGGAGGAAAGATCCTCGACTTCGATGCTTGCTGCTCGGCCGTTCTTCATTAGAAGCCTCGTCATGGCACATCTTGTGCGGATCTTTACGCCACGCCTTATGCACTCCGAGGAAAGCGTCCGGATGTAGGCCTGCCCCCTCGGTTGCGTGGGCTTGTGGCCGCGCGGCCATTCTGCGCCCCAGGTGGCGACAGTTTCGGGCATGAATCGAACGCCAAGAGACTCAAGCCACTTCAAGGTTGGCAACGCTTCGCACACGAAGCGCCTCACAACAGCCGGGTCGTTTCGGCCGTGTCCTGACGCCATCGTCTGTTCATAGTGCCAGGAAGGGGAGTCCGTGATACCCATCGGCTCCTGACGGGCAGGATCAGACGCATTGAACAGACCGCTTGCACGCAACGTGTTGCCGCCGATCGCCGCCATCTTCTCGACAAGCAGCACCGACGCTCCTTGCTCGGCGGCTGAAAGTGCGGCGGCAAGCCCCGCACCGCCAGCCCCCGCCACCACGACGTCAAATTCGTCTTCCGCGAACGAAAACGCGCTCACAGGGATAGGAGTCATCATGGCAAGCGCGCTCGCCGCGCACAAAGTCCGCCTCCTCATTCTGCCGTCCTCCACCAGTGTGCCTCAGTTCTGAGCTCCGCCATGTCATGCAGAAACTCAGAGAGTTCTGCTGCATTGTGAAGCTCAAGCTTTCCGAACACTGACGCCCTTCGGCTTCTGACGGTGTCCTCCGAAAGGCCCAGAATTTCAGCCGCCTGCCGGTTGGGGAGCCCCTTGGCGACAAGCTCTGCCGTCCGCCGTTCCGCATCAGTGAGTTCGTTCCAGAGAACCTCAGCCCGCTTCAGATCCCTTGCGACAGCCCTTCTCCGCCTATGAAGTTCACACCCTCGTGCGAGAAGCGGCAGAAGCGCTTCGGCATCGACAGGCTTTTCGAGAAAGTCGAGGGCCCCTGCCTGCACGGCCTCCACCGCCATGCGGACTTCGCCGTGAGCCGTCAGAAAGATGATCGGCAGATCACACTTCATCTTCGCGAGTCTTGTCTGAAGCTCGGGACCGGACAGCCCAGACATGCGCACGTCGAGAAGCATGCAGCCTTCGCGGGTAGGATCATCACCGTCAAGAAACTCAGTTGCGGATTCATAGGTCCTCACCTGATAGCCCACGGCCTCAAGCACAAATCTGAAGGATGCTCCCACGCTAGGATCGTCGTCAACGATGCGAATCAAAGGCACCTGCTTCATGTTTCCATTCCTGATTGTTGATGTTGAGCTCCCGCAGTCGCGGGAGCACGAGCGAGGCCTTCAGCCCCTGGGGAGTTCTGCGCGCAAAGGCGAGATGGCCCCGATGCATCTCGGCAATAGAGGATGCAATGAAAAGTCCGAACCCAAGTCCTTCCTTGCTAACGCTTTTCGTAAGTTTGCCCAGCGCTCCGAACACCTCATCGGAGACGGCAGGTCCTTCGTCGAGAACGCTCACCTCAACGATCTCGTTCTGACAGAGGACCTCAACGACAATCGAGCTCCGAGAGGGAAGATCCGCAACCGCCCTGACCGCATTCTTGAGGAAGTTCACAACCACGAGCTCCAGTTCAAGCGCATCCCCCTTCACCAGTACCTCTTCGTCAGGAAACACGGTCTTTACGTCGACCACCTCGGACAAGTGCCCCGCATGCTTCAGCGCCTCACCGACAAGCCCCCGTACGTCGACGGGCTCGAATCCAGGCGTTTCCTTTCGAAGAACCGTGCGAACGCGCTCGATGATGTCCGCCGCCCTGTGCGTCTCGTGCTCGGCTGCCGACAGAGCCTCGGTCCACTTGGGAACATCAAAGTTTCCCATTTTCATCATCAACCTGATACCCGTCAGGTAGTTGGCGATGCTCGTCAGAGGCTGCTTGATCTCGTGTGCAAACATGGCGGCGAGTTGAGAGGCCATGCCTGCACGCTCAACAAGCGCGAGGTTCTCCTGACTGGCCCTAAGGGCTTCGGCGGCCGCTCCTCTCGCACTCTCCTCAGCCCTGAGTTCTGCCGTCCTGCGCTTGAGAAGACTATTGACGCGCCAGTGATGCACAAGCAGAAGAAGCAGAACCAGCCCCATGACCGCAAGCTCATTGCGCCAACGGAGCGCAAATGCCGTGATCGAATTGTCCCTCAGATAGGCGTATGGACCGATTTTCAGCCGAACAAGAAGTGCCTCCACCCCCTGCATGCGAGTGTTTGACAGCCAGTCAAGACCGTTGGCATCGGCGGGCATCGAAAGAAGGGCCACAGTTACCGCCTTCACCACATCGGGATCCGCCGATGGGGAAGAGGCGAACATTAGGTCGGGATAGAGTTCAGTCGAAGTTGCACAGCCGCCTGCCGCCCTTTCGGGACGTTCGCCGACGATCCTCACATCCTCGGCCTGTATAACGCCTGTTCTGACCGCCTGCTCAAGCTCACACGCAGGAAGCACGCCCGCATCGCTCATGCCCGTCACCACAAGCGTGAGCACATCGGGAAAGTTCCATTCTGTGAAAGTCACTTCACGAAAGAAGTCCTCGGGATCGAACCCACGTCTGGCGATCTCTCCTTGAGGAATGAGCCACCCCTCAAAAGACCAAGGTGCCGTCGCGGCCACCCTGCGGCCCCGCAGGTCTTCGATCGTCTGCACGGGACTTCCCGCCGGTACGAGAAAGACTGCGCCTACACTGCGGCTAACATCTGCACATCGACTCTTGCGAAGCGTTGCAATCTGCTGGAGCCCCGCACGCGAAAGCATGCGCGCTCCTCCACTAGACACGATGACGAAGTCGATGTTCTCCACAGACTCGGGCTTCATTGCATCGGCATGAGAAATCTCCTTCGTCTCGAACCTGTACTGCGGCAGTCCGGCCTTGAGCGACTCGATAAGCGGCGTATAGACGTCAATATAAAAGCTCGGTGTAAAGGTGTCGACAAGTCCAACACGCACGACACCTGAAGCGTCCCCGGAGGGTGCGACCATCCCCGTCTCAGCGGCAATTGCGGCGGAGGCGCCAAAAAGAAATGCCAGACATGTCGCTTTAAGGCGGACGGGAAATGCAGTCACGACGTACAGTGTCCTCAAGTTCGCTTCGGATAATTCTAAAAGCTTCAGCTCTTACTGAGGCTCCTCATCATTCACGTCTGATCTTCAGTCAGGGTAGACACGCACATTTACGCCGAGGCGCGCCCCCCGTTGCATCAGGTCTTCCCGCAACAAGCCACGCCACCACGCACCACATGAGCACGAGGATCATGAGAAGCACGGGCATGCGGCCGAATCCGAAGGCCGAAGCCCAGGCGCCCGCCATCATGGGTGCAAGGCCGGCCAGCAGGTAACCGCCGCACTGAACGAGCCCCGTCACGCGAAGAATGTCAGCTTCCGGCGTCTTCTTCGTCACGGCGGTCAGCGAAATCGTCACGAATGCTCCCTGCAGCACGCCCATTACAAGCGCCGCTCCCATGAGGCCTGCGAATCCTCCGACCCCCTCCATCCAGATCCAGAGCCCCGTCAGATAAACGGCGCCGACCACAGGATAGATTGTTCTCGCCACAGGCAGAAAGCCGCACCCGAGAGATCCGGCAAACATGGCGCCAAGGTAGAACGTCACGGCATTGACCGCATCAGGTCTGGAAAAGCCCGCAACCTCAAGCCCTGAGGGCATCATCGACGCAACGGTGAAGGTGAGCCCCGCCTGAATAGCAACGAACCACACGAGAAGTGCAACGGGAGCTCCGCTCTTCTCGAGACGCTTTTCCTTCCGTTCTGGAACGGGCAGAGGAACGCCTCCCAAACCCACTGCCCAGACAAGCGGCGCAAGAGCCGCCAATCCCCAGACTGCAAAAGGACCCCACCAGACGCCGCCCGCCTCCAGAGCCGGCATGACCGAGGCCGTACCCAGCAGGCCGCTGATGCTGAGCACCGCCGTATAGACGCCCATCACCTGAGACTGGCGGTCATGAAAGACCACCTTGATGACAGAGGGAACCCAGACGTTCAGGCCCGCGATTGAAACGCTCAGAATCAGCGTTCCGAGAAAGAGAGCGGGCATCCACTCGATGCATCGGACGAAGGATCCGAGTGCGGCTCCGGTCAGAGCAGCGACGGCGAAGGTTCTACTTCCGAATCCGGCCACAAGCGGCAGGACAGCGAGGCTACAGAGTCCAAAGGCCATGGTCGGAATGCCTGCGAGTACGCCGAAAGCCTCCCACGGCAGATCGAAGACATCGCGAACGACGGGCGCCATCGGACCCACTGCATTGATGGGCCCGCGCATGACAAGTGCGGCAAGGACGATCATGAGGAGAATTTGCTTTTGGCTGTGCATCAGAAGCCTTCGGAAAAGTGATTACTGAAAAGGCTATCCCTTCGTGTGTGCCTTGACCAGATTGGTTTTCCCGAACAGAGGGTTTTCGCCACCGCTCGCGGCCACCTCCCACGAGCCGTATCGGCGTTCGGATTAGTTCTTTAGGATGAAGGACATGCTTAGGGCGCGGGGCCGGACACGGTCCCTGGAGGGCGCCTCAACCATATCAACCAAGGAGAAAAACATCATGCTTTCGAATCGCCGCCGCTTCCTTCAGGGTGCCGCCTCCGCGAAGGTCGCCCCCCGTCACGCTCCAGGACCGCAGCTACGAGCCACTGAAGCTTCCGCGTCCGATCAGTCTGGCCGCCCTCACCATTCTCGACGTCTCTCCCGCCAATCAGGTGCTCTGCGCCGCCAAGGCGGGCTACAGCCACGTCGGCATCCGCCTCGTGCCCGCCACCCCGACCGAAACGCAATACGACATGATCGGCAACACGCCCATGATCCGTGAAGTCGAAGCCAATCTGAAGGCCACCGGCATCAAGGTCCTCGACATCGAAATTCTCCGCATCAAGCCCGACACTCGTGCCGTAAACTGGAAGGCCTTCTTCGAAACCGGCGCCCGCCTCGGCGCCACTCAGGTGCTCTGCGCAGGCAACGACCCCGACATCAACCGCCTGACGGACAACTACGCCGAACTCTGCGAGCTCGCCCATCCGTACGGCCTCAACCTCAGCATCGAGCCGATGCCCTGATGCAACGTCTCGACCGTCAAGCAGCAGGGTGAGATCCTCCGCAAGATCAACCGTCCGAACGCAGGCTGCCTCGTCGACCCGATCCATTTCTACCGCGCCAAGAACGACTACAAGGACATCGACAACCTGCCCGCCGGCTCGCTCAAGTACTGCCAGATGTGCGACATCACGGCCGAAATGCCCGACACGATGGACGGCATCCTCTATCAGGCCCGCAACTTCCGCCTGTCTTCGGGCACCGGCGCTGCCGACCTCGTGCAGCTTCTCAAGCACCTGCCGATCTCCATCGAGGTCTGCAACGCGAACCTTGCCCTGACGATGTCTCCGCTTGACCGCGCCCGCATGTACCTCGAGGACATGGTCGCCGTGCTCAACGCCGCAGGCGAACACTGATCCTCACAAGGTCTCCCATTTCGTGCATTCCGCACAGGCGGATTCCTTCCGGAATCCGTCGCTTTTTTGAGGGACTGGTCCCTGAAAAAAAGGTTCATCTCGGAAGTCCGTGGAACGCGGCCTTGACTTTTAAGAAAAAGTCTGGTCGGCTCCCTCCAAGAAAAAAGTAGCGCTCACTCCAAATTTCAGGCAGATTCAAGTTACTAGAGAAGAACCGCGAAAAAAGGATGAGCGCTATGACCAATATTGTAGGGCAACTTTTCAAATCTCTCGATCCATGGCCCGGCTTCCAGATCACTTCTTTCAAGATTCAAGTCTCGCCCGTAGATGGCAGGAAGACTCTCATTCTTGATTTGCGACCTGTCGAAGGATCAATGCCGATATGTTCGCGCTGCCGCCATGAGGCACCGCTCGTTCACAGCTATGTTTCCAGAAGAATCAAGGAGTGCTCCCTTTTAGGGTATTTTGTTGAGCTCAACGTGACATTTCGACGAGTGGACTGCCTTCATTGCAAAGGACATCCAATGGAAGCCGTAGAATGGCTTGCGCCGTTCAAGCGGTATACCGAGCGATTACGCGAGCACGTTGAGCACAGAACGCTTGAAGAAACGGTGGCTTACGCTGCTCAAGAAACGAATCTTTCCTGGGATACAGTGAAAGAGATCGACAAGGCCCGGTTGCGGCGATTGTACGAACATTTCCATTGGGATAACTCTCGCCGCTTGGCTGTGGATGAATTCGCCATTCATCGCGGGCATCGTTACGCCACAGTTGTGTACTCCATTGATACGAAGAAAGTCCTTTGGCTTGATCGTGGCCGCTCCAGAGCTACGCTTCGAAAGTTCTTTAACTTACTTACGCCAGAGCAAAAAGCTGGAATAAGAGCTGTTGCCATGGATCAAAACTCTGCCTTCGACCTTGAGGTGAAAGAGAACTGTCCCAACGGCGTGGTTGTCTACGACTTGTTTCATGTCCTGTCCAACTTCGGCAGGAAGGTGATCGACAGAGTCAGGGTGGACGCGGCCAATTCCCTCAGGCATGCGCCTTGGTTAAGAAAAGTCGTGAAGAGCTCCCGGTACCTCTTGTACAAGCGCCCTGAAAATCTCTCGGAGAAGGAGCATACAAAACTGGCGGAGCTTTCGAAACTTAATACGCTGTTGCTCAAATGCTATCTCATGGGAGACGAGCTTCGACATCTCTGGAGTTTGGGAACACGCGGACAAGCAATTGCTTTGGTTATGGACTGGATTCACCGAGCCACTCACAGCAGGATCAAGCCCTTGGTAGATTTCGGCAAGAACCTCAGGGGCTATGTGCAGGGCATCATTGCAGCCGCGGACTTTAAGATCAACACCTCTGTACTTGAAGGTGTCAACAATAAAATCAAGCAAATTAAGCGACGAGCTTATGGCTTCCGAGACGATCTGTACTTTTTCTTAAAAGTCAAGGCCGCGTTCCACGGACTTCCGAGATGAACCGAAAAAAAGCCTGCAGAACTCGGTTCTGCAGGCTTTTTCGTCAATCGAACTTGTTCGAACTGACTCGAGCGGACGGTTAGACCGTCATGATTTCCTTGTCCTTCTCGGCAACGACCTTGTCGACTTCGCCGATGAAGCGGTCGGTGATCTTCTGGATTTCGGTTTCGGCGCGGCGCTGATCGTCCTCGCTGATTTCCTTGTCCTTGCAGAGACGGTCGACGTGGGTGTTGGCGTCGCGACGGAGGTTGCGAACAGCAACCTTGGCGTCTTCGCCCATGCCTTTGACGACCTTCGTGAGTTCGCGGCGGCGCTCTTCGGTGAGCGGGGGCAGCGGAACTCGGATCACCATGCCGCTCGTGGCGGGGTTGAGGCCGAGATCGGAGTTGCGGATGGCCTTTTCAACGACGGCGACCATGTTCTTCTCCCACGGCTGGACCGTGAGCGTACGGGCGTCGCCGACGCCGAGCTGGGCGACCTGCGTGAGCGGGGTCGGGCAGCCGTAGTAGTCGACCATGATGTGTTCGAGAAGACCCGTGGAGGCACGGCCCGTACGGATCTTCGTGAAGTCCTCGCGAAGCGTTTCGATGGTGCGTCCCATCTTGTGCTGGGTCTGGCTGATGATGTCAGCAACAGTCATTTTTAGCTCCTGATTGGATTTCCGCACGGTCCCTCGCGGACGAGCAGAAACGCGGCGCCCGACAAAGACGGACGACGCTAGGGGATTGAATAAATTGAAGAGCCTGCGGGCCGTCAGGTCTGCAGGCTCACGTCATGCTGATATTTTAGCCAAATCTCAGGAATGCACGAGCGTGCCTTCCTGTTCGCCGAGAATGACGCGGCGCAGAGCGCCCTTCTTGTTGATGTTGAAGACCTTGATCGGCAGGCCCTGTTCGCGGCAGAGCGCGAAGGCGGTGGCGTCCATCACCTTGAGGTTGGAGCGGAGCGCATCGTCGAAGGTGATTTCGTCGAACATCGTGGCGGTCGGATCCTTCTTCGGGTCGGCCGTGTAGATGCCGTCGACCTTCGTGGCCTTGATCACGATCTCGGCGCCGATTTCGGCGCCGCGCAGGGCGGCCGTCGTGTCGGTCGTCATGAAGGGGTTGCCCGTGCCGGCGGCGAAGATCACCACGCGGCCGAGACGAAGATGACGGAGGGCCTTGCCGCGGATGTACGGCTCGGCAACCTGCTCGATGTTGAGGGCGGACTGAACGCGAGCCTCGACGCCGTTGTTGCGGCAGGCGTCCTGAAGGGCCATGGCGTTCATGACCGTGGCGAGCATGCCCATGTAGTCGCCCGTGGCGCGGTCCATGCCGGTGGCGCCGAGTGCGACGCCGCGGAAGATGTTGCCACCGCCCACGACGATGCCGACCTGAACGCCGAGCTCGACGACGCTCTTGATTTCCTCAACCATGCGGGCAAGAACCGTACGGTTGATGCCGAAGCTGTCTTCGCCCATCAGGGCCTCGCCGGAAAGTTTGAGAAGAATGCGCTTGTAGGCGGGCTTGGCCGCCGTTTCCGCCGTCTGATCCATGTCGTCACTCCGAAAGTCAAACTGTAATTTGTGCTGTCAATCATGCCTGCAGGGCGTCGAAAGGTACGTCCCGTAGGCAAAATTACCTAATTATAAGCTAGCCCGATTTTTACGCAAACAATATTTTCAGAGGCCCTGACGAGACTCAGACAAAGCCTGCGGGACACTGCCCACGAGCCGTTTCGGCACGGTTTGTGCTTGCTTGGCCACCATGAAAAAACGGGATGTCCCGCAACAGGGCATCCCGTTTTCACTTGAGGCTGAATCAGCCGCTTGGGCTGATTCGTGCACGCGTCAGATTAGGCCTTGGCGGCGGCAACCTGGGCGGCGACTTCAGCAGCGAAGTCGTCAACGCGCTTTTCGATGCCTTCACCAACGACGAAGAGCGTGTAGCCGCCGATCTGGGCGCCGGCAGCCTTCACGAGTTCGCCGACGGACTTCTTGTCGTCCTTGACGAACGGCTGGTTGACGAGCGTGACTTCCTTGAGGAACTTCTTGACCGTACCTTCGGCGATGCGTTCGAGCATGGCTTCGGGCTTGCCGGCTTCGCGGGCCTTTTCGATGGCGATGCGGCGTTCGGCTTCGATCTGGGCCTGGTCAACGCCGGTCTCGTCGAGAGCCTTCGGCTTGGCGGCGGCGATGTGCATGGCCACGTCGTGGGAGAGTTCGGCATTGCCGCCGATCACGTCGACGATGACGCCGATCTTGGAGCCGTGGATGTAGGAGTTGAGCTCGCCCTTGGCTTCAACGCGCGTGAAGCGGCGGAACGTCATGTTTTCGCCGATCTTGCCAACGAGGCCCTTGCGGACTTCTTCAAGCGTGGCATCGCCGATCTTGCAGGCGGCGAGGGCTTCGATGTCGGCCGGGTTCTGTTCGGCAACGGCGCGGACGGCGTCAGCAGCCATCTGCAGGAATTCCGGGTTCTTGGCAACGAAGTCCGTTTCGGAGTTGACTTCGAGGATGGCGCCGAGCTTGCGATCGTCGGAAAGGTAGACAGCGACGACGCCTTCGGCAGCGATGCGGGCGGCGGCCTTCGTGGCCTTGTTGCCGAGCTTGACGCGAAGGATTTCCTCAGCCTTGGCCATGTCGCCGTCAGCTTCCGTGAGGGCCTTCTTGCATTCCATCATCGGGGCGTCCGTCTTGACGCGCAGTTCCTTGACCATCGCGGCAGTAATAGCAGCCATGTTCACTCTCCTAGAGTATCAGTAGAAAATTTTAGAATTCAGAATCACGAAAAAAGGGGGTGACATGATGTCGCCCCCTTTCTTCAGCCGGAGACCTGAGGGGCAGAAGTAATTCGGCCTGCCAGAGGCTCCTGCTTAAGGACAGAGTCGCGGTTCTCTGCGAACGGTCGACATTGTAATGTATGTCGACCGCCGGTGCAGGGAATCCGCTTCAACCGAAATTAGGCAGCGGGCTGTTCTTCGGCTTCAGCAGCCACTTCGACGAACTCTTCGTCAGCGGCGGCTTCAACGATTTCCGTCTGGCTGTCGGCACGGCCGGCCAGAACGGCGTCAGCGATGCCGCGGGCGTAGATGGCGACAGCCTTGGAGGAGTCGTCATTACCCGGAACAACGTAGTCAACGCCATCCGGAGAGTGGTTCGTGTCGACGATGCCGATGACCGGGATGCCAAGCTTGTTGGCTTCCTGGATGGCGATCTTGTGGTAGCCGACGTCAACGATGAAGAGAGCGTCCGGAAGAGCGGACATTTCCTTGATGCCACCGATGGACTTGTTGAGCTTTTCAACGTTGCGCTGGAAGTCGAGGGCTTCCTTCTTCGTCAGGTTGGCAGCAGAGCCGTCTTCGAGCTGCTGCTCCATGTCCTTGAGACGCTTGATCGTGCCGCGCACCGTCTTGAAGTTGGTGAGCGTACCGCCGAGCCAGCGCTGGTCAACCCAGCAGCTGCCGCAACGCTGGGCTTCGGCGGCGATGATTTCGCGACCGCCGCGCTTGGCGTCGACGAAGAGGATCTTGCCGCCCTGAGCGGAGAGCTGGCGGGCGAACTTGCAGGCTTCTTCGAACTTGGCAACCGTCTTTTCGAGGTTGATGATGTGAATCTTGTTGCGGGCGCCAAAGATGTACTGACCCATCTTCGGGTTCCAGAAACGGGTCTGGTGACCGAAATGGCAACCAGCTTCAAGCATTTCACGCATGCTGACCATGATTAATTCTCCAAGGTTTAGAGTCTGACACGTCCTGATAAGTTGAGCGCAGGACAAGCCTGCACAGCACCTCGGAACAGAACGTGCGCTGATTTCACCCGGGACCGACCAAGGTTCACCGGGCAGGATGAAAAACTCCGGGGCACGAGGCTCCGGATCTGAAAGCGCACGATTATACGTGAGGGTTGAACGGCGTTGCAAGCGTCGCGGGCAATTTTCTTCGGTCCATCACGCGCCTCCCGTCCGCCCTCGGGGCGTCCGCCTGCAGTTGCCCCCGTCGAATTGGTGTACTATCGCCGATAAGGACCGCCCGCCGCCCCGACAGCAGGGACCGCCTGCGGTCATGCAGCACTATTAAACAGCAACAAATTCCGCACATCATGGCCATCCACATCAAAACGCCGGAGGAGATTGCGGGCCTGCGCATCGCCGGCCGCCTCGCCTCCGAACTTCTCGACTACCTGACGCCCTTCGTCAAGCCGGGCATCACCACGGGCGAACTCGACAAGCTCGCCTACGACTACACGGTCAACGTCCAGAAGTGCATCCCCGCCTGCCTCGGCTACCAGCCCGAAGGCATGACGCCGTATCCCGCCACCACCTGCATCTCGATCAACCACGTGGTCTGCCACGGCATTCCGGGTGAAAAGAAGCTCAAGCACGGCGACATCGTCAACATCGACGTCACGAGCATCAAGGACGGCTTCCACGGCGACACGTCCCGCATGTTCGTCGTCGGCAAGCCGACCATCGCGGGCAAGCGCCTCTGCGACCTCGCCTTCAAGACGATGTGGGCGGGCATCGAGGCCGTGCGTCCTGGCGGCACGTTCAACGACATCGGCGTCGCCTGTCAGGCCTTCGCCGACAAGAACGGCATCTCCGTCGTGCGCGACTACGGCGGCCACGGCATCGGCCGCGGCTTCCACGAGGAGCCCCACGTCCACCACTTCCCGATCAACCACCCGACGCCGAAGTTCGTCCCGGGCATGGTCTTCACGATCGAACCCATGGTGAACGCCGGCCGCTACGGCGTCACGATGCTCGGCGACGGCTGGACCGTCGTCACGCGCGACCGCTCGCTCTCCGCACAGTGGGAGCACATGGTCCTCGTCACCGAAACGGGCTACGACATCCTGACGTGCTCCGCGGGCACACCCGAGCCGCCCGACTTCGTCAAGGGCTGGAAGAAGCCCGAGGGCCTCTGAGCCTGAAACCTCCGCAGGCCGTCTCCGACGGCCTGCACCGCATCCTGAACGGCCCAGTCCGCGCAGGAGCCCCGCCCCCGTGGGAGTTTCCGCATGCCCGCAGAACCCGCCGCATACAGGCCGGTCATCGTAATCCCGGTCTACAACCATCCCGCCACGGTGGAGGACGTCGTCAGACGCCTGCTCTCCACGGGCACTCCCGTCCTTCTCGTCGACGACGCCTCCGACCCGCCCGCGCAGGAAGCCTGCGAACGATGCAGGGCCATGGGCGCCGGCCTCGTCCGCCGTCAGTCGACGGGCGGCAGGGGCGCCTCCATCCTCACGGGCTTCAAGGCCGCAAGGCAGGCGGGCTTCACGCACGCGCTCGTCTTCGACGCAGGCGGCAGGCATGATCCCGCCGCCGTCGGCAGCTTTCTCGAACTCTCCCGCAAGCATTCCAACGACCTCGTCTGCGGCTATGCCCGCACGTCGAGCGCCTATCCCGCCCGCGCACGTCTCGCACGCCGCATGGCCGACGCAGGTGCATGTCTGGCCGCACTCAGTCTTGCGCCCAAGGACGTCATGTGCCGCCTGCGCGTCTACCCGCTCGCCGCCGTCTCGCAGCTCTCCGCCTGCATCGGACTCGGCAGACGCGCCGAATTCGAATTCGAGTCACTCGTGCGCCTCATGTGGATGGGACTTCGCCTGCGCGAGCTTCCCGTCGATCCCAGACCGCCCGCCGACGGCGTCTCCCACTACCAGCCCGTGCGCGACACGCTCCGCATCGCAGGCATGAGCGCCAAGCTCTTCATCATCATGCTCACGAGGCTCCCCGCCGTGCTGATCTCCCGTTCCACGGGCTGGTCGCCCGCCCCGGGACTCGGCTCCGAGCACCCTCAAGCACATCCGTCCAGGAGTCCATCCGATGACCGCTCCCGAACCTGACGCCGCAGGCGCACCCGCCCCCACCATCCGCGAGGTCTTCGACCGCGAACGCGAGCGGCTCGCTCGCGAATGGGAGGCCAAGCACGACAGCGAGGCCTATCTAAGAGCCCACACGAGCGTGCTCGACACGGCGGTTCTCGCCATGCTCGCCGAGAGCGGCCTGCCCGCCGACCGCATTGCGGTGGCGGCCGTGGGCGGCTACGGCCGCGGCGAGCTCTATCCCTATTCCGACATCGACCTTCTCGTCCTCACGGACGAGTCCGTCAAGGAGGACGAGTCCTGTCAGACGGCCCTCGCCACCTTCACGACCAGACTCTGGGAGCTCGGTCTCACGGTCGGCGCATCGGTGCGCAGTACCTCTGAATTTCTCTCCGAGGCCGCCGAGGACGTCTCAATAGCGACCACGTATCTCGAAAGCCGCTGCCTCTGGGGCAACGGCAGACTCTACGCCCAGGCGAGAATGCACTTCGCGCAGACGCTTGACCCCAGGCGCTTCTTCCGCGACAAGATGCTTGAACTTGCCCGACGCCATCAGAAGTTCGAGGACACGCCCTATTCGCTCGAGCCCAACATCAAGGAGAGCCCCGGAGGCCTTCGCGACCTGCAGGTCTTTCTCTGGTGCGCCCAGGCCGCAGGCATTGCACAGTCCGTCTCCGACATGGCCTCCGCAGGCCTCATCACCGAGCGCGAGATGCATACGCTCGTCGCCTGCGAACACCATCTCGAGTCGCTTCGCATCACGCTGCATCTGCTCACACACCGTCCGGAAAACCGTCTGCTCTTCGACGTGCAGGAGGCGCTTGCGAGCGCACTCGGCTACAGCGCCACGGCACAGCTGAGGCCCTCCGAGGCTTTGATGAAGCGCTACTACCTCAATGCCAAGGCCGTCGTGCAGATGTCGGTCATTCAGCTTCAGGCAATCGCCGACCGTCTGTTCGGCAGCTACGACAACGTGCCCGCCATCAGGCTCGAGGCCGCGTTCGTCGCTCGCGGAGACGAGATGGACATCGCCGGAGACGACGTCTTCAGGACCGATCCCAACGCGATGCTGAGGCTCTTCTACGTCTACCATTCGCATCCCGAGCTCACTCGCCTTTCAACGCGCCTGCTGCGCGCACTCTGGCACGCCGCCCCGACTATCGACGACGCCTTCCGGCACGATCTGATCAATCAGGCGACCTTCCTCGACATCCTCAGGATGCCCAAGGGAACCTACCACTCGCTCAAGCTCATGAACACGTGGGGCGTGCTCGGACGCTTCCTGCCGCCCTTCAGGCACATCGTGGGACAGATGCAGCACGACCTCTACCACATCTTCACGGTCGACCAGCACACGCTCAGGACAGTGCGCAACATCCGCCGCTTCGCGCGCAGTGAATTCGGGCACGAGTATCCTCTCTGCTCCCAGATCATGGGCGAGATTCCCGACAACTGGCGTCTGGCGCTCGCAGGCCTCTACCATGACATCGGAAAGGGACTCGGCGGCCACCATGAGATCATCGGCGCCGAAAAGGTCACGGCCTTCTGCCGCGCCTTCGGGCTCGACGATTCAACGACAGACTTCATCGCCTTCCTCGTGAGGGAGCACCTCACGATGAGCCTTACGGCCCAGAAGCGCGACATCTCCGACCCCGAGGTCGTGCGCAGATTCGCGGACGTCGTCAAGACCAAGACGCGACTCGACGCCCTTTACCTTCTCACCGTCGCCGACATCCGTGCGACGAGCCCCAAGGTCTGGTCGCCCTGGAAGGCCCAGCTTCTCGAAACGCTCTATCACTCGACCCTCGCCATGCTGCAGGGCGAGGACACGGCCGTTTCGACCGAACACACGCAGGCCGAACGCAAGACCCGAGCGCTCAAAATTCTCGGCGACACGGTTCCTGATCAGGTCCGAGAGGCCTTCTGGCGCGAGCTCAACGTCGTCTACTTCATGCGCCACACGCCCGAGGAAATCGCCTGGCACACTGCATCGCTCGCCGAGCGCATGCACACGACAGAACCCGTCGTCGAAGTCAGAAGAAGCGAGCGCATGGGCGGCATCCTAATCCTTCTCTACCTCCCCGACCGCAAGGACCTCTTCCTGAGAGCCGTAGCGGCGATCGGCAAGTGCAGCCTTTCGGTCGTCGATGCGCGCGTGCACACGACCCGCCACGGTTGGGCGCTGGACACCTTCCTCGTCACCGACCGCTACGAGCGGGAGGACGAGGAGGCGCTCTCCAGAAAGATCACCCGGGAGATGATGAAGCTCCTCACGGGCGACGGCCCTCTTCCGCCCGCCCCGAAGGGCAAGCTCTCCCGCCACTTCCCGACCCGCACGGTCGTGACGACGCTGCCCGACGAAAGCGGCCGGGCCTGGATCCTCAACATCATCTGCACGGACAGGCCGGGCCTGCTCTACAGCATCTCCGAAGTGCTGGCCCAATACCGCATCAACCTGCAGACGGCCCGCATCGCCACGCTCGGCGAGAGAGCCGAAGACGTCTTCCTCATCGACGGCCCCGTGCTCTCCGACGACGAGACGCTCCTTGAGGTCGAAGCGAAGCTCGTTGAGGCAGTGGCACCGCCGAAATAAAAGAAGAAGCACTCACGCCATGAAAAAGCCGCCCGCAGTCACACGCTGCCGGGCGGCTTTGCCTTTTCTGCCTGAGGAGAGACTCAATCTCCCTGCAAGGCGGGACGGACAGGAAGTGCGGAGGGCGCTTCCTGAGTCTGACTTCCACCCTTCATTCTGAAGGGCACAAGACGGAAGAGGCGCGTCTTTTCCGAAATCCAACGTGCGAGGAGCGCGAAGAGGAAGACTTCCGTCATGAAGCCGAAGAAGGCAACATAGGCGAACCAGACGTTCTGCGTCTCGTTGACGATCGGAATGATGAGCCATCGCAGATCGCCGTGAACGATGTAGATGAACATCGAGAGGCCGCCCGTCCAGACGAGGAACCTCGAGGCCGAGAGCTTCTCCCGGAAGATGCCGTAAAGAAGGAAGGCAACCGTCACGACCGAGAGGAAGCTCAGGTGGAAGAACTCGGGATCGACGAAAGTGAGCGGCAGCACGGCGGCAAGCCCGAAGACGACGGTCGCGGGAATGCGGCGGCCTGCGGCAAGCCATGCGCCGAGAAGGAAGAGCGGCAGCTGGCCCAGAGGCGTTGCATAGACGAGGACGCCTGCGTCCAGAAGCGGCTGGTAGAAGGCGTAGGCGCCCGTCATCGAAAGGAGCGCGACGCCCGCAGCGCCCCAGGCGCTGCCCGTGGCAAGCCTATAGACAAACGGGAAGAGCAGATAACACTGCACGATGAGCGCCATGAACCACCAGACGGTCACGAAGTAGCCGAAATCGCTTGGGCGGAGATTTTCGGTGAAGGTAAGGAAGACGAGGTACTTCCTGAAGAACTCCGCGTCGGGCAGGCCGCCGTAGGCCATCAGCTTGTAGAGGATGAGAACGGAGACGCCAACGACCGTGAGAAGCATGATCTTGGCAATCTGGTTGCCCGCCATGCGGAAGAGATCGGCCGTCGAAATACCGCCCTGCCTCGAGGCGATGCCGAGCGCCTTCTTCATGAGGCCGTAGCCGGAAAGAAGGATGAAGACGTGCACGCCGTAGTGCCCGAAGAAGGAGACGAGCGGGTGGAAGGCGTCAAGGGGATTGGCGGCAATCTGCTCGACCGTGTTTCGGAAGGTCGCCTCTCCAAAGGCCATCTCGTTTTCGCCAGGGAAGGGCTTGACCTGATGGAAGAAGTTGTGCGCGGCGATGAGGAGGATGGCCAGTGCCTTGAGGACGGCGGAGTCGTTTCTGGTAAGCTCCGCGCCGCCAAAGACCGATCGCTCGTAGAGATGAGTGAGCCTTTGCATGTCGCGTATCCGGTGAGTCCGGCACGAAGCCGGGCGTTGAGGGGCCGGAGCATGGCTCCGGTCGGACGGACGACGATTCCGGCAAGAGGACGTCGGAAGACCGGCGTCTGGAAGGGACATCCGCTCACCGCAGCCTTCGCCCGATGCCTCATTATGTCGGTGACACACCGCGTCACGGCTCCCCTTTTTGACACTGCATCGGACTTTGCGTTTGGCAACAACCTCCAAACATTTATTTACGACACCTTCCTCGAACCCACTGTCCCGCAGGCGAAGAGAAAAGGATACGAAAAGGCGGACGAAAAAAGGGGAGGAGGCTCCGAGAACCTTCTCCCCTGCAGCGAAAGGCGCCTTTGCAACGTCAGGACTGAGGATCCTGCGGCGTCTCGACAGCCTTTTTCTTCTGCCTATGGTGACGGGCACGGCGCGTAGAGACGCCGATGTTCCCCACGTTCACCTTCGGGATGTCCTCGACGCCCTTGCCGCCGAGCTCGCGGATCTGCTCGCTCAGCTTCTCGATGACGGCGTTCTGCTCGTGCGTCACGCGCACGAGCTCCTTGATGGCGACGGAGTACGGGTCGTCGCTCTTTTCAACGGCGTAGGCATCGAAGCGCTTCGCTTCGTCGGGCTTGTTCTCGCCCGCCTGGCGGCCGGGCACGCCCACGATGGTTGCGCCGGCGGCGACGGGCTTGATGACGACGGCATTGGAACCGATGCGGGCGCCCTCGCCCACGGTGAAGGCACCGAGCACCTTGGCTCCAGCGCCGACGATGACGTTGGGTTCGAGAGTGGGATGGCGCTTCGTGCCTTCGGCGAGGCTCGTACCTCCGAGCGTCACGCCGTGATAGAGCGTGCAGTCGTCGCCCACCTCGGCCGTTTCACCGATGACGACGCCCATGCCATGGTCGATGAAGACGCGACGGCCGATTCTGGCGCCGGGGTGGATTTCAATGCCGGTCAGAAAGCGGCCCGCGTGCGAGACGACACGCGCAACCGTCTTCCAATCCTGTGTCCAGCACCAGTGCGACAGACGATGGATCATCACGGCGTGAAAGCCCGGATAGGCGAGGACGACCTCCCAGCGGGAATGAGCCGCGGGGTCCTTCTGCATGATGGTCGCGATGAGTTCACGTGCGTACTGAAGCATGGATGTGTCTCTGTAGGTGAGGCCCGCCGCGCGGGCCGAAGATTCTATTGTGGCAGAAAGCGAGGGGGCTCGCAGGACGGATCCTCTCAGGCACCCGTCTTCGAGCCCTTGCGCTCGCGCTTGGGACGGATGATCGCCGCACAGATGCCGCGCAGGAGATCAATCTCGGTTTGCGTGAGGCCGCTGCGTCCGAAGAGCCTTCGCGTGATCGGCATCAGGAACTTGGGATTGGCGGGATCGTGCACGCCGCAGGCGGTCATGGCCTCCTCCCAGTGGCGGAAGAATCCCTCGACGGCCTCAACGCTTGCAGGCTGCTCGTGCTCGAAGCGGGACTGCCAGTCATAGAGCTCTCCCTCATGCCCTTCGGCGGCCATGAGCGCCATGTGCATCTCGTAGGCCGTGATCTGGACGGCCTGAGCGAGGTTGAGGCTCGGACTCGCCGGATCGGCGGCGATGGCGGCGCAGCCCTGACAGAGCATGACCTCCTCGTTCGTCATGCCGCTTCGCTCGGTGCCGAAGACGAAGGCGATGTTGCCCTCCATTTCGTCGAGCCAGGCGACGGAACGCTCGGCGGCGGGGCGTAGGGGGCTCATCGGAGGACCGAACTCTCGGTCGTAGCCCGTGAGCGCCCAGGCGAAGGTCACGCCCTCAAGCGCTTCGGCGAGCGTGTCGTGCATGCGGGAGGCCTCGAGCACGTCGACGGAGCTCGTCGCATAGGCGACCGCCTCTTCATGAGTGCGGTAGCCCGGCTCGCGGGGTGCGACGACGCGAAGGTCTCGAAAGCCCATCGTCTTGATGGCGCGGGCGGCGGAGCCGATGTTGCCGGGATGTGCAGGCTCGCAGAGCACGAAGCGCACGCGGGAGGCGAGCTGGGGAATATCCATGTCGATGTATCCGAAAGCGGCTGCGGCACAAGATGAAGAGGTGGCGCAGAATGGGAGGGCGGACCGCAGGGAGCATCCGCCGCAGGGAATCCGCTCATTCTACCTAAATTCGGCCGCGGCGCCCGTGCGGCAGAGGGAGACGGAGGAAGGCGCACCTCGCCGAAGGCCTCAATTCAAGCCTGTTTTTTTTGCTCAGCAATCCCTTTGATCGGCTAAAATAATTGTTTGCGCCGACAAGGGTCGAGCCCTCTGCTCCCCAGTCGTGCGCCGCAACGTTTTATATCCCACACTGTTTCTCATCGTATGAAATCGCCTTATATCGCCGTCGCCGTCAAGGCCGCCCGTCGCGCCGCCTCGGAAATCACCCGCGCCACCACGAGCCTCGACACCCTCGAAGTTGAAAACAAGTCCGTCAACGATTTCGTGACCGCCGCCGACCGCGCCGCCGAAGCCGCCATCGTCGACTGCCTGCAGCACGCCTATCCCGATCACGCCATTCTGACGGAAGAAGCCGGCCGCATCGGCGCCGCCAAGAGCGACTACCTCTGGATCGTTGATCCGATCGACGGCACGCTCAACTTCATGCACGGCATTCCGCAGTACGCCGTCTCGATCGCCCTCGCCTACCGCGGCGAAGTGGTCGCCGGCGTGATCTACGACGTGGCGAAAAACGAGCTCTTCACGGCCGCCAAGGGCGAAGGCGCCTTCCTCGACAACCGCCGCATCCGCGTATCCGACCGCAAGGACATGAACCGCGCCGTCATCGGCACGGGCTTCCCGTTCCGCCGCTCGGACGACTTCAAGGGCTACATGATGAGCTTCATGCGCGTTGCCGAACGCACCGCCGGTATCCGCCGTCCGGGCTCCGCCGCGCTTGACCTCGCCTGGGTTGCCGCCGGCCGCTACGACGGCTTCTGGGAATCCGGCCTCAGCAAGTGGGACATCGCCGCCGGCGGCCTGATGGTTCTCGAAGCGGGCGGCCTCATCACCGACCTTTCGGGCGGCGAAGACTGGCTTGAACAGGGCCGCGTCTGCGCCGGCACGCCGCGCATCTTCGCCCAGCTCCTGCCGCTCGTGGGCAAGCTGCCCGCCGCCGGCGAAGTCCAGAAGGCCTAATACCTCGACTGCACCAGCAGTCTGACGGGCCGGACCGATTCGTCGTCCGGCCCTTTTTCATCACCGGAGCCCGCATCCGCGCCCGCCTTTCCCTGAAGATCCCATGACCGAGACTTTCATTCACGACGAAGACCTTGACCTCAACGACTTCACGCCTGCGATGCGTCAGTTCATCGAGGTGAAGCGCCGGTACCCCGAGACGCTCGTCCTGTTTCGCATGGGTGACTTCTACGAGACGTTCTTCGACGACGCCGCCAAGGCCAACCGCCTGATCGGCATCACGCTCACGAAGCGCGGAAAGCTCAAGAACGGCGATCCGATTCCGATGGCCGGCATTCCGATGGTCTCGCTCGACCAGTACGTCGCCCGCCTCGTGAGACTCGGCGAGTCCGTCGTGATCGCCGAGCAACTCGGCACGCCGGGCAAGGGCCTGATGGAGCGCCGCATCTCTCGCATCATCACGCCGGGCACCCTTACGGACACCTCGCTTCTTCCTGAAAAGGACGACGCGGTGCTTCTCTCCGTCTCCCGACCCGCAGGCAAGAACGCCGTCTGGGGCTTCGCCTGGCTCACGCTCTCGAACGGCGACTTCTTCGCGACCGAGGTGACGGACGAGCAGTTTGACTCCGAAGTGGCGCGCATTTCGCCCTCCGAGGTCCTCGTCTCCGAAAAGCTCCGCGATGCCATGAGGGAGACGCACCCCGAGCTCACCGTGACGCCGATGCCCGCCTGGCACTTCGATGCCGAGCACGGCGAAGAAGCTCTCAAGAAGACGTTCGGCCTCGACAACCTTGACGCCTGGGGCGTGACAGGCAAGACGGGCGTGCTCGCAGCCGCCAACGCGCTTCTCGACTATACGGCCGAGACTCAGGTCGACATGATTCCGTTCATCAGCCCGCTGAAGCTCACGGACGAATCCGAATACATCATCATCGACCCCGCAAGTCGACGCAACCTTGAGATCTCGGACACGATCCGAAGCGAAGGCCGGGGCCCCACGCTCTTCTCCGTGCTCGACCGCTGCGGCACGTCGATGGGCAGCCGCGAGCTTCGCCGCTGGCTCAACCTGCCGCTTACAAAGGCCGACGAGGCCCGCGGCCGCCACGACGCCCTCGAGGCGCTCGCCGAGAATCAGGACTTCTCGAGCTTCGTCGAGACGAGGCTTCAGGGGCTACCCGACATCGAGCGCATCGCAAGCCGCATCGCACTTGGAACGGTGCGTCCGAAGGAACTGGCGGCGCTTCGCGACGCGCTTCCGCTCGTGGGCGAGCTCAATGCCGAAATCGCCTCCCGCGAGGAGACCTGGTTCGGCATGACGGCGAAGACGCTTTCCCTGCCCGCCGAAATCTTCTCGAATCTCGAGGCCGCGCTCCTTCCCGAGCCCGCCACGCTTCTGCGCGAGGGCGACGTCATCCGCTCCGATTTCAACGAGGAGCTGGGACTCCTGCGCCAGATGCGCGACAACACGGGCCAGTTCCTCCTCGACCTTGAAAAGCGCGAGCGCGAAAAGACGGGGCTCACGAGCCTTCGCGTCGAGTACAACCGCGTCCACGGCTTCTACATCGAGGTCTCCAAGGGACAGGCCGCGTCCGTCCCCGTCGAATACCACCGCCGACAGACGCTCAAGAACACCGAGCGCTTCATCACGCCCGAGCTCAAGAACTACGAGGATCAGGCACTCTCCTCGAAGGAGCGCTCCGCCGCGCTTGAGAAGGAGCTCTATGACGGCCTCGTCGCCTCGCTCGCCGGCCACGTGCCTGCTCTGATGGCCGCCGCTCGCGCGCTCGCCCAGCTCGACGTCGTGGGCACGCTCGCGCGCCACGCGGTCGAGCACCACTGGGTTCGCCCGACGCTTACCGCCCGTCCCGGCATCGAGATCATCAAGGGCCGCCACCCCGTCGTCGAGACGACGATCGAGTCCTACGTGCCGAGCGACTGCCGCCTCGGAGACGGCCGCCGCTGCCTCATCATCACGGGCCCCAACATGGGCGGCAAGTCGACCTACATGCGCGCCGTAGCGCTCATCACGCTTCTGGCGTGGGTGGGCTCGTTCGTGCCTGCAGAATCGGTCACGATCGGTCCCGTCGACCGCATTCACACCCGCATCGGCGCATCCGACGATCTTGCCCGCGGCCGCTCGACCTTCATGGTCGAAATGACGGAGGCTGCCGCGATCCTTCATCAGGCAACCGACCGCTCGCTCGTGCTGATGGACGAAATCGGCCGAGGCACGGCCACGTTCGACGGCCTGTCGCTTGCAGGCGCGATCGCTCAGGAACTCGTCGAGACGACTCGCTCGCTCACGCTCTTCGCGACCCACTACTTCGAGCTCACGCAGCTTGCCGTCAACCTCAAGGAGGCCGCCAACGTGCATGTCTCCGCCGCTCAGACCCGCTCGAAGATCGTCTTCCTGCATGAGATCGAGGAAGGTCCTGCGAGCCGCAGCTACGGCATTGCGGTGGCCCAGCTCGCGGGCGTGCCCGCACCCGTCGTTCGCCGTGCGCGCGCCATGCTCACGAAGCTCGAGAACCGCGAGGCCGCCATCGACTCGCCTCAAGCCGACCTCTTCGGCGACGGCCTCTTCTTCGAGGGGCAGACCTCGTCCGCCGCCGTTCTCGAAGCCCCTGCCGAGCCCGATCCCGCGCTTCGCGAGTTTGCGGAGGCGGTTGCGGGCCTTGACGTCGACAGTCTGACGCCGAGAGAGGCTCTGGCGAAGCTCTACGAAATCCGCGAGGAGGCCGTGAAGGCCGCCAAGGGCATCTGACGCAGAACAGAAAGTTTTCAGCAGGCTCGGGACGAACCGGAACCTGCGACCGGCGGCAGGATTGTGCGCCCGAATTTGCAAACCCTCAAAAAACCTCTAAAATTATCAGAATTTTCACGTTTCGGATCTCCCGGGAGTCATTGTGTCGAAACAGGATCAGCTTTCCATGGATGAAGAGGCGCTCTTTCGCGACATTCATCACCACATTCTTCGCCAGGCCAAGGCCGGCGAACGCATTGATACGGAGACCGAACTGGCCACCCGCTTCAACGTGACGCGCTACAAGGTGCGCAAGGCACTGAGCGTTCTCTCCCAGATGGGCGTCGTCGACCGTGCGCCCAAGCGTGGCATGACCGTCAATGCGCTCGGTCCCAAGAACCTCTCCGCCCAGATTCAGGTTCAGATGGACATCGCGAACTTCGACATCCGCGAGTTCATCGAGGCCCGTCAGCTCATTGAGGTGAACATCATCCCGCTCGCAATCCGCCGCATGACGCCCGCCCTGCTCGGCCGCCTTGAGGACGCGATCAGCCGCATCGAAGCAAACGCCGGCAATTCCGCCGAAGCTGACCGCTGGGACCGCGAGTTCCACCTTCTCCTTCTTGAAGCCTGTGGCAACCGCGTGCTTCAAGTCTTCTCCGCCGCACTCGTAACGTACTTCGAGAAGACGACCGAGAACCTCCCGCAGAACGATCCCCAGTTCTTCCTCGACATCGCGAAGAACGAACGCCTTCTGCTCACGGCCATCAAGGCTGGCAGGGAGGATGAAGCCAAGGCGCTCCTGAGCCATCAGCTCGGCGAACAGGTCGAACTCCTTCAGGGCACGCGCTAAGCATCCTGACGCAAAGCTTCCAGACGGGGCGGTCTTCCGAAAGAAGACCGCCCTTCTTTTCATCCTTGGTGCGCACGAAACCCTGCGGTCGCACGCAGTTGCGCTCTGAAGAGCCTCAGATGACGGTCCCACGAGCACCCAGAACGTTGCGCCCGCGCCGAAGATGTCCATGAGCACCCTGCAGACAGCGCCAGCAAGCCGTTCCTGAGCCGCAGTCACGGATGTCGCAGGACAGAAGACAAGCAGGCGCAGAAAAGCAAAAACCCCAGTCTCTTTCGAAACCGGGGTTCTTGGAATGGTGAGCCTGACGATGTCCTACTTTCACTGGAAATACAACCAACTATCATCGGCGAT
>OCHM01000237.1_pt1 | contig 43839 bp, 31 predicted proteins | sample 1538901 | NCBI WGS metagenome assembly OCHM01 (sample SAMN04571734, study PRJEB22368) | human gut metagenome | biome: human gut; material: stool | host: Homo sapiens | place: Luxembourg | collected 2012-11-08 | reverse complement strand
TAAGCCCATAAAAGTTATGGTATTTAACCGATAAATGTCTTATTTCTACCTTTTTTGTCAGGGCATGAAATGTTTTCTCTTTAATTTTGCAACGTGAAAATGTACCGGCGGGTGCATGGCTCTGGCGCAAGGACAGCTGCTTGCGGGGGCCGATGAGATATGAATAAAGTAATGAATCAAACAAGTAATAATCGTATGATGAAGAAAACGTTTATCTGTGCAAGCCTTTTGCTTGGCGCTTTTGCCGTTGTCTCTTGCAGCAACGACTCGCCTGGCGCAGAAGCTGAAGGCACCAAGGTGATGATTGACTTGAGCACCGACCTGTCGTTCTCAGGCACTCGTTCGGCCGACACAAGGGCTATCAACGAGAGTGCCTACAAGGACATCACCAAGTACAATGTGACTTTGACCAAGACCGTGGGCAACCAGACCGTCCACTCTGCTGTATATAGTGAGTGGAACCTGGCTTATCAGGTGGAGCCTGGAACGCAGTACACTCTCTCGGCCAGCTACGGTGAGGATGCTCCCGCAAGCTATGACAAGCTGCTGGTGAGCGGCAGTGAAACCTTCGTTCCGCAGGCTGGTGCCACCAAGGTGGTGAGCTTCCAGTGCAAGCCCAAGGCAGCAAAGGTGAATGTGGTGTTTGATTCCACATTCGACAAGTACTATTCCGATGCTACCGTGAGCATCAAGACCAAGCACATGACCGATGCTGTGACCATGTCGAAAGCCAATGTGGGACAGGATCTCTACCTCAAGGCTGATGCCGATGGAGAGGATGTGGCTCTGGAGTTCACCATCAAGGACAAGAGCGGCAAGCCCATCACAGTGGAGGGCATGACGAACCAGAAGACCGTGAAGGTGCGTCCGCAGACTCTGCTGAAGCTCACCTTCAAGCCCAACGTGACTGAGATAGAGGGCGGTAAGTTCGGCGTGACCATCAACGTGGATACCAATCTGAAGGACGAGGATGTGAACATCGTGCTTCCCAACACAGTGTTTGAGTGATTGGCTCAATCCCTTATATATTAAAGAGTAATCCAATATTAGGACAAATGAAAAAGATATCATCTATAATACTGAGCTCTCTGGTAATGCTCTCAGGCTTCACTTCCTGTGAGCTGAAGGACGAGTTGTGGGGCAAGGAAACAAGCAACACATCGGGCCAGCTGCAGATTGCCCTGAGCAACAATGCCTCTGTGAAGAACCAGACTCGCGCCGAGTCAACGGGCAACGGACTGAAGCCCGGCGTGTTCGACAAGGCAGAGGTGGATGTCAACAACTATACTCTGGAGATTTCCGACCAGGCTTCGGGCCAGCTCACCAAGCATGGCAAGGTGGCTGATATGGGTATCAACAACGGCAACGTGCAGCTCAACCTGGAGGAAGGAACCTATGTGGCCAAGGCTTACAACTACGATGGTTCCAACGTGACAGTAAGCACCCGCCCCTATTTCATGGGCACACGGGAGTTCCAGATTCTGCCTGGCAAGGTGACCAATGCACCTGTGGTGTGCAAGTTGCAGAACATTGAGGTGATGATTTCACTGGCTCAGTCGTTCATCGACAGCTTCAAGGACGACTACAGCATCACCGTTGACAATGGCGCTGGAGCCATCCAGGTGTTCACCAAGGACAATATCAAGACCAAGTACTACTATGCTGTTCCCGAGAACAAGGACGCTATCAAGGTATCTGTAAAGGCTACCACCAAGGCCACTGCATCTTCTACGGAGCAGAACATCGTACGCTCTTACACCGTCACTAAGCCCGCTGATGCAGAGGGCAATACCACTCTGGCAGCCGGTGATGCCTTCATTATCAACCTCAAGGAGGACGGCTCAATGCTCTCTTATGTGGATTTCAAGCTCTCTGTTGACTTTACTTTCGCAGAGCAGGACGAGATTATCTCCATCCCCACAGAGAACATCGTCTTCAATGAGAGTGGTGTGACTCCCAACCCGCCTGCTGCTGATCCCATCACCTTTGTGGGTCTGCCCGCCGAGTATGAGAACCCCAGCGACAAGCATCAGGAGGTTGTGGTCAACATGGATGTACCTAAGGGCATCAAGAACCTCTTCGTGAACATCGCAAGTGACAACGGAGGCTTCATGAGTACACTGGCAGGATTCCGCCTCGACAAGGAGTTCGACATGGCAAATCCCGGTGATTTGGAGGGCGTGCTTGCAGGTAGCCTTGATGACCAGACCGGCATTGGCCTGCTCAAGCCAGGTGAAGTAGTGGCCGGCAAGACCAGCTACAAGTTTGATGTGACCGAGTTCATGGGCCTGCTGGGTCTGTATGGCAACAGTGTCAATACATTCTCCATCCGCGTGGTGGATGCAGCCGGCAACGAGAAGTCAGGCGACTTGAAGGTAACAATTAGTGGCAAATAATAATCGACACAACATGAAATCCTACATATATAATATATTAGGGGCAAGCCTCGCAGCGGGGCTCATGCTCTCCTGCCAGTCAGATGAGTTGGCTGGCGGAACGGGCGACGCCTACATCCAGATTTCATCCGTGAATGTGGATAAGACTCTGACCACACGGGCAGAGGGCAGTGAGCAGATAGCAGTGGATATCCTCAATGAGGATGGCTCTACATTCAAGCATGCCGATGATTGGACTACCCTGCAGGGTCAGACTTTCCTGGTGCAGGCTGGCACCAAATATACGGTGAAAGCGTACTCTTTTGGCAAAACCGTATCACAGGGCTTCGATGCAGTACCTGTATATAGTGGAGAGAAGGAGTTGACGGTCAAGGCTGGCGTAAACCAGACGGTGGATGTGACCTGCAAGCTGGCTCAGAGCATGGTGAGTGTATCTTACTCTGACAAGTTCAAGCAGCATTTCTCCGACTACAGCGCCAAGGTGTATGGCGGCGAGAGCTATTTCCTCTCTTTCGGAAAGGATGAAACTCGCTCTGCATACCTCAAGGCAGGACAGAAGCTCACCATAGACCTGACCGTAGCACAGAAGGTGTTCAACCAGACCATTACAGAGAGTGCTCTGCCTGCATACCGCTACAAGGTGAACTATGATGTGAACACCACAGGAACAGGCAGCATTGACATCAGCGTTGACCAGAACCGCCAGGAGTATGAGATTACACTGGGAGTGCCCTTGAAGGCCGATGGTGTGACCACAGTGCCCATTGCAGGCGATGCATCAAAGGTGTGGGGACAGTTTGCCATCCTCGATGGTATCAGCTCTTTCGCCGATGCTACTTCTCCCGTACAGTTCAAGTACAAGAAGGCCAGCGAGGCAGATTGGAAGACAGTAGCGGCTACCAAGGTGGGTGAGACCACTGAATACACCGCCCGAGTGCAGGCTCTTGACTTCGGCACTGAGTATCAGTACAAGATTGTGTGCGGTGAGAGCGAGGGTAGTGTGGAGTCCTTCACCACAGAGAGCTTCGAGGAGATTCCCAACCTTAACTTTGATACATGGACCAAGAGCGGCAAGAACTGGTATGCCAACAGCGTTGCCAACAACTATACAGCCGATGGTGCTTACTGGGCAACTGGTAACGAGGGTGTTACCTCCTTCCTGGCTGGTGGCCACAACCCCAATACCACACCCGTGGAAGGTGCAGAGGCAAGGACTGGCAAGGCTGCTAAGATGGAGACCCTCACAGGCGTCACTCTGGTCGGTTCGGCTGCTGGTAACCTCTTTATTGGTAAGTACAAGACCAACATGAGTTCGCCTGCCAACAGCGTTTCATTCGGTCGCCCCTACTCCGGAGCACGTCCCGTGAAGCTCTCAGGCTACTACAAGTACACCCCCAAGGCCATCAACAACGGCAGCTATCCCGGTACTCTGACCACGGATGAGTGCAACATCTACGTTACTGTGTGGGATGCCAGCGGCAACCAGATAGGCTTCGGCGAGTTTGTAGGCAAGGAGGAAGTGACTACCTACAAGCAGTTCAGCTTCGACATTACCTACTCTAACCCCTCTGCCAAGGCAGCGTCCATCACCATCGTGGCTACTTCAAGCCACTACGGAGGCCACTTCAAGGGTTCGGAGGTGACTGGTCAGGTAGGCGGCGGAAGCACCTTGTGGGTTGATGATTTCGAACTCTCTTATTATTGATATTGAATTAAGTGAAGAGACTTATAATACTGATGATTGTAACTTGTGCGTGCATGACAGCTGTTCATGCGCGTACAAGTTACGATCGTGAGATAAAGAGTACCCTGTTTATCCCCAAGGGATCATGGAACTCAGGCATCATCGTCACCTATGGCGAGCTGCAGGCCAAGAACTATAAGCTGCTTATCCTGGATGATGTAAAGGGCGAAGGCTACTCGTTCAAGATTAGTCCCCACGCCTCTTACTTCTTCAAGGACGACCTGTCAGTGGGTATCAGAGCCGATTACAAGCGTTCGTATATCGACCTGGGAAGCATCAATATCGACTTGGGTGACGACCTTGCATTCGACATCAAGGACTACTCCTATCTGTCGCATGGCGTGAATACTTCGGTCTATCTGCGCTCTTACACCAGTCTGGGAAAGAGCAAGGTGTTTGCTTTCTTTGCAGAAGGAGCCCTCACCTACGGCTATAGCCAGGGTAAGACCATATCGGGAACAGGCAAGGAGGCAACGGGTACATACCAGAAGGTAAACCACTTCCAGATAGGTGTCACTCCCGGTCTCACGGCCTTTGTGACCAATAACCTGGCGGTGGAAGTGTCGGTCGATGTGTTGGGACTTGATTTCCGATGGGTCAACCAGCGGACCAATCAGGTAGAGCATGGCAGCTTCCGAACCAGTGCAGCCAACTTCAATATAAATCTGTTCAGTATTAACTTGGGCATTTGTTCGTACTTTTGAGAAAATTGAATCCTATGAAGAAAGGACTGGTGATGACCTGCAAGGCTGCTTGCCTGCTGGTGATGGGTATGTTGGTTTCCTGTATCAAGAACGACATACCCTATCCTTATATTGAGGGGGTTATACAGGCAATCGAGGTGAAGGGCATTGTGGGCGATGCCAAAATAGACAAGCAACGTCATGCTGTAGAGGTAGTTGTGGATGAAGATACCGATCTGAAGGCTATCGTAGTGACCAAGCTTGTGGCCAACAGCGAAGCGAAAATCTATCCCGATGCCGATGCCTGTGCCAATGTATTGCAGTTCCCCGACTATAGCTTCACATCGCTCTATGACCTTCCTGCCAATGCCAACACCACCCTGGACTGCTCAGCTCCTGTCACCATCCTGCTGCGCACCTACCAGGATTACATGTGGACGTTGAAAGTCAGGCGGCAGGTTGACCGTTCGGTGAGCGTTGACCATCAGGTGGGAGAGCCGCAGATAGACGAGCTCACCCACACTGTCATCGTGTATGTAGATAAGAAGAGTTGCACTCTTGAGGATATCAACATCCTGGAGCTCAACCTTGAGGGTGATCGTGCAAAGGCATTGCCCGACCCCTCCACGGTGAAGGACTTCACACGTCCACGCACCTTCAAGTTCTATCGCAACGACAAGCTCGTGGGCACTTGGACTGTTGATGTGCAGTTCACAGAGCAGACATCATCCACAGGCAGTGTGGATGCATGGGCCAAGAAGGCCACTCTCAATGGCGGAATGCGCAGCGGCGCCACTCCCACAGTGGAGTACAAGAAGGCTTCAGAGAGCACTTGGACCCGTGTGGATGCTGCTGATGTGAAGATTACCTCTGCCACATCTTTCACCACCGAGTTGCATGGACTCTCCGATGGAACCGACTATGAGTGGCACGTCATCGTGGATGGAGTGACCGGCCAGACTGCCAAGTTCACCACCGAGAAGATAGTGGAGGTGCCCAACCTCAACTTTGACACTTGGACCATGAAGGGCAAGAACTGGTATGCCAACAGCGTTCCCGACAACTATGATGACCCTGACGCTTTCTGGGCATCGGGCAACGAGGGTGTTACCTCCACACTGGCTGGCGGCAAGGATGCCACCACGGTGCCTGTGGATGGCAGTGATGCCTATAAGGGCAAGGCAGCCCGTCTCACCAGCCTTACTGGTGTGGCTCTGGTGGGAGCCGCTGCCGGCAACCTGTTCATCGGCAAGTACAAGACCAATCTGAGCAATCCGTCGAGCAGCCCACAGTTCGGTCGTCCCTTCACCGGCGCACGTCCACTCAAGATGGCAGGTTATTACAAGTACATCTCTATGCCCATTACCCACGAAGGAACCGTACCCGGCAACCTCACGATGGACCGTGGTCACATCTACATTAAGATTTGGGACTCTGCGGGCAACCTCTTCGGCTATGGCGAGCAGGTCATTACCGAGACGGTGAAAGAGTACCAGCACTTTGAGTTTGATATTAAATACACCGACCTTACAGCCAAGCCTGCCATGATGACCATCGTGGCTACTTCCAGCCAGTACGGCGGTGAATTCAGCGGCGCACGTGTCTGTGGACAGGTGGGAGCGGGCAGCACCCTTTGGGTGGATGAGTTCGAATTGCTGTATGAGTAAGTTGAAATGAATATGAGAAGATATTTCTGTGGTTTGACAATCCTCATGTGTGCTTGCCTCTGCGTCACTGGATGCCGCGAGCAAGCCGACCTTGAGGTCACTGGCGGGCGCTTCAACATCACCCTGCAGGACGGTTCGTCGGCACAGCCCACACGTGTTCGTCCCGACGAGGATACGGTTGAGATGAAGCAGTTCGTCTTGCACATCGCCGATGAGACGGACCGTAGCTGGTTCAGCGGCACTATGGAGCAGTACGAAAAGGCTTCTCCTGCGCTGAAACCAGGCAATTATGTGCTTTCCGCCTATCTTGGCGACAACCTTCCACTGGCTCTCGATGCCCCCTATTATGTGGCTGACAATACCACGGCAAGCATCCGTGCCGGCCAGGTGACCGCTGTCACCCTGCAGTGCAAGGTGGGCAACTCGATGGCTTCATTCGCCTTTGCCGACCCCGATGCCGCCGCCACTCTGCTTTCCCAATATACCATTGAGAGCCGTGTGGGCAGCACCACCGTATCCTGCACCGCCGATGACGGGCACAATCCCTACTTCAGCGCAGGCTCCACAGTGGATTTCTATCTCAAGGGCAGCACGGCGGCAGGCAAGACCGTCGATTATAAGTTTGCCTCCATAGCCAATGCCCAGAGGCAGAAGAACTATAAATACACCCTCCAGCTGGGTGGTGTGCAGGAGGGAGGAGCCATCCTGGGCATCACGGTGAGCACTGTGGTCGAGAGCATCAGCCTCTCTGACGTTATCCCTCAGGAGTGGTTGCCCAAGGCGAAGATTACCGCTGCAGGCTTTGATGAAACCGGCCATCTCGACTATTACGAGACCGAGCGGGTGGCACCCAAAGTAAGCTACCAGGCAGTGAAGGCTACCGAGGATATGGAGTTCATATTCGACTTCCACGACCAGAATATCCAGTCGCTCAGTGGCACCTACCTGCTTTCTGAGCTCACCGATGACCGTCGTCAGGCTTTGGCCAATGCCGGTCTGGTGCTCCCAAAGCTCGGTGAAACCGCTGGAGTCATCGACCTCACCGCCTTTGTTGCTCAGTTGACCTGTGCCGATGACGGTGCTGCTGTGACCAATAATATCAGTATGCGCGTGAAGGCCAACCACCGCTGGAGCGACACTCAGGCATACAGCATCAGCACCCATAGCCCGGAGTTCAGCATTACGGTGGATGATCGTGAGTCGTGGTCAAAGGAGTTCTCCGTGCATGAATTGCAGGTGACAAAGGGCGATGCACAGACTCTGAAGTCCAAGGTGGTGTATCAGTATAGCGCCGACAACGGACAGACCTGGACCGATTGCAGCGATGGAATGAGGCAGAAGTTTGCTTCTCACCCCGAGCAGAAGCAGTATCAGGTGCGTGCCATCTACCGCAGGAAGGTCGTGTCCAACGTTGAAAGCGTCACTCTGGAGACTCCCACCCAGATGCCCAACTCGGATATGGAGGACTGGTACTACAGCAAAGTAGCACGTTCAATCAATACCTATTTCCCTTGGAATGAAGGTGGAACCTCCTTCTGGAATACCAACAATAGTTATACGACGCGTTATGTGAGCAAGGTGGGCCTTTTTGATGCAGGCTCCAACCCCTACAACTGTTTCCCCGCAGTTTCCTATGTTGTGGGCGGCCATTCTGGTCATAGGGCAGTTGAGCTGCGCAATACTGGTTCGGGTAGAGGCAATACCATTGCCAACGATGTGAAGAAATACAACAAGGTAGCGGGTGAACTCTTTACGGGCGATGTAAATGTGACTATGGGCGGAACGGCTGCAGCACCCAGCGGTGACCATTACACCATCGACACCAACGGACGTGCTTTCGCCTCCCGACCCACTTCCATGCACTTCTGGTATAAGTATGCTCCCCTCAAGAGCGACGCCTGGCGTGCCAAGTTGGTGCTCATGGATGCTGCCCACGAGGTGATAGCCGAGAAGGAACTGACCGCCAGCAACAGCGTGTCAGACTGGCAGGAGGCCAACGTAAACCTCGATTTCACCGACGGAACACTCTATTCCAAGTGCGCCTACATCTACGTGGTGTTCAGTTCTACCGTGAATGCGGGCGCCAACATGCCGTGGGAGACCAAGAACGGCTATCAGCTGTGGGAGGGCGACAAACTCGTCAACAAGAACGATACATGGTCCTTCATCGGCAGTATATTGACAATTGATGACATCTCTTTGGTATATGACAAGTAATATGAAAGTATTGAGCGCAGTACTGGGCTGCATCTCGCTGCTTGCCTTGCAGGCTTGTTCTTCCACCGGCGAAGAACTGAGTGCCGAGGGCACATTGCGTGTTCTGCCCATCGAGGTAAAGACTGAGGCTGATGTGGAACCGCTCTCCACACGTGCTGTCGATGAGGCTCTGCAGGTGGATATCATGCAAGGTTCCACCGTCATACGCACCTTCGATGCGGGCAGCAGCGAACTCAACGGACTCATCAGTCTGCCTGTGGGCAACTACACACTCTATGCCCACAGCCCCCAGATGCAGGAGGCTGCCAATGATGAGCAGGGTAGCCCCACCTACACAGTGAGCCGCGATTTCAAGATAGTGGCCGACCAGACCACCACCTTGGGCAATCTGGAGGCCACCCAGTCTAATGTGGGCGTTCTCCTTCAGTACCAGGAGCAGTTCATGGACCTCTTCACTTCCCTCTCCTGCACGCTTTCATCGCCCTCCACAGGCCGCAGCGTCACCATTTCAGGCACGGAGAATCGCGATTTGACCTATTTCCATGTGCCCGCCAATGGCACTCTGCAATACACTTTCGAGGCAACCAACCAGGATGGCGAGACGTTTCGCTCTCCCGTCAAGACTATCTCTGTCACAGAGGCCAAGAATGTGTATGTGCTTGTCAACTGGGATTGATGAAATTGGCTGAAAGTGTTCTGTGAGCGATGAAATCGGCTTTTTTTGTCGGGAAAAGACGGTTCTGGGCAGCGTGAAGTACGCTTCCTTGCCCAAGACGGCAGCCTGTGTGATATGAGTAAGATTGGCTGCGTCACTTGCCGCATGTCATTGCTTCGTTTCTCACAACGTGCTGCATTGGCCATCGCAGCGTGCTGCGTCGGCCGTCGCAATGCGCTGCGTTGGGCGTTGCACCGCACTGCCTCTGGCAGGCGTTCTGCCTGCTGTTTGCTGGTCATTCGCTTCCTTGGGCGGTTTCGCTCCGCTTGGGAGAGCGGATGATGGGGCAGTCCAGTCACCTGCACTTGCCCGAAAGCCCTTGGGCAGATTTCCGGCTCTTGGAAGCCTGCCAGAAACAAATCAGGAGGAAGCGCCCTGCTTGGATGCTTCCTCCCGATTCTTGTCTGTCTGTGAGCAGGTTACTGCTCTGTGGCCGCTTTGCTTGTACGCTCCTTCAACTGCTCTTTGAACCATTCGTCGAAGGGCCGTCCCTCGCTTCGCTCAAAGCAGGAACGCACCGTCTTGATGGTTCCGAAGCCCGCATCGCAGCATTCCGAAATCGTTTTCGCTTCGCCCTTACGCACCATACGCTTCAGTTCCTCGATGCGGAAAGAGTTGATATATTCGTGCGTATTGTAGAAGCCTTGGCTTCGCACGCTTTGTAGTACCAGGTGGCGGTTGTATCCCACCGCTTCGCAAAGGCGGTCGCGTCCGAAGGTGTTGTCCTTCCATTCCTCCTTGTGGTTCTGCATCCACAGCTGGATACGCTGGAACCTCAGCAGGTTGGCCTCGTTGAAGTCCTCCTGCTCGGCTTTTGCCACCTCCTCGGGAGCCGGTTCCTCCTTCACCTCCTTGATGATGGGCTTGGGCAGGTTGAGTGCCATGGTCTCCAGTGTACGGAATGCCAGGTAGAGGTTGAGCAGAGTGAAGATGATGACATATACCATCATCAGTCTGATGTCATAGTGGATGGTACACATGCAATAGTAGAGTGCCGATATGCCCAGAGCCAGACAATAGCCCAACATATAGCGCGGTACATTGGCATGACGGGCCATGCGGTGGGGCAGCATGAAGATGTTGGCTATGTAGTACAGGCTCAGTATCAGGGAAGCCAAGCGCAAGAGCACGCCTATGTTGAAGAAGTTCTGCCACAGGTCAGATGCCGAGTGCAGAATCACCTGCCTGCCTCCGAAGAGCATCACACCCCCGTAGAGTACGATGAGCAGGATGGCCGGACTGGCATACGTCCACATGCGCTTCCATTGCAGGAAGGCTGGCATGGGGATGCTGAGCGGGTAGATGGACTGCAGATAGCATACGGCCACCAGATAGAGCATCATGAGCGGGTGCATCGCATCGGGCTGCGTGGAGCCTATGATAGCGCTGAAGAAGGTGGCTCCCACCAGTGAGAAGCCGAAGATGCCGTTGATCCATGCCAGACACAGGTATTCGATGCGGTGTCGGGCATAGAGTGCCAGCACGCACGCAATGACCAGATGTGCTGTGGCACAGCACGATAAGATGAGTAGTACGGTAGTGGCCGACATATTTTCTGTGTGCTTGATAAGTTATTTTACAGGGGCAAAGATAGTGCTTTTTGCCTTTATCATGCAAGGGAAATCGCCTTTCGATGCCCGATGAAGGTCCAAAAGCGCTCCTCTCAAGCCCCTTTCTTTACAGATGTTTGCCGTTTGCGCGTGCCGTGCAGGCATCGTCCGGCGGGTGGAGAGGGCCGCAGCTGCGGTCGGGTTGCTGTACCTTTGTCCTTCAGCGAGTTGGGTGGGTGTTTCGGGGCTGCTGGCTGTGTCTTTCGGGCAGGTGCTTTTGTCGAGGGAATGTTGTAACTACTCAGCACCCCTATGGGCATGAGTAATCGTCTTACTGTTGTACTACAGCAAGAATTGCATTGAATTTAGAATTTCCGTTCTTCATAGCAGTTTCAGCAATGGAGTGCAACTTGGCAAAATCATCGGCACCGCTGTCTGTTCGGAAGCAACCGCTGACTTTCTGCTTTATCTTGATTTTCCTAACTCCCCGCTCACTGGCATTGTTCTCGTAAGGCACACTTGGATTGGAGAGAAAGGTAAATAGGTAGTCTTTGACCTTAAGGATACCTCTCTTGAATTTTTCAAACTCGTTATCTAAATGCGTGAGGCTTTCACCCAAGAGGTTCTTCATCTTTGTCTTCAGTACCTTTATCTTTCTAGAGGTAATGTTGTCCTCTCTTCTGAGATTTATAGAGTGTTCTATCAGATGGATGAATCTCCGTGACCAGTTCTGGTTTGAATCCAGTTCGTTCAGATACTCTGCATTCCTAAGAAGATGAGCCAGGCAGACCTGATGGTCCTTAACATTCATCTTGAAGTAGCTCTGATGTCTGTCAGTCACAAGTGTCGAATAGGGAAGTCCCTTTGGAAACTTGGAATCTATGGCCTTCTGACCTCGCGATTCTGACTGGAACACGTATGTAAGCAGGTCGTTCTGGAATATCCAGTTCCAATGCAGATGCTTTCCTACCGTAGCACCAGTTTCATCGGCTCCTACGACAGACGCTGTTTCCAACCTCTTACGTATTTCCTCGTATGCACTATCTGCCTTGCCGCTATTCTCTTTGAGTATGTTCTGCACTGTTCCCTCACTTATATTCTGGCTGGACAGGTCGGATATAAGTTCTGCAATCCTTTTGATCGGAATACACTGCACTACATTAAGGTATGTCACCAGTGCACGGAGGTTGTCACCATACTTGATACGACAGTTGGGAGCTTCGCAGTTGTTTACGCAACCGCATTCACAGACCTTCTCGTAATACTGTTCCTCGCAGGTCTCTACGACCACCTTGATATCAACAATTTGTGTCTTACGGATCTTCTGGCATGGTATATCAATCAAGAGCCGACCACAGCATTTACAATAGACTGGTTCGTGCTTTACAATTACGTCTGGTTCTGCTATAGTCTGCAGTGTGTGACCCTTGTGGCCAGGCTGTCCACCGCTCGGCTTTCCGCTTGGCTTGCGAAGAGACTTTGTCCTGCGCTGCTCACGGGAAGCGATACTTTCTTGGGATGGAGGGATACTGCTGTTACTGCTGTTTTTCTCGGGCTTTCCTGGTGTACTTGATGTATCGTCATCAGTTTCCTCGAGTTCCTTGATACGCTCTTTAGCAACGGCAAGTTCTGCCTTTGTGGAAGCAAGTTCTGTCTTTAGATTATGTATCTCCACGTCCTTCTGGTTAATGACACGGTTGAGGCGTCCGATCTCCTCAGTCTTCTCGGAGTCGGACTTCTCAAGTTTGCGCAGACGCTGGTTTATCTGGCGCAAAACAACATCTATGTCAGTACAGTCGCTTGCCATTTTTTGGTGCAAAGATAAGCATTTTTTCTCCACATGGCAAAATCACGATTTACATCCCTTAACGCAGACTTTTGACTTACGGGGAATGCAAAAACGCATCTCCTGGCAGATAATCTGTTGAAGGGCGATAATAGACAAAGGAGACATGTTGGAGGCATCATCGGAAAAGAACTCGTTAAATGAACTGTTTTAAACAGCCTACGTCCTCATCGACTCAATCATTAAAAAGTTTGTAATGATGAAGAAAATAAGCAAAATCAAGTTTATGCTTTATTAACGAGAAGTTTTCTATAGGGGTGCTGAGTAGTTACGGAATGTTTTACAAATGCAAAATTATGCTAATAAGGTGGCAGTAGGTGGCGGGCAGGCTCAAATACATGGTGCGTATGCTTGTTGCTTACGCGCAATTTGTGTAATTTTGCACATTATATGTACAATGGGATAATGTTTAGCTGGAAGACGTGGTCATTTGGAGTTCTTTTGTGGGTACTGGCTATTGCGCCGGTTTACCCCAATGCCTCGTATGACCGCCTCAAGCGTACGCCTGTGCGGACGGATACAGTACGGCAGCGCACCTCCAGCAAGGATATCCGCAGCGGACGGCGCATGAGTACATCCGCCTACCCAGTGCGCATCGAAGTGACAGGACGGGCAGTGAAGGTGGATAGCGACCACGTGCAGCTGCTCCCCATATACACCCGTGGCGGTGTGCTCAAGATGACCATCCGACTCAATAAGGGCACCAACTGGCTCACCGGAATCCCTCGCGGCAACTATTTCATCAACAACCGTCCCGTGGCGGTCAAGTGATGCGGTGGGCGCACAGCAGTATGCCCGGCTTTAGGCAATAGAGAATTATGACGAAAGAGGAAAGTACCATCGTTCAGATTGATATAGACAAGATTATCCGCCAGAAGGCTGGCAAGCGCGCTTGGCTTGTACCACGTTGCCTGACCAGGCTGATAGAGCGGCTCATCCACCAGGATTTCATCAACGGTTACCTGCGTCAGGGCAGGGTAGGAGTGGACTTCTGCCGTGGAGTCATCGAATATCTGGGCGTGACGGTCAATGTAGAGGGCGAGGAGAACCTGCCTCCCATGGGCCAACCCTGTATCGTGGTGAGCAACCATCCGCTTGGTGCCATCGACGGGGTGACGCTTGGCTATGTGATAGGCAAGCATTATGACGGACACATCAAGTATCTTGTGGGCGACCTGCTGATGAACCTCAAGGGGCTGGCACCCTTGTGTGTGCCTGTCAAGCAGTCGGGCAAGCAGCAGGGAAGAGACTTCCCCATGATGGTCAACAAGGCATTCGGAGGCACCGACAATGTCATCATGTTTCCCGCTGGATTGTGCAGCCGGCAGCAGGATGACGGACAGATACGTGACACGGAATGGCACAAGTTCTTCATCAAGAAGAGCATCCAGTACCACCGCGATGTGGTGCCCGTGCACTTCCTGGGCGAGAACAGCGCCCGTTTCTATCGGGTAGCCCGCTTCTGCAAGCGCTGGCATCTGCCCAATCTGGCCAAGCCTCTGCTTCCCGATGAGATGTATAAGAGCCAGGGCAAAACCTATCGGGTGAAGATAGGCAAACCTATTCCCTGGCAGACTTTTGACCGCTCGCGCACACCCGACCAGTGGGCTCAGTGGGTGCAGGAGCGGGTTTATAGCTTGTAGGCATTGTGTAAGATTATGGAAGAAATAATAGATAAGGTCCCTCGCGAGGTACTTCTCGCCGAGCTGACACCGGACAAGAAGCTGCGCAGCACCAACAAGAGCAGCAATGACATCTATATCATCACCGCCCACGATGCGCCCAATGTGATGCGTGAGATCGGGCGTCTGCGCGAGATAGCATTCCGTGCGGCAGGAGGCGGAACGGGCAAGAGCATGGATATCGACGAGTTCGACACCATGGAGAAGCCCTACAGCCAACTCATCGTATGGGACCCTGAAGCCCAGGAGATACTGGGTGGATACCGCTACTTGCTGGGCAAGGACTGGCAGGTGGGCGCTGATGGCCAGCCGCTGTTGGCCACTGGCCATATGTTCCGCTTCAGCGAGCGTTTCATGCGCGATTATGCTCCCTGGACGATAGAGCTGGGCCGCTCTTTTGTCACATTGGAGTATCAGAGCACACTCATGGGACGTAAGGGGATCTTTGCACTGGACAATCTGTGGGACGGACTGGGCGCTCTGGTGGTGATAGAGCCCACTGTGCGCTACTTCTTTGGCAAGTTTACCATGTATCCCAGCTATGACCGTATGGCCAGGGATATGATACTCTACTTCCTCGACAAGCATTTCCGCGACCACGACAACCTCATTGTCCCCATGCATCCGCTGCATCTGGAGCACGATGCGGAAATCTTCCGCAAGCTCTTCACCGAGGATGAGTTCCGCGCAGACTACCGCATCCTCAACCGCGAAGTGCGCAAGTTGGGTTACAACATACCGCCTCTGGTGAATGCCTACATGGGCTTGAGTCCCACGATGAAGCTCTTCGGCACCGCCATCAATGATGGGTTCGGTGATGTGGAGGAGACAGGCATCCTCATAGCAGTGGATGAAATCCTGCAGGAAAAGCGCATGAGGCACATCGACACCTTTGCTGCCGAGCACCCCGAACTGGTCAAGATAACCTGTGGCGCCAACCGTATATTCTACAAACCAGAGTAATGACAGGAGGAGAGAGGAGTATGACAGACAGGATGGAATGGGGACAGCTGCTCTCCAACAAGCGGCTCGGGCAGGAGCATCGCCCGCATCGTAAGGATGATCGCACGGAATTCCAGCGCGATTATGACCGTCTGATCTTCTCGGCTCCCTTCCGTCGCTTGCAGAACAAGACGCAGGTGTTTCCTCTGCCAGGCAGCATCTTCGTGCACAACAGGCTCACACACAGCTTGGAGGTGAGCAGTGTGGGCCGCAGTTTGGGCAATGACGTGAGCCGTCTCTTGCTGGAGCGTCATCCCGAACTGGCTGCTACCCATCTGACCGAACTGGGTACCATCGTGAGTGCCGCTTGTCTGGCACACGATATGGGCAATCCTCCCTTCGGCCACAGTGGCGAGTGCGCCATCGGTACCTACTTCAGTGAGGGCGACGGCAAGTTCCTTGAGGACTACGTGTGTAAGGAGACACATGACTGCCTCACCCCGCAGGAATGGCAGGATCTGATACATTTCGAGGGCAACAGCAATGCCTTCCGCCTGCTCACCCACCATTTCAAGGGTCGTCGCGAGGGTGGGTTCGTGATGACCTACAGCACGCTGGCCAGCATTGTCAAATACCCCTTCACCAGCGATTTGGCTGGCAAGAAGAACAAGTTCGGCTTCTTCCGCACCGAGGTGGAAGCCTATCAGCGTATAGCACGGGAGCTGGGTATCCTGCAGTTGGACTGTCCTGAGGGCAGTCTGCGATACGCACGTTATCCGCTGGTGTTCCTCGTTGAGGCAGCCGATGATATCTGCTATGAGATCATGGACATCGAGGATGCTCACAAGCTGAAGATACTCACCACCCAGGAGACACAGCAGTTGCTGCTCGGCTTCTTCGATGATGACAAGCGCGAGGAGATAATCGGGAGGATGCACACACTGGGCGATGTGAACGAACAGATAGTGTATCTGCGCTCCTGCGTAATCAACTGTCTGGAGACGGAGTGCGTGAAGGCCTTTGTGGAGCATGAGGATGAAATCATGCGCGGAACCTTCCAGGGGCCGCTCATCAAGGCCATCTCCCAGCGTCCCCGCCAGGCTTACGAAGCCTGTGAGGCAGCTGCAATGGCCAAGATATACCACTGCAGCGAGGTGGTGGATGTGGAGATAGCCGGTTTTCAGGTTATCACCACGCTCACCGATCTGATGGTGCAGGCTGTGACCAATTCGGACAAAGCCTATTCCAAGCGTCTTATCAGCCGCGTCAGCACGCAATACGACATCCTGGCACCCACACTCTATGGGCGCATCATGGCGGTGCTCGACTACATCAGCGGTATGACGGACGTGTATGCACTGGACTTGTACAGGAAAATCAATGGCATGAGTCTGCCCATCGTGTAGGCTACGTGCGCGTACATTATATATTATATAAGGAGAGGGAAAGATGAAAGTACAGATAATCAACCGCAGTCACCATGCGCTTCCGCAGTATGCCACCCCGCAGTCGGCCGGTCTCGACCTGAGAGCCAACCTGTCGAGTCCCATCGAGCTGCGGCCTTTGGAGCGCAAACTGATACCTACCGGACTCTATATCGCACTGCCTCAGGGCTATGAAGCACAGGTTCGCCCGCGCAGCGGACTGGCCTTGAAGCACGGAATCAGCGTGCTCAACAGCCCCGGCACCATCGATGCCGACTATCGCGGAGAGATATGTGTGATACTGGTCAACCTCTCCGAGGAGCCTTTCATCGTCAATGACGGAGAGCGTATAGCCCAGATGGTCATCGCCCGGCACGAACAGGCCGAGTGGGAGCAGGTGGATGTGCTCGACGAAACAGAACGCGGTGCAGGCGGTTTTGGCCATAGTGGTGTGAAGTAAAGGTGCTCATGATGAGAAAGGATAATCCATTGCTGTTGCGCTTGAGGCCCGTTGTGTGGGTGCTCGCGGTGGTCTTCGGCCTCGTGGGCAGTACGCTCCAGGCGCAGCGGTCACCCCGCTTCGACTACTTCTACATGGAGGCTGCCAAGAGTTTCCGCAATGATGAAATGGGCGCAGCACTCGAGCTTTTCAGTCACTGCATGGAGATTGACTCCACAGCGGCAGAGGCTCTTTTCTCCATGTCGGTGTTTTATCTCTATGCCCTTGACGAGGACAGTGTGGGCGTGAAGATGCTCGAGGAGGCTTGCCGCAGAGACTCTGCCAACACCACCTACCTCAGTGCGTTGGCCAAGTATTATGTCCAGAATCGTGATACCGAGAAGGTGGCAGTAGTGCTGGAGCGGCTTGCCAGGTTGCGCAAGAACAATACCGATGTACTCGGAGAGCTGGTGACTGTGTATCGTACCAATGGTCAGAACGAGTTGGCACTGGCCACTCTGGACCGCATGGAGCTTATTGAGGGCATCTCCCAGAATATCTCCATTGAGAAGTCTGACGTATATGAGGATATGGGGAAGCCCGACAGCGCACGTGCCGAACTGGAGCGCCTCTGTGCTGCCTACCCGCGTGAGGTGAGCTACAAGATGGTGCTCGCTGCCAAGTTTGTGGATGAGAAACGGGCCGATGATGCACGTCGCATACTGGAGGAAGTACAGCGCGACGAGCCTCACTATGGGGGGCTGCCGTCGGGCTGGCTCTATTATTACCAGCATCTCGACTGGCCCCGATACCTGCAGGTGCGTGATTCCATCCTATTCGACAAGGATACCGATGGCGAAACCAAGTGCATGCTGCTCGAGGTCTATAATGCAGAGGCAGCCAACGACTCCACCCGTGTGCCCATGCTCTTGGCGGCTTATGATACGCTCGCCTCTCGTCCCGACTGCTCTACAGACATCCTCATGTCAGAGGCCAAATGGCTGGCGCGCAAGAGCGAGGATGCTCCTCGGATGGCAGCAGTACTGCAGCAGGTGCTGGACAAGGAGCCTGGCAACGCTCTGGCCATGCGTACTTTGCTCTTCTTTTACCTGAAGGTGCAGGATGACGATGGAATAGAGGATATCGCGCGACGGGGTGTGAACTTCTGCCAGGGCGATCTCATCTACCCTTACTTCCTGGCAAGTGCGCTCCTGAGGCAGGACAAAGAGGCCGAGGTGATACCCATCCTGGAGCAGGGGCTGGCGGTTCGCAATGAGAGCAGCAACCCTGAGATGGTCTCCGATGCCTTTGCTCTGCTGGGCGACATGTATCATTCGTTGGGCAGGCTGACCGACTCCTTTGCCGCCTACGACTCGTCTCTGGTATATAAGAGCGACAATATCTCCTGCCTCAACAACTATGCCTATTTCCTCTCGCTTACCAATGAACGGCTCGATGAGGCCGAGGATATGAGCTACCGCACGGTGGTGCTCGAGCCCCGCAATCCCATTTATCTGGACACCTATGCGTGGATTCTCTTCCAGAAAGGCAAATATACCGAAGCCCGTGTGTATATCAACCGGGCTGCCGACCCGTCTCTCCCCGACGAGAAGATACTGGAGAACGAGGGCGTCAACGGCAATATACTGGAGCATGCAGGCGACATACATGCCTGCTGCGGCGATATGGAACTGGCCATGAGGTTCTGGAAACTGGCAGCCGGACTGGATGACGGAACGTGCACCAAGCGCATCAATCAGAAAATCAGGAAACGTAAGTACTTGAAGTAATATGAAAGCAAACATACATACATTGCTCGGCCGCATGGCGTGGATAGCCCTTCTGGGCTCTCTGCTCATGGTCTCCTCGTGTAAGCATCGCGGTGGAACGGCTTCCGGAGGTTCTTCGGTGGCTGGTGGAGCACACTCTGCCGGTCTGGCTGCCAAGGCTGTGGATATCATCAATGCCAACCGCCAGACAGAGACAACCCTCACTGCCAAGGCAAGCATCAAGCTGCAGGCGGGGGAGAAGAGTGCAGGCGTGAGCGGCACACTGCGCATGAAGCGCGATGATGTGATACAGCTCTCGCTGGCTTTTCTGGGTCTGATGGAGGTGGGACGGTTGGAGATAACGCCCGACTACTTCCTCCTCATCGACCGCATGAACCATCAGTATGTGCGTGTAGCCTATTCCCAGGTGCCTTTCTTCCAGCAGTCGGGCATCGACTTCCACACCTTCCAGTCGCTCTTCTGGGGCGAACTCTTCCTGCCGGGCGATGCTGGAAAGGCTCCCCAGAGCCAGAGCTACGAGCAGGAGATAACGGGTGATACGCTCAGTCTCACCAGTGAAGTGCGCCGTCAGGCTGCCCTTCATTTCGTGGCCAGTCTGTCGCGGGCACTGCTTCTGCAGACCAGTGTGGTGGCTCGGGACAGCCATGCCGACCCGCTCATGTCGTGGGATTATTCCAATTACAAGTCTTTCTGCGGCAAGCAGTTCCCCACCGGCATGCTCATGAAGCTGTCGGCGGGTACGCTCAAGGCACAGGTGACGCTCAGTCTGAGCAACCTCAAGAACAATTCCGACTGGCAGACCCGCACCGAAGTCAATACCAAGAAATACAAGCAGGTGTCTATAGAGAGCATCATCAGGAGGCTCGCCAGCTTGTCGATGTAACATTAGCATAGGATTACTGACCGATATGATGAGGCGTGCATTTCTCTTTCTCATGATTCTCAGTCTGTCTGCAGGCTTCTGTCAGGCGCAGAACAGCCGCAAGGTGAAGGCTCTGCAGCGCCAGAAGACCGAACTGCAGAAGACGCTCAAGAAGTCTCAGGACGAACTCAACCGTACCCGCAAGCAGGTGCAGAGCGGCGAGAAGACCATCTGCTATCTGGATGTACAGCTCGACAAGAGGCTGGAGCATATCCATGGGCTGGAGACTGAACTGGACGGGCTGGAGCGCAAACTCCTGCGCCTGCAGCGCGATATCACGCAGATAGAGGCTGAATTGCGTGCCAAGCAGGCCAAGCTCAAGCAGGCAGTCAGATACGCACGCACCCAGCGCAGGCAGGTCAGTCCGCTCCTCTTTGTGCTCTCTGCGCCCACCATCACACAGATGTACCGGCGTGCCAGATATGCCAAGGAGTTTGTTCATTACGAGGAGAATCTGGGACAGCAGGTGCTTCAGAAGCAGACGGCATTGCTTGAAACGCAGAACCGCGTGCTGGAGGCAAAGGCGCGTCAGAATGATGTCTTGCGCGAGTTGATGCAGCAGCGCAAGGAACTCAACCAGCAGCAGATAGCACAGAAGAAGCAAGTGAAGAACCTGCGGCAGCAGGAGAAGAACCTCAAGGGCAAGGTGAGCGACCAGCAGAAGAAGCTCAACGCTCTCGACAAGGAGATTGACCGCCAGATAGCCTATGAGATAGAGCAGGCTCGCAAGCGTGCCGAGGAGGCTGCACGAAAGAGGGCAGCTGCCGAGGCAGCCCGTCGTGCACAAAAGGAGAAGGCAGCAGCTGCGGGCAAGGGCAGCAAGGGCAAGAGCGGATCACGCCAGCCTGTAGAGACTCCCAAGCCTGCTCCTGCACCCAAGAGTGGCAGTTGGCTCACGCCCGAGGAAGTACAGCTCAACGGCAACTTCGTGCAGAACAAGGGCCGCCTGCCTGTTCCCATCACCGGCCAATACATGATAGGCAACCGCTTTGGCAAGTATAACGTGCCTGGCCTGCGTAATGTGCAGCTCGACAACAAGGGTACCAACTACGTGGGCAAGCCGGGAGCACGCGCCCGCTCCATCTTTGACGGCGTGGTGTCGGCTGTCTTCCAGTTTGGTGGCAACAAGAATGTGCTTGTTCGTCACGGCAGTTACATCAGCGTCTATTGCAACCTCTCTTCGGTCATCGTGGCTAAGGGACAGAAGGTGAGAGCACGTGATATCCTGGGCACAGTGAAGGATGACGGCGAGGGCAACTGCGTTCTCCACTTCCAGCTGCGCAAGGAAACAGCCAAGTTGAACCCCGAGGTTTGGATAGGCAGGTAACTCGTTACCGCCTTCCAATCCCCTTGCGGGCACCCCTTTCCGCAGCCCCTTCCATCTTTTTGCAGAACTCCCTTTCTCTTTTGGTAGAACCCCACCTCTCTTTCTACCAAACTTCCCTCGTCTTTTGGTCAAACTCCATTCCATTTTTCACACATCCTCCTTCCTTTCCTAATAAAACTCCTCTCCCTCTTCTGATACATCTCCATTCTCCCTTTATTATATAGGGAAAAGCCCTTCGGCTTGTCATGAAATCTTACTTGTAATATTCCAAAGGCAGTTCCAGTGTGCTTCAAAAGCCGTTTTTGTGCGTTCCGAAACCTGATTTCGTACGTTTCTGACACACTTTAGCCCGTTTCTGACACCGATTTGGACATTTTATTAGAAAAAATATCGTCGTTGAATAGTCACAAGATGTGTTTTATAATGTGCTTTTATTATGCGTGTTGTTGCTTTTGTGGTGTAAAAAAGTCTTTTTGTTGACCTTTTTCTCTTTTTGTTCTTTAACGATATTTTGTGTCTTTGTATAGATATAAAGATGTACCTTTGCGCCCTGAAAATAGGATGCGAGTGCATTTTGAGCCTGTTATCAGGCTTATTTGCAGCTTCTATCTGTATAATTTATGCATAATATGTTCGAGTTTTCACACACGGGCGAGCGTAATGCTCGGCTTTGACGAAATATTTGAAATTTTATACAAAGCAGTATTTATTATGTTGTTTAGAACATTTTCTAAGAAGGCTCTCTTCATTGCTGCCATGTTTTTGGCAGCGCCCGCAGTCGCTGGCACCGTGGGGGGGGTAATTTCAAGGTAGCCAAACCTGTTTATCAGGACGAGAACCCCAAAGCTGATAATTATCTCAGAAACCGTCGTGCACTCGTTGGTCCCGGTTGTATGATCAACAGCCTTTTCGATGGCATTGACGTGGTTTCAGGAACAAAAGACCTTCAGAACATCTGTAATGATGATTTAGATGATTATGCTACGATTCCAGCGCTTGCAAATGTTACAGTTGTAGGAAATCCTATTATCAGCGTTAAGGACAATCAGCATTGTTATGCTGGTGGTACAGAGGCAGGTTTTGTTATTTGTGCAAAATCAGATGCAAGCATCCTTACTCTCAATTTGGCAGATTGCTACAAAATACAGTTCCTTAAGGACGGAGTAGCGGTTGGCAAACTCCAAACTATCTCTACTGGCAATTCTGTCACTGGTCTTGGTTTGTCGCTGCTGACGATCCCTGGTTCTGACCAGGTCAACAAATTGTACATGTCAACTGCCCCTGGCAATTTTGATGAAATCAAGCTTGTTCAGTGTGGAGTTGATGCTAAATTGGGTAATGCTATAAATATCAAGTATGCGTTTGTAGGCAAGGCTCGTGAGTATACTATTACCAATAATAAGGAGAATGGTATCCAGAACTATGAAAAGGATTATAACCGTAAGACTATAACATTGAGCGGTGACAAAAAATTATATGATGAAGACCTTACAAACTCTGTTCTTAATAATATAGGATCAGTAGATGTTAGAGCCACTCCTACAGATGGTCAGGAGGTTTTCCCTGCTGGTACAGAGATAGGATTCAAATACAAAATTAAAGATGCTCTAAACCTCGGAGTGGGAGCTTATACCAAAATCACTTTATATAGTAAAGACTATAGCACTGGTCTCTTTGGTAATAAGCATGATATAGAAACGGAAAGTTATAATGTAAATGTAGGTGTTCTTAAGCTTGGTGTTATTAAAGATGAAAATGATGCCGAAGTTGTTATAAAGTCAACAAAGCCCTTTTCAAAGGCTAAGTTAACTTTCGGTGGTTTAAATATAGAATTAGGTGCAACAACGGTCAACTACGCCTTTGTGCGCATGGCTCCCGATGCAGCTTCTCATCATTGCCCAATAGATGCCACATCAAGTCGCGATGTGTCTGGAAGTGTCAATCAGTTCCAGTTGCAGCACAATAAGGATGTTGATGTGACATGGTCTGTCCAGAGCTGTCCAGAGGGTGCTGCTGTTTCTGTAGATGCCACAGGCTTGGTAAGCAATTTGTCTCTTCCCGGCAAGTATGTTTTCCGTGCAACAGCAGCTGATGGTTGCTATGAAGAGACAACCCTCAACTATGCTCCCAAATATGTTGCGGAGGAACACGGAGTGGATATCCTTGTCAATAAGGAGGGTGAGGAGCCTAAATACGTGTTGAGCGATAAGTTGGGCGGTGGTTTGATACAGATATCCGATAGAATGATGAACCGCTCAGCCATACTTACTACTTCTCTCAACGATTTCGCCTATCGTCAGCCAAGCGTTGAATTGGCTGCCAACACAGGTCTCGTTGGCATCAAGACTGCTGATGGCTCTAACTTTGCTGATGGTTTGAATGGCAATGCAAGAGCTTTCAATGGCAAGATGAAGGTTGGTTTTGTGGTATCTGTTAAGGCTACCGGACTCGATGCTGATGTGCTTAATCTCTACAACATCAAGCTCTACAATAAAGGCAAGGAAGTGACTGGAGATGTAACAACCCATTGGGATGCCATCTCAGCCGGACTTATCGGTAAAGAGGAAACACGTAAAATGTGTCTGAACGTTGAAGTTCCAGCGGGCTGTGCGTTTGATGAGATTGTACTTTATAAAACAGGCGTTCTTTCTGCCGACCTCTCACAGCTCAATATCTACTATGCGTATGTAGCCGATGCTGAGGCAGACAATGCTACAATCAATCCCGTTTACGGCGCTCAAGTGGTGTCTACAAATAATACCAATGCATCAATCGACTTTGCCAACACTCAGATTGTCCAAGTTGCCAACATTGGCAACGGCTACGATGAGTTGAGCAATTTGATTGACGACTCGATGGATACATACCTGACTCTACCTTTGGGCGTAGACTTGGGAGGCTCTACAATCTCAGTCAATATGGGGAAAGTAGTTGATAAGGGACAGCAGCTTGTTATGGTAACCCAGAATCTGGCTTTAGGATTGGGTGCAAGTCTGGGCGAAGGTCTTAAGTTGACCACCTATCTTGATGGTGAGGAGCAGGAAGAACTGACAAGCTGGAAGGTTCTTGGTGCTGATGTTATTGGCAGTAAGGGCGACAGCTATGCCGTGCTTAATCCTACCAAGTCGTTCGATCAGGTTCGTATCACACCTGTTAAGGCGCTCTCTGCTCTTGAGAATCTTCAGATTAAGGGCTTCGCTCTGCGTACCGACATGAACGACGACGGAACAATCAACGGATACGACGACCTTCTGGTTCTTGATGAGGACGCGACTCTCGATGTAAAGAAGTCATACACTAATGTCAAGATGCTGCTCCACCGTTCATTCACCAAGAGCGATGACGGCGCAAAGGGATGGAACTCTATCATTCTTCCCGTCAATATGACAGCAGCTCAGGTTAAGGAAGCCTTCGGCGAGGGTGTACAGTTAGCAAAATTCAATGCCTTGGAAGACAACTGGATCAAGTTCTCTACCGTGAACGTAGCTGGTGACAACGTAGTGCTTGAGAAAAACACTCCTTATATAATATATCCTACAAAGGAGCCGTATGGCAACTATACATACACTATCGACGGCGAGACTAATACTCTCAATGGTCCGGTATATGTGGCCAACGGCATCAACTACGAAGACCAGACAGGAAATCTCAGCGACCACAAGGCTGGAAGCGAGCAGGCAGGAATGTTCTTCTATGGTTCGTATGTCGAGGAGACAAAGGTAAAGGCTGGTGCCTATATGTTCAGCAAGGGCAACTTGGTTCACACAAATAAAGACCATACTGTAAAGGCTTATCGCTGCTGGCTTGTTGAGACAGCTCTCTCAGGCAAGTCACTCGTGCTCTCTATCGATGGTGCCCATGGCGATGCAACCGGCATCAACGTGGTGGAGGAGAACCATCAGACAGCAGGCACAGGCATCTACAGTATCGATGGCATACGTATGAACACCAACGATGTGAATGCTCTGCCCAAGGGCGTATATATCATAAACAATAAGGTTGTAGTAAAGTAAAAGGTAAAGAAGCAATATGAAGAAGACATATATATCGCCTGCGATAACCGTTGCAGAGATTGAGGTAAAGGAAGATATGCTGACTGTGAGCCGCTGGACTCCTGATGGAGACCGAAAGAACGGTTTTGACATCGTTGAAGAAGACGGCACCTACGATGACGAAGACTTCTAAGCCGTAGGCGGCGAAGCGAAGTCTGTAAGTATAGAGACATCATTATCAATCTGCTCCACTTGGTTTTCTTGGATGGTAACCATTGTGATGGAATATGAGAGGGCATTCCGGGCAACCGGGATGCCCTCTTTCCTTTCTCTCTTCATCAGAAAGGAATGCTTCCCGAAGCTGATGGAAGTCGTCATTCAAGTGGGAGTGTTGCATGACCTTCATTATCCTTACTTCCAAGATTTCCCTTGAAGGCTCCAATCCATCTTCATGTAGTGTTCCTCGAACAATCGCCGAACAATCCACATTCGGTATAACAGAATTGCCACATTTGGTATAATGAAATTGCCACATTTGGTATAATGGAATTGCCAAAAGCTGCATGATGGAAAACAAATAGGGGCTGCTGAATTAAATTTCCGTTACAAGTTGAGGGAAGCAGACGCAAACCTTCATGGTGACAATGGCGATGAAACTCCGGCAGATTTCGGTTAGGACAAGACAGAGTTCCCTCAGAAACTTCATCACGTTTTTGTGAAGTGGCATGAAGATACTACTGACGGGCATACTTGTAGTTGGCGCGTGGTTTATGATGACGATATAAACATAAATATCAATTATTATAGATTATCCAATACACACTAATTAGTGCATAGGTAGAAGAAGGCTCCTTATGCCCTTCCAGTTGGTCATCATGATGGGGTAGAGGCTTTCCTTCACCGTCCAACCCAAGGCTGGACGGTGGATGAAGCAAGCTTACTTTGCCAAGTAATATATATTCTCCGACCGTCCAGCCTTGGGTTGGACGGTGAAGGCATACTGCATACCCATCCCTGGAGGCTGCATGAAGCTTGCCGATGAGATGTCTGCTTTTCATCCTCAGGTTAGTTGGTCTCGCATTGCCAAGACTGAGCAACTACTTTCCTTCCTTAAAGATGACTTCCAGAAACCATTGTCTGGAGTAAATCTAATATAATAAACTTCGAAATCCCCACACGAATTTTGTTTAGCCAAATCCAATGCTTCTTTTTGAAACTGGGCAAACGTTTTTTGGTAATAATTATCAATTTCGATGCACTTCTTAAACCAATCTATACAAATAAAATCATACTCTGGAGAGAGAAGTAAACTTCCATCTATTTTCAGAATTCCTATTTTCCCATCTTTAGCCCCAATAGAAATCGGCTTGTCATCAAAACGTTCTACATATTGCCAACCTGTAAATCGAGTGGTTTTCTCAATCCCATTAATCCTATATTTATAGATTGGAACTCCTTCAGTATCAAAATCAAAGCGTTTTAAACCCTTTATGCCAGTAAATGTATTGTTACAAACGTCTATATTGTCATAAACACAAGGTATGACTACCTCGTTTCTTTCGTTTATACAACCCCATTTCTTTTTCTCTTTACCATAATTGATATCACCAAAATAACTCTTTGTTTCCTCTGTATCTATATAGCTAAATGGGGTTAAAGTGTTTATTTTAGGTTCATTATAATCTGCAATTTCCAGAAAATTATTATCGGAAAAATTTATTGCCTTCTATATCTACAATCTTATCTTTCATTATTAGGTAGCAGCTAAAACATAAAACTAAAAATCTTTTTCTGCGAAGTATTGAACCGTTCAATTTCCAAAGAGAGGGATTTCTTTAATTGACCAGCCATAAAGTCTAAGAAAGGCTGATTAACTTCATCTTCCTGTGATAACCGTAAAGCTGAAATATATTCTTCTCTATCTTCCTTGAATATCTTAGTTGGAAAAAGATTATAGCAAAACTGAATGTAATTCATCAGCAGGCGTGCTGTTCTTCCATTACCATCAACCCACGGATGAATAGTCACCAAGTTAAGATGAGCATTGAAACTTAGTTCGTATTGTTCCCGGAATGTTCCCACAGTCTTTTGCTTTTCCTGTAATAAAGCGCAAAGTTCATCTACTTTGGCAGGGACTTTCTGATAACTCATATAAGAACGCCCACCAATACCAGCCGTCACACCACACAAGCGAAATTCACCTTTGGAAGAATCAAAAGAGCCTCCCATAACGTTATAAATACTGCCTGTCGTACGCATCAATGTCGAATTCAGCTTTTGCAAAAACGCTGAATTAATTGGCTTTTTACATTTGGCTTCCTCTTTGGCAAACTCATAAGCTTTCTTTAAGTCCTCATTCATCAAATGATATACCAAAGGTTTCCCTTTAGCTGTCAATCCCTCATCAAAAAGCATTTGTGCCTCCGCTTCGGTGAGTGTAGAACCCTCAATTGCTGTAGAATGGGTAATAAGAGAATAGAGGTAGTACTTTTCATAGTCCACCGCTTCACTAATACCAAGTTGCTGAAACTTCTGGTATAACTGTTCAATCTCTTGCCAAACACCTTGTTCCATTGACTTTTATTTAATTGGATTTATTTCTTTTCAAAGGTAGTGTATTTGTATTGCGTGGCCAAAGAAAATAATGACTTATTACTATATTTTTTGCGCCTGTGGGGAAAAATCGGATAAACAAAAAGGCTAAGCGATTGATAATTGATCACTTAGCCTTTTATTTTGTACCCAGACCCGGGGTCGAACCGGGACGGGTTTCCCCACTGGTGTTTGAGACCAGCGCGTCTACCGATTCCGCCATCTGGGCTTTATGCGGATGCAAAGGTAGGGGTTTCTTGCCAACTGACCAAATTCTGACACCGTTTTTTGTCATACCGCCCATGTTTCTCCTGCCAGTGGGTTGTGCCAGTGAGGGTTGCGGGGCAGTGTGCATGGGCGTGCGCTCTTTTCTCCTGACTGATGAGGCCCATGTGGGCGGAAATCCGTAAATTTGCTTGTGCAGAGCGGATGGGAGGCTTCTCCCGCACGCGCGTATATATATAATGAATAGGCCGCTGGTGCAGTGGCGGCAGGAGGTGATTATGGAAAAGGACATCAGTTGGCAGACTCTCTCCTCGGAGTATCTGATAAAGCGCCCGTGGCTCACGGCACGCAGGGATGTGGTGAGGCTGCCTAATGGGGTGGTGGAGGACGAGTATTATGTGCTGGAATACCCCGATTGGATCAATGTGATAGCGCTCACCCGCGACGGACGGATGATACTGGAGCGGCAGTACAGGCATGCTCTGGGCGAAACGTCTTATGAGATAGTGGCGGGAGTGATGGAGCAGGGGGAAAGTCCTGAGGAGGCTGCCCGTCGTGAGTTGCTTGAGGAGACAGGCTACAGCGGCGGCGAGTGGACGCATCTGATGGATCTCTCGGCCAATCCCAGTACGATGACCAACCTCTGTCACTGCTTCCTGGCTGTGGGGGTGGAGCCTACCGGCCATCAGCATCTCGACCGTACGGAGTACCTGGAGGTGCATTTCTTCCAACCTGAGGAGGTGTGGCAGATGCTCCTCGACGGCCAGTTCCGCCAGGCGCTCATGGCAGCTCCCCTGTGGCGCTTCTTCCATGACAGGAACAGCGGGAAGTAGTTTGCCTGGGGGCAATCGCTGCCCTCTCTCAGCGCCTTTGCCCTGTTGGTAAGGCTAAGGCTCCGCAATGCCTCTGCTGACGCGGTGTGCTGTGACGGGCAGTTTACCTGTTTGCCACTGCCAGTGCAGACCCGATGTAGGAGACGCGGTAGCGGAAGAGGGGACGGCCGCTTTCGCCTTTTGATACTATGCCCATGCCGTCGAGATCGTAGGTGCGGTTGCATCCTCGGCAGCGGACAGTGGTTCCCTGGAGGTCCATACGCTTGGTGATGCCGCCGTATTGCTCGTAACAGTTGGGACAGTTGAGGTCGAAGCACACCACTTGCGGTTCGCTTTTCCCTATCTCGGGCAGTGATGGCTTGCCGATGATGAGCCCGCCCAGTCCCAGGAGGATGGTGTTGTAGTTGTTCAGCGCAACCAGGTTGATGGGCGATGTCTCCTTGCTTCCCTTGAAATAGATTTTCTGTCCGTCCATCGTGACAGAGCAGAACTCCCCCAGACTGTTGCAGGCTGTGTAGAGTGCAGGAGCCTGATAGACGTTATCTACCAGCAGTCTGGCGGGTATGCGGCAGTATAGGCTGTCGGTCTCGGCACAGGATACCATGCCGAGCAGAAGCATGAAGGTGGTAAGCAGTCGCTCTTTCATCGGATGAGAATCATAGGGGTGGTAGAAACGGGGGAAGGCGCTTGTGGGTATCGCCCATCGGCCTTCCCCCCCTTGTATAGTTAGGATTGGGTTTCCCCGGTGGCCAGTTTGCGCTCGGCCTCCTCCATGCGTTCGAAGTGGAAGCCGCTCCACACTTCGTCCATCAGCGCCTTTATCTCGGCGGTGCACAGGTTGCCTATGCTGCCCTCGTGGGTGTGGTGCACCTCCTTGCGAGGCTTGAACAGTCCTGCCTGGATGTCCATTCCCACCTTCTTGTAGGCATCGCGGAAGGGCATCCCCTCGGTGGCGAGGCGGTTGACCTCCTCCACTGAGAACATCAGGTCATAGCGCGGGTCGTCCAGAATGTGCTCGTTCACCTTGATGCGCTGGATGATGTAGGTGGCCATGGCCAGACAGTCGCGCAGCTCCTGGAAACAGGGCAGGAACACCTCCTTGATAATCTGAAGGTCGCGGAAGTAGCCGCTGGGCAGATTGTTCATGATGAGCATGATCTGCTGGGGCAGTGCCTGTATCTTGTTGCACTTGGCACGTGTAAGTTCAAACACATCGGGGTTCTTCTTGTGCGGCATGATGCTGGAACCGGTGGTACACTCATCTGGGAGCTTGACGAAGGCAAAGTTCTGGCTGTTGAACAGGCAGGCATCAAAGGCCAGCTTGCTCAGTGTGCCGGCCACGCTGGCCAGTGCAAATGCCACATTGCGCTCCATCTTGCCTCGTCCCATTTGTGCATACACCACGTTGTAGTCCATCGAATCGAAGCCCAGAAGGTTGGTGGTCATGCTGCGGTTGAGGGGAAAACTGCTGCCGTATCCTGCTGCCGAACCCAGAGGATTGCGATTGGTCATGCGGAATGCAGCTTGCAGGAACATCATGTCATCTACCAGACTCTCGGCATAAGCGCCAAACCACAGGCCGAAGCTGCTGGGCATGGCCACCTGCAGATGCGTGTAGCCGGGCATGAGCACCTGCTTGTAGCGCTCGCTCTGTGCCTGCAGTTCGGTGAAGAGTGTGTGCACATCCTGGGCCACCAACTGTAGCTGGCGGCGAGTGAAGAGCTTGAGATCGACCAGCACCTGGTCGTTGCGGCTGCGTCCGGAGTGAATCTTCTTGCCCATGTCGCCCAAGCGGCGTGTGAGCATCAGCTCTATCTGCGAGTGCACATCCTCCACTCCCTCCTCGATGACAAAGTGCCCTTCGAGGATTTCCTCGCGGATGGCACGAAGTTCGGCCAGCAGTGCAGTAAGCTCGCTGGCAGTGAGCAGTCCGATGCTCTCCAGCATGGTGATATGTGCCATGCTGCCCAGCACATCGCTCTCGGCCAGGTAGAGATCCATCTCACGGTCTCTGCCCACGGTGAAGCGTTCTATCTCCTGGGCTGTGCTGAAGCCCTTGTCCCACAATTTTGGCATAATGCTTTGTGTTTTGGTCTGGGATGACTGAGGGCCGCAGCCCCAGTGTCCCTGTATTTTAATAAGGTATGTTGGCCAGCATCTGCGCCAGTCCCTCTACACCCTTCTCCAGTTTCTTGCCCACCATCTGCTTGATGAGGAAGTTGAGCTCTGCCCTGAGTGTCACGCGCAATGCGCACTGGTCGGCCTGAGGCAGCAGCTGAATCCACAGGTTGGCCTGCACGGGAGCCCCTTCGAGGGCAAACTTGACGCACTTGGGTTCCTCGCGCTCCACGATGCGCAGCGTAATCTTGCCCACGGGTGAGTCAGATGTCACGCTGTCGCGATCGACCTGCATCTGGCGTATCTTCTCGTTGGCGGTATCCAGCTGCTCGGCTGTCACCTTGCCGTCTGCCTGGTCGAGGATGCGCTGACGCATCTCGGGATTGTCCAGGTTGTTCTGTATGAGTGTCAGGAAAGTGAGGTCCGACAGGCGGTCATATACTCTCTGCTGGGGAAACGGTGACACATGCACCGTGCTCTTGTATTCTGCCATTCTTCTCTTCTTGGTTCTTCTTCATTGTGTAAAAGGCGACTCAGTGGCTGTGGGGCCTTGCCTGACAGGCAAGCAAAGATTCACAGCCACATGGCCGCATGTGTGATGGTCTGCCGCTCAGAGGGCGCTGTCAGGCGTTCCAGTGTGCGGGATCCTTGCGCCACTCGTGCAGCATGGGCACCTGGTCATCGGCGATGTAGCCGGTGCGCAGAGCCTCGGCCACCACAGCCTCATAGTTGGTGAGGGTGATGAGCTTCACGTCGGCATCGGCAAAAGCCTGCTCTGCTACGGGGAAACCATAGGTGTAGGATGCTACCATGCCCACCACCTCGTAGCCTGCTGCACGCAGAGCCTCCACAGCCTTCAGACTGCTGCCGCCGGTGCTGATGAGGTCTTCTACCACCACCACCTTGGTGCCGGGCTGCAGTTCGCCCTCTATCAGATTGGCCATACCATGGTCCTTGGCCTTGCTACGCACATAGGCGAAGGGCAGCCCCAGAGCATCGGCCACCAGTGCACCCTGTGCGATGGCACCTGTAGCTACACCTGCTACGGCTTCGGCCTCGGGGAAGTTCTCGAGGATAGTGCGTGTGAGCTCCACCTTGACAAAGGTGCGAAGGTCGGGGAAGGAAAGCGTCTTGCGGTTGTCGCAATAGAAGGGGCTCTTCCAGCCGCTGGCCCATGTGAAGGGGTTGGTGGGCTGAAGCTTGATGGCCTTTACGTTCAGCAACTTGGCTGCAAAGATAGATTCCAGTGTATTCATTGTGTCTTGTGTGTTTGGTTCGTTCTTCGCGCAAAGTTACGAAAATCCTCCCACACAAGCCCGCACAATAGTCTGCTAATCATGCAGGGACCTCATTTGCGGGCACAAAAGAGGGGCAGAGAGCCTGCATGCTCCCTGCCCCTGGTTGATGTTATGTGCAGCCCGGGCTGCTGGTACAGCCTGCTGCGATGACCAACGCACCGCGGTGTGATGACTCATGCACTGCGGTGCGATGGCTCTTGCACCTTACTTCACCAATACGGTCTTGCCGTTGATGATGTAGAGGCCCTTCTGTGTCTTCTGTACACGGATGCCGTTGATGGTGTAGATGGCATCCTGCTGGTTGGTGCCGGCATTCACGCTGTTGATGCCTACGCCGCCCTTCATGTCATTCCACAGAGTCTTCACCTCGGCGGGTGTGAGTGCGTCGTTATATACACGTGCGATGGCTATATCACCACACCAGGCGTTGGTGGCCCTGTCACTTGCGTCGGGATCGCCGCCGATGCCAAACCATCTGCAACCCGTGTTGGGGAAGCGGAATGAGCCGGGCAGCTCTACCTCGGCATCCTTCTCACCGTTCACGTAGATGCAAGCCTTCTGCTGCTGCTTGTCCCATACGCCCACGATGTGGTAATACACACCTGCCTTGGGAGAGAGAGAACTGTTGACAGAACCCCAATGACTGTTGCCGTCGGTGGTAACGTTGGGGTTGAAGCGCATCACGTACTGGCCGTCCACATTGGCAGTCTCGAAGCCTGTACCGCCTGCCTGCATGGCAGAGAAGGGCTTGCCCACAGCCTGCAGGCTTTCGCCCTGATAGTCGGCCTTGATGACCATCTCCAGTGAGTGACCGTTGGCCAGAGCCTTCTTGAAGGTATTGTTCTTCTCGAAATCTACCTTGTAGAGGCCGTCGGGAACGATGCCCATCTCGGTGTCGAACTTAGCCACATAGCGGTTGAACTCGGTGTTCCAATAGGTGGTGGGAGTGGTGCCCAGAACCTCCACGTTGTTCTTCATGGGAGAAGCATCGGTGGCGGTTCCGTCTTCATTGAACACTACATCCAGCAGCAGCTTCATGCCGTTGGCAATGAGAGTGGGATAGGAGTTCTCCTCCATATCGCAGTACCACTCACGTCCCCAGCCCACAACGGTCTCCTGCAGAGCAGCGAAGTTGGTGCCGTCATAGTTGGTGATGCCTTCCTTCACGTCAGCAGCAGCGGTGTTGCCGAAGTCGCTGTTGGTGTTGTTCCACACTACAATGTTCTTGTAGGTGCTGGCGGGAGTGGCTGCCTGCTGGCCGCCGCCCACGATACCCTTGCCTGTGCAAGTGCCTGCAGCATAGAAGTTCTCCACGGTGAATGCATCACGCACGCGGCCTACCAGGCCACCTACGATGTCGGCTTCACTTGTGATGTCGAGGTTGGTGTAGCAGTTCTTTATGGTAGTGGGACCACCCACGTTGCCGAACAGACCACCGCAGTAGGCGCTGGCCACATGCAGCTTACCGGTTACCCACACGTTCTCCACTGTGGTGGGCAGCTTGTTGCCGGCTGCATCGCAGTAGTTGCCATGACCAACGTAGCCACCCAGCACGCCCGAACCGGTCTCGGTGCAATCGACATCCACATTCTCGAAGCCCACATTGCGCACGCTTCCGCACAGGATACCGAACACACCTGCATAACGGTGGTTCTTGCTGGTGAGGTTGAAGATGACATGGCCGCGGCCGTCAAAGTCAACGAAGTTGCGGCAGTTCTTGCCGTCAAACTCATCGCTCTCTCTGTTGAGGGTATTCCAATCCTCGCCGTAGAGGTCGATGTCATCGTCCAGAATCACATAGTTCATCTGACCCACCTTCATCAGGTCGTGCAGAGCCATCAGTTCATTGACGTTGGATACGGGGAAGGGATCATCCTGGGTGCCGGCATGCCGGTCGATGTCATAGTCATTGAAGTTGGCAGGGTTGCCTGAGATTGCTATCAGCTTGTCATACTCGCCGTTGGCATCCACCAGGCGCTGGCCGTACTTCATGTAGGCTGTGCCTGCACCGATATAGGTGGTCACATTATCCACAGCCTTAGCTTCGGTGGCAGTGATGAGAATCTGACCCTCGGTGAGCTGGGTGCGTGAGAAGACACCTGTGAGACCGTTTCTGGCTCCTGCCTTGGTGGCAAATGTGGTTCCAGGCACGATGCGCACATCGTCGGTGCACTCGCCGTCATACTCCTCATCGGAAATCATGAAGAAGGGCTGGCCTGCCGGGATAGGCATTGTGGCCAGGTTGAGTGCAATATACTTGACGCCGTCCTTTTCCATGGTGCCGGCAGCAGTATATACGTTGGTGCCCTCGATAGACTTGATTTCGGTGGCGTAGCATACAGGAGTCATGTCTCCGGAAAGCCTGTTGATAAGGAACGAGGGATTGTAAGCCGTCTCGTCCACTGCCTCTACAGGCTCGATGACAAACACGCTGTTGTCGGGCTGTGAGGTGCTCACTGCACTCCATGTACCCACCTGGTTGGCAATCTCATTGCCGCGACCGTTGAGGAAGTGGTAGGTGCCGAGTGATGAACCGTTAATCTGGCAGAGGTCGATAGAGCACTGGCCGTAACCCAGATACGTTACCTGGACGGCAGAGGGATCCAACTCCATGGTGGTGGAGTTCTGGTCGGTGCCAGAATTGATGAAGAGTCCGCTCCTGCGGTTCTGCAGAGCGTACTTGCCCTTGCTGATTTCCACAAAGCGCCACTGGGCAGCTGTGGGATCGCTATCCACATCGTCCTTGCTGAAGTAGTAGATGCAGTCGCCTGCCTTCACGTCTTCCTCCTGCAGGATTTCTGCTGCATCCTCACTGCGAAGTCCGGGTACGATGTACTGGTCAAAGAACGGATTGCTGATAGACCACCATGAGGGGATATCCCAACCGCGATATTCGAAGTAGTCCTCACTGGGATACTTGATGGTGTACCATGTGTGGGTGTCCAGCTTGTTCTGCTTGGCCTGGAAAGCCTCCTGGGCATCGGTCAGCAGTTTGGTAGCTGCCTCAAACTTGGTGCGATCTACCTTTTCGTAATCCACCATGCCGTTGGCCTCGGTGAGAGCAGCCTTGAGAGCCTCTACTGCCTCGGCAGGATACTGTCCCACTGCGTTGCCCACAGCATAGTTGTCAGCTAAGACTGCTGCGATGTCGCCCGACAGAGTGGCGTAATCGTTGGTGTCATATACCAGAGCCTTTACAGCACGTACAGCTTCGCCTATGGCAGTGGTGTCGCTCAGGTCAACAGCCAGACCCTTGTCCACCTTCTCCTGCACGCGGTCGATAACCTCCTTCAGCTTGTCGGCAGCGTCCTTCAGGCCAGCCACATAGTAATACTGTGATTTGGTCTCGCTTGGGATGGTGCTGTGGAACTGGAGCTCAGCCATGTTCACGTTGATTTCATCCACTGCACAGCCCATGGGGTAGAGGCGGAGATACTGGTAGGCTGCACCCAGTTTGATATCTGGACTTACATAGTGGGCATTGGGCTTGTTCACATCAAATCCCTGTGTGAGAGATGTAATGCGCTTCCAACTGGTATTGTCGTCGGGAGTGTTGGTTGCGTAGAGGTCAAAGGCATCGGGGTTCTTGTAGCCTGTGGCCAAACCATAGTACTCGAAGTTGATTTCGGTCAGGTCAGTACGCTTGAGATCCAAGTCAAAGTACAGAGTACTCTGGTTCATTGCTTGTCCAGGTGAATTGGTCTGTACGTAAGTGCCCAGATTATTGTCAATCAAGTAGCCATACTCAAGGCCAGGAACGATGCTGTTGCCGGTAATCTGGCTTGCCTCGGTGAGCAGATTGTCATAGCTGAATGCTGTCTTGTATGTGGCAGCGGCCTTGGTGAGGTATGTGTCCAGTGTGTTGCTGATACCTCTACGATCGACATACAGCTCGTTGACCTTGCGTGCCAGTTCATTGATAATAGCTGTATCGCTCTGCACTGCGGTGAGGTCATCAATCTTCTCTTGAGCCTTGAGGATTTCGGCATCCAGCTGGTCGCATGCTTCCTTCATGCCCTTCACAGTGAAGTACTCTGAAGACTCAGTAGGTGTGGTGCCGTACATCTGGAACTCACTCATGTTGAAGTAACCAGGTCCGCTCTGGGTGTTGAGAACCACGAAGCGCACATACTGGTAGGCTGCACCCATCTCCACAATGGGAGAGGTGTAGTACTCACGGCTGCTCACGGCTGGGAAGCCCTTGTCGAGGCGGGTTATCTTCTTCCATGCAGAAGCGGCTGCTTCGTCGTCGTTGGTGGGAGTAGGCTCCTCCACGGCGCTTGCATCATTGGTAACCCATATCTCGATGTCGATTGGCATCTGGTTCCAACTGTCGCGCCAACCGCCATCGCCTCGGCGCAGCATCTTGAAGAGGAACTCCTGGATGTCGGTGCGCTTCAGATCTACCTGCAGATAGTGGTAGCCTGCTACGGCATTGGCAGGATGGCGAGAGTGGAAGTAGGTGTCGCTGCTGCCGTCGATCAGGTTGGCATAAGCACCCTGGCCACCTGTGGCTGCATCCTTGTAAGTCCAGCGGGCATTGCTTGAGAACTGGTTGTGCGCATCGTCCTCATCATCGGCCTCATAGATGAGAGCCTCATAGTCATTGGCCTTTGCGCGAACCTGCTTGGCATTCTCGACAGCCAGCTCCAGCAGGGTTGCATAGGTCTTCTTCAGACCCATCTCTGTCATGGCATCGCCCACAGCATCATCCACGCGGCGAACGTACCAGTAGTTGAAGGAGTCGTAGCCCACATTGGCTGCACAGAGATAGCCTGACTCGCCTTTGCCATTGTCGTGCGACAGCATGTGATACGAGTACTTGTTCTTGACGTTGCACAGCATGAACCATGGGGTGTTGTGTGCAATGTCGGGAGTGATAATCTGCTCGGTGGTCTGCTTCTCCACGAGAGGCAGGTTGTAGGCTGCCGTTGTCAGGCATGCGTCACCGTTCACCCAGTCGATGAACCTCTGGTTGCCCACGCACTGGATGCTGTAGTTGCCGCTTGCCAACTTGGTCACCTTGAACACCTGATAGGGGTCTTCCTCGTCGAGATTTCCCCATGCCATACGGCTCTCAGTTGTGTTGCCGATGAGGGCTTTATCCACACCCTGCAGAGTCTGGTAGGCTTCGCTGGCGCTGATGAAGCGGTAGTAGCCGTCGGTAATCTGAATCTGGTTGCCGGTGACATCGTTCAGAGCCTGGCGCAGAGCCTTTTCGGCTTCGGCCAGTTCTGCATCGGTGGCCGAAGACTTGTCGGCCAGAGCCTGTGCTTCATCCCACTGCTTCTCGAAGGCAGTCACCTTTTCCTCGGGATAGTAGCCTGGATCGGTACCTGTCTGATAGGTGCCCGGGCCAACACTGTCCAGCAAGTGGATGAGTGTCGTTCTGGGATCTTTGACCTCAGTAGCAGGATACATCTGGAACTCACTGAAGCACCAGTAGGGCTGGCCGGAATCGCGGGCATAGAAGCGCAGATACCTGTACGGCACGCTCATGCTCACCATTGGGGGCGTGTAAGGCCAGCAATCCTCTATCTTCTCATTGGGAAGATCGGAATGCACTGCCACTGTCACCCATGAGTTGTTGTCTTCGGGGGTGTTGGTAGCCTTGATTTCAATCTTGGTCCACATGATGCCACGACGCACCTGGCCGTTATACACATCGGCACGACGGTCGTAGCGGTAGAAGAACTTCTGGATGTCGGTGCGCTTCAAATCCACCTGGATGTACAGGTCTTGATTGTGCAGGTTGGGACCAGTGGGGTCGGAGTGCCAATAGGTGGTCTGGTCTCCGTCGATCAAAGCTCCCAGCTCGTTGCCGGCATCGATGAACACCTGGTTGTAGGAGTAGTTGTCATTGCCAGGGGTAATCTTCCATGTGCAGTTACTGGTCAACTGAGTTTCGGCTGGGTCGGCCACCACATTGGTGATGAGCGGCGAATCCTCGTCGGGCTGAAACAGTTGCGCAGAGGCAGGTTGCACATTCCACACCATGCTGAGCACTAGCAGCAGCATGGCAGAGAAAGCATTTCTTCTCATTTGCATTCGTTTTAGTTTAGTGGTAAATTTAGTGTAGTTAACTCTCATTCTCTGTTGTCGTTGGGCGTTTGTTACTTTGGTTGTCTTATCTCTGTTGGGTTGTACTTGATGTCGTTGTCTTATGTCTTTGGTTCTGTTACTGTTTCTGGTGCCTGTTGTGGCCGTTCAGCGTGCTCCTGCAGTTGCTCATTTCTTGATGAACTTGCAGCTGTGGACGGTGCCTCCAAACTTCCAGCTCACGATATACACTCCGCTTGGCAGGCTGGCGGTGCTGAATGTGCCGGTGGAGGAAAGTTGTGCCATCAGCATGCCCGACGTGTTGTGCAGGTTCGCCGTGAACTGCAGTACGGGCCTGTCAGACTGCTCGCACAGGAAGCGCAGAGTCTGAGCCTGGGCGCTGTAGGCCAGCACGTAGTCGGTCTGAGCCTCAATGGCTTCTACGGGTGTGAGGTCGCTCTTGCCCACTGTCATCAGTTGCCATTGGCGGTTGCCGCTGGTGGCATCGCGCTCATCGCTGTTGGCATTGCAGATGGGGTTGCCCTCCATCGCCATTCCATCCTTGTTGTAGGCTACCCGTCCGCTTCTCACATTCTTGATGTTATAGTAGCCTCCAGCCCCCTGAGGTATGAAATCCCACAGCTGGTGGCGGTCTGTGCTGTCAGGTGCTTCCAGCGTGAGCAGTTCGCCCTCGCCGGTTCCACGGTCGCTCAGAGCCATTCCTGTTTGTGCGTTGGTGATGAGGAAGTGGCCTCCAGTGGCATGTATGTTCCACTTCTGGCCCTCGTCGCCTTCGTCGGTCACACGGCTGATGCCCACCTGATGGTCGGTCAGAGCGGCTGCCATGGCAGGAAAAGCCTTGCTGTATATCTTGTAGGAATACTCCTCCTGAGCCTGGAAAGCCTTGGTGGCAACCAGCCCGCAGCGGCGGTGGAACTCCTTGGAGAGGTATTCGTTGTGCACTTGGATAAACTCCTTGGTGTTCTCCACATACTCGTCATAGGTATTGAAGAGGAACACTTCGTCGTATGTCTTCGTGTTGAGGCTCCATCGCTTGAAGTTTTCGATGCGCGAGGGGCGTATCACCTGGGCCATAGAATCCACAAAGGCAATCATCTGCTCGTCGAGCCCCTGCTCGCGCAGTTGCTCATAGCGCTGGCATACAGCCTGCTTGAACCAAGGGTCTTCCCACATGCGGGTGTACCATCCCTTGATGGTGTAGTTGCTTCCGTAGCCAAACTGGATGGCGAGCCGCTTGCTCACATCTCCCATGCGCGAACAGTTGTTCCAGCATATGTCGAAGTCCCAGATGGGGCCGAAGTAGAGACGCTCGTCGGCTCTCTCCTTATATATATAGGAGCACCAGAAGCCGTCAGGGTTGGCACTTATCTCCTGCACCAGGTACCAGTCGATGAGCGAAGTGGTGTCGGTGTATTGGCGAAAACCGCGCTTGGCATGGGTAAACTCGTCGCCATAGAGAGCGGACTCAAACTTATTGATATACGCTTTGATATAGTTGAGCTGGCGCGGGTTGATGACCTTGGGTTTGGGGTCGTGAATGCGTATGTGGCATCCCTGCTTGCTCATGAAGTAGAGTCCGTCACTGGCGGTATTGCCCTCGGGTTCCAGGAAGTAGCCACCGCTGATGTCGGTGGCAGGATTGGTCACCATGGTATCCTGCCGTGCTATCTCCAGCCGCCCCTTGTGCACTTCCATCTGGTCGGAAACCTGATAGTTGCCGTCATAGCGGCCGTTCAAGTAAAGGTCGATAAACTGGTAGCAGGGGGTGAAAGGCATCTGCATCAGTTCACCCACACGTGATGCCAAGGCATTGCGAAGCAGCAACTTGTCGCCTGCATTGGCCAGCAGCACCCAGTCTTTGGCCTTTGCCTCCTGCGGTCCCAGCAGTCGTGTCTTCTTGGGGAACTTGATGCGGTAGGGTTTCTTGGGCAACCCCCATGTGGTGTTGCCTCGCCCGCGTATCTTCACAGAGTCATATCGCGCGGTATCTGTCCCGTTGACCATCACCATGCGGCAGTACTTGTAGTTGTCGTGGTCGGTAACGTCCTGGCGGTCAAAGGTCTCTATGTAGAGCGTGGGCAGCGTGGTCAGCTGCTCGTGATGGTCTTGAGCCGCTGTATGGTGAGCCGACAGGCACAGGCACAGAAGTGCCAGACACACGGATGTGCCTGGCTTCCTCGTTGCTGTGCGGCATGCTTGCCTGTTCTTGTCTCTGGTCATGAGTGGGTCAATAGTTGTGTGGTGATGGGCTTACCAGATGTCTTCGGGAGTCTCGGGGTTGTCATATACCTCCTTGGGACAATATTCCAGATAGTCCATATAGAACTCACGCGTCTGGTCGTCGAGCACGCTCTTGAAGCGCAGATAGTAGGTCTCGTCGGCCTTCATGGGTTCGCGCACGATGATTCTTCGCACGATAACGGGATCGGCACGTGCCATTGTTGACAGTCCCTGACCGCCATCGCAATATATCTCGGCTCCTTTCATGAAGCCGTTGTTGCGCAACTTCTTATCCACCTCGGCGTTATAGTCGTCGTCCTGAGTGTCTCTCTCCCATCCCACATTGCTGGGGAAGGTGCCGCTGGTGGTGCGTCGCTCAAGTCCGCTTGTGCGTATGTCCAGAGGAATACCCATAGGTGGCAGGTTGTCCTTGTTCTCTCCCCAATAGAACTGCACCATTCCTCGGTTGTGGCCCTCACTCTGCACGTTGAAGCGAATCTCGTAGATGCCATCGGCAGGTACGGGCGGCAGACGGAAGGTGATGTCCAGGAATCCGCGCACGTTCAGCTCGTCGCCCTGGTAGTTCTTCATCGTCTCGTTGTATCCGTTATAATAGAAGAACCAGCTCTCGTCGCCGATGAACACGTCATCGAAGTAGGGATACTGGCTGGTGAAGGGGAATCCCCAGCGCTGTCCCAGGCTGTAATACTGCAGGCGGATGTCGTTGTTCATCATCTCGGGCATGGCCGATGCGATGTCGAAGCGGATGCGCTCCTTGTGCAGGTTGTGCTGGACATCTTCGGTGTAGGCCATTATCTGGTCGATGGGATAGACTATACCGTTGCGTACGTTGAACTCGCCGTCGGTCTCGGGTATGGGCACCTTGATGCCGGCCTTGTCTGCATCGCAGCTGATTTCGTGGTAGCTGCCGCGTCGGCTGTTGTCTATCTTGGGGAAGCGGTTGATACATACACCGTCGCTCTCGGCGCTCTCCAGGAACTTCACCAGCCTACGCTTACCCATGCAGGTGTAGTATTCGTACTGAACCACAGTGGGTTGTTTCCTCTGCGAAGAGTAGCCCTTCTCGTTCCAGTGAAGCACCAGACGGTCGGAGGCAAGGCGCATGGGCAGGAAGTGGTAGGTGACAAACTGGTTGAGGATGTTGTCCTCGCTGTGGTAGTTCTCGTCGGTCTTGGCGGTGGGGTAGTATCCGTTCTCCTTGAGCCAGCTTACCACATCATCCACCGTGATGTCGAAGCGGTTCTTGCCTATCTCTCTCTCCCACACATCATCGGTCTCGGCAAAGAAGGTGAAGCCGTAATATCTGTGCTCGGGCAGCTTGCCGGTGGTGTAGCCTACGCCCGACTCATGGGCAATCATCTCTGGCACCTGCCCTGTCTGGTAGGCCTGCTCGTACTCGTCATCCCTGTATCTCTGCAGGGTGTCGAGCATGCCCACAGCATGTACGAGCATAGAGGAAACGTAGTAGCCCGACTCCTTTTCGGTGTATATCTTGTTGAGGAGGTAGCCCAGGGTGTTGTTTGTGGGAGCCACCACAGAGTGCACGCAGTGGACGTAGCCGTTGAGCACACGTATGTTATTGTTGCGCGCGTCCATCAGCGCACCGTTGATGGTGATGCTGTCGGGGTCGTCGAAGTAGTTGACTATCAGCTTGCGGTCATACATGTTGCTCTTCGAGAACTCGCCGCCGTCGTTGATGGGGAACTGGGCCACATCATAGGCCGGGAGATTGTCGCCGCTGTTGATGACGCTATTATATACGATGACTTTGCGGATGGAGTCGAGGGTGGTGCTGTCGCGGAAGCCATCCCAACTGGCACTTGCTATGATGTTCTTCATGGCCAGAGTGTCGAGGTAAGCCTGCACGGCGTCGTTGTCGGGGGCAAATACTGTAAAGTGGCCGCGGGCGGAGAGCAGCGAACCTACTGTGGAACTGGACATTCGGCTCACAGGCACCTTGTTCAGCAAATCCACAAAACTGCTGTACTGCTCGTGCTTGCACAGATAACTGTAGGCTGTCTCTTCCTTCAAGACATAACGTGCACTCATGTCGATGTGTTCTTTGCAGGAACCCAGACCGATTGCTATTAGCAAGGCTCCTATTACACCCTTGACTCCTCTCATCTTCGTTTAGTTTTTAATTGGTTAACGGTTGTCCGTATATAAATCGTTTTGACTGTAAAAAGAGCGTTTGGCGCTCTTTATCTCCGTAAAGTTAGTTCTTTTTAATTATTAAATGGTACGAAATGGGCAAAAAAATGAACTAAGATGTAGATTTCTTGACGTTCGGGCGATTTTTCTCCCTCATTGGGCTTCCTGTTTACCTCGTTTGTGTTGCATCCCGCTCTCTTTTTAGTCTCTCTCTCCATGCTTTTTATGAAAAGAAGTCTTGCAGAAGGGAAGTGCCCGCTTTTATGATGGGGAGTCAAGAGCCGCATGATATGAGGTTTCGCGAAGCTTGTTTTGGGTTTTGGGCAAACTTGTTTAGTGTTTCGGTGAAGAGTGATGAGGCTCTTGGGCTGAACCTGTTTTGTGTTTGGGTTGAATGCGCTGCGAGTTTAAGTTGAATGTGTCTCGTGTTTATGCCAAACATGATGTAGGTTTCTATGGAATGCGTTGAGAGCCCCATCGGAGCATGCTGCGAAGTCAAATGAAGCATGCCCCGATGGCCGATGCACCGCGATGTGTCGAGCGGAAAGAATCACCAGACCTCGTTTCTCATAACCTCGCTCCGCTCCGCAAGGATTGTTTTTCCAATTCTTGTGGAGCCAAATACTGGAAAGGTAGTCAGAAAGGCAGGAGTAGTACTGCATGCTCTGTAGGAGTAGTACTTCATTGACGACAGGAGTAGTACTCCGTTGGTGACAGGAGTTATACTTCATCGTCAAGTTAAGTAGTACTGCCTCCAAACGCCGGAAAATCCGCCCTTCTCCCTCTTCTCCCTTTTCCGCCCCCAAACCCTCGGAACCGCCCCTGGTATCCCGAAAATGTATCGCGCGCGCAATATATATATATAATGAGAGAAAAGAAAAGTTTCACTATATATTGAAAAAAGTGGTGCCAATGCTTGTGAAACGCCCCAAACCGATGTACCTTTGCAACCGCAAACAGGGAGGGACGCTCCTCAAGAGAGTTC